>Ga0307514_10003123_pt1 | contig 16288 bp, 8 predicted proteins | sample 16_EM_MG_FD_203088 | JGI IMG/M metagenome (GOLD analysis project Ga0307514, IMG submission 203088) | Populus trichocarpa ectomycorrhiza microbial communities from riparian zone in the Pacific Northwest, United States - 16_EM | ecosystem: Host-associated > Plants > Roots > Unclassified | place...
AATTCGCGCAAGACATCCGATTTACCATATTTTTGCTCCTGGGCTCGACTTAGCCTTTTTGCTCTCTGCAGCGTCGTTATTGCCATAGCATATTCCACCAAGACAGTTTTCCACTGCTGTGATAAGCTGGCGAAAGCAGAGGCTGCTAGCCGCTGTAGCAAAGCCACAGTAGAAATTTGTGGCCATAATCCAGCCTCGTATATCATCCATCCTCTTTCATCTGTCGCTGGCACCAGCACTCCCCGAATTTGCCGAGACAGGCGCTCTAGAGACTCAGCGCACTGAGAATTGTACTGCGTCAATTTTTTCATGTTATCTGAAGTCCATCCTGTGAGAGTATTTTTGGCATTCGAATTACTGAGGGCGAGCAGACTCTCTTCAAGGCCAGCTGCATACCGTCCACGGAACTCACTCAAATCCTTATTGAGGGAACTACGGGTGAAAGTTTTGAGCAGTGATCTGAGGTCGCTAATTATCCTATCGTCCTGTCGAGTAGGCGCTTGTAACTCCTCGGTCGTCTTATGAGTGAACCCCGGAGTGAATATCACATTCTGTTGTACTAATTCCGGGCTTGGTCTGCTCAGCAAATGCTGGTACAATGGTAGCGGATCTTGTAGAGGTTTACGCCTCATGCACCGCGTGAACGTGTAAGGCAGTGGCTTTTGTTTTTCCGTATTAATTTGGTCCAGGCGCAACTGCATGTCAATCGTATATTGTTGAAATTCCATGTTCATGTACCAATCGTGGAATTGCCGGCGGAGAACTGCTTCAACCTCCTCAACTGAGATATGCGGAAATGATGCCTGAGATGGTATATGAATTGCCTGACATGGCCACTGGGAAACAAGCTCTTGGACGAACCCCGATACCTCCTCCTGGACGTTTTTCCTGTATTCCTCAGACCTGCGTTGAGTCAACGCTGTATCCGTCTCGAGGGGAAGTTGTTCTAAATCTGCTTCGGGGCTGTCTGAAAAATCGATGACAGAACTCTCCACAAGGCTCAATAACAGCATCTGATCTGGCTCAAACCCATCCAAAAGCTTATAGGTGGTACAGTTCGGTGGACCCAGTTCTCGAATATTAGGGACCGTTGCAAATGCCAGGAATGTCTCAATTAACGGGAGTGGAAGGCAGTCTGTGCGAGGTCCCTGGTACGCAAGGGTGCAAAGGGTAAACATGAGTTGGTAAGTATCCCGCTGGTCACAAGTTAACAATGTTCGCTGGAAATCAAGCCAGATGTCTGCAACACGAAGCTCCAATAATCTTTGATCATAACCGAGCTCGAATGGCTGGTCGTCGAGGATACTCCACTCGACCAAGGTCTCCAGGAGGTTAGGGCAAATGCTTAATTCAGTGGTCCATGCTTCCACAAGCTGTGCAACATGGCACACTTTCACTTCTTCGGGGGACTGTTGTGAGTCTCTGGCAATGTATAGGGAATCCGCCGTTTCTGCGCTTGGGAGTTCCTCCACCTGGTGTACGAATTCATCTCTGCGGAACTTCGTATTCCGGAATGCTGCCCTTTTAGCTAAATGGGGATCACAAACCTGACTGTAATATCTTTTGTCGAGGCCTCCATCCATGAATATCCCAAAAGTCTCTGCATGGGAAAAGACATTTTGAACGATGAGCTCAAAACTTTCATGTTGTGCGAGGGGCGGAAGTTCTTCATTCCATGTGACTTGCTGCATGCTCTTTAGGTGTTTGGGGTAGTAAACACGCTTTGGTGAAAGACCAGCAATGAGCCTGAGAATTTCTGCCTCAAGCCCATCTCTCTCCAGCTTTTGGAATGACCATGTAGCTGCACATCGCAGCAGTGCGAGGGCTTCCTCAGTCCCCGTCCTCTCGGTAAGTGGATCCGGCATACATGAAGATGTAATACCATGGAGATAAATTTTGTATAGATGACTTGCTAGACTCCCGTTTCCTGCTAGCCGCCCCAAAGTATCATCGATTGTGTAAATGTGGTACCTTACTCGCTCGAATCCCTTGGGCTTTGTGCTAATTTCCACTCCCTGATGATTTTCGTGATCGGAACGAATTGTCACAGTCCCGTAAGGAACTATTACACTACGAATATTGCCTTGGCGGACAATGAGTTTGCTATCCAGCCCTATAAATGTCGACAAAGCCTGGTTTCGGTCAACAACCATCTTCGGGAATTGACGACACTCCAGATTCCAGTTTTTGGAGTTCACTACAAAGTCCAGTTTCAGCCTTGGTAACCGGGCAGACACCTCTGAGCCTGAGCCACCCTTTACGGGTTTCAGCACAACCTCGATATGGCTTTCGTATTCAAGGACATTGAGTACTCCGTGTATCATCTTGGCAGTATCGCTGCGCACATCAACGAGCTGGTAATGTTGAGTGAGGCGAAGAATTCTCTTACTACTAACACTGTCAAGTGGTGAAGATATGTGAGGGTATGTGGATTGCTGCCACTGCTTGCTCCGATCCCGCAGATCAATTCGCCCACTACGGATATTAAGCCAGAAGACATACTTGTCAATAATATGGGCAGGAAAGTCGTCGGTGAGCTTTGATTTGGGGATAAGGTGGTAAGTCTCTGTACCCACTTTGGCACGTACCACAAGGTCTGGTCCATCCATTGCAAATGCAACCTAGGGGGAGAGAAATTGCCGTATCAGCAAAGTGCCTCTGTGCCAGACAAAATTGATTCATATAAGATACGGTACCTGATTGCCTTCTAGCGGGCGCTTGGTCTGGAATCCGGACTCCATTCCTGGAAGGCTGGCGGGATATACATCCAGCAGTTTCTACATATTCGTTAATAGGAGGCCGAGTAGACAAGATACACACGCATGCGCAGCATGGGCTTACCTCTCCTAAGATCTCCCGATATACGGGATGTGAAAGGTAATTCAATGGCATTCTTCCCAATGGTAAACCATTAACTAGCAGTTTACCGGTAAGCATATTGTAATGCGCGAGCTGATACGTCCCCGCTCTAGTCCAAACATTGGACACTATCCACCGTTCATTTGGGGAACCCAATGCTAGCCACGTAGCGGAATTCACATCATAGGACTCCCAAACCCTGGAAAAATCGAGCTTGAGTCCCCTCGCGACCATAGACCGGAAGTACCCCTCAATCTTGTGAGCTAAACGCCTATCCCGTTCCACTAAAAGGCGAACTGAGGGCTCAAGCTTTTGTGACATTGAGAGATTGTCATGTATCAAGGTTGCGCACTCAATCAGGTCGGCAAAATCCTCCTGGGTCACTAGTAGCATCGATAGAAACTCCGCTCCAACATTGTATGTTTCTCGACATATAGCAGCAATTTGAACAACGCGGGCTTGCATAGTGTGTATCTCCTGAGGTTGGTTGCAGTCGTGCAAAGCCGTAGCAAGGTCCCGAGCCCATGCCAAACATACACTCCTGGCATACCTCAGGAAAGCCACAATCTCGACGCGAAATGGGGACCAGTATCGAGGGTACACATTGACATCACAATACATCAGGAGCTGGGCTGCAAGGGTTATTAACAATCTTGCTGTAACCGCCTCTTGCCAGTTTGACTTGATACTATTAAGCATATTGTTGAGCTCCTCTAAGAGCTTGCGCTGAAAGGGGCCTTCTTGCAAGTGCGTGTGGGCCTCTCTAAGTACTCCACCATTTTCTCCAGGGGGACCGGACTGCCACGCGCATAGCGTGAAGAGCATGTTCACAGCCTCGTTATTGAACGTTAGCGTCCTTGCCCGCAGTTCACGGAGCATATTCAGCCATTGAATTCGACGGCCCGAGCGGACGAGACCAAAGGCAACAAATTCGTTTAGCTGGATTTCAGGAGGGCAATCCGACTGCTTAGCAATGACTTGGTTCGGGGAGAATGGTGAGTACCAGAGGGCAAACTGTAGATGCCTATAAGGCCCCTCGGGCAGTGTGAAGGTGCACTCAGTGCGGATGATACATTCCCCGATATCCTTTTGTATCCATTGTTCACTTGAATTGTCAAAGAGGCCAAAGAGGAGGCTGTTTCGAACACACACGCTGTTTAGATCAGTTGGCAATTTGGCGTATCGATAGTGGGAGCTTAGGAAGGACTTCGTGGCTGACGCCCAGTGAATTTGCTGCTCTGTCTTGCGCTGGTAATACGCCTTGAAGTGATCTGACAATTCCACAAAAGTGCTAAGATATTCGAACGGCACACCCATACCTTCTTTAGCAACCAATGGTCGAAGGGTAGGTACCACTTCTTTCAGGACGCAGTACGTTGTATCTCTCCAGACAGAGATTCCCACGGGGCACATCAGCTCAAACACAACGGCCTTAGACTCCAAATCATCGTCTGGCAATGGCCACTCAAATACCTCCACGCGGATGCGTTCGGCATCTTTGATTATCAAGCATTTCTGGCATCGATAAAGGTGGCGTGTCGTTCCTTTCTTCTGATCTACAAAATACTCACACTCCATGGAGTGAGCTATATCCTTGAGCCGCTCTTGCTCTGCCATCTTGGAAGTCAACTCCATTCGCTTTGCGTGCTTCTTCATTTCCGCGTTTCCAATGATGTGCAGTCGCAATTGTTGATACTGGGGATTTTGGTCAAAGTATCTGACACAAAAAGATTTGCTCGTGGGCCTCCCTGAAAACATATTGTCCATAGGTTCGCTGACGTAGCTCGCGCAGTTGCTCTTCCGCTCTTTCAAATACTGCTCAACTCCTAACAGTCTCTCTCTTTGGTGAGGCTCCGCTAGAAGGAGGGGGTTCAAGAAGCCGTCTGTGAAAAAGTATGGGGAATACTCCTTTAACAATGGATAACAAGCTACCACCAACACGTCCATCGCTACCCACAACTCCATTAGGGTCAGGAAATAAACTGACATCCTTTCTGGGCTGCTCATATATTGCTGTTTGCCACACTCAATGTAGGCCTGGATCAAGCTTCCAAGTTCTTCAATAGTGCGGACGTCTTCGTAATACACGGGCGACGCAGTGATGTTCCTCACCCAAGCCTTGAGGCAATCCTTTACCCACAGCTCGAGATCAGCCAAAGCAAGATCCTTTTCAAGGCCACTCGAGGTTGAAGTGATGCGCCGGAAATCTACGATAGGGAGAAGCCCGTTGAACTGTAGCAGCCTTTGTTGCTCTTGCGGCTCGAAAGGCCTCCGCTCGGGCCTTGTATTTGTCAAACCCCAGGCACGCGCCCATTTGATATAAGGCTCGGATTTCGTCATTGATAATGAAGCGTCCACGGCAGGCTTCAGCTCCCACGGGGACCATTTCAAGCTTCGAGAGTAGCGTTTACGCGTCCTCTCCCATCTCTTTTTCAATTCCTGTGCACACATTGATCCCACTCTTTTGGCCTCCTCGAGGATCTCGGGCGAAAGTTGCTGGTGTTCGTCTCCGGCCTTATCCATCAGTTTCATCACCCTGCGACTGAGCTTTGCATTCATTACAAACAGAATATCGCTAGCTATTCCGTGATCGATAGCCAGTTCAAGAACGCTGCTCATAAAGTATATCATGAAGACTTTGTACTCAACCCACGTAGTATGATCCATGAGAGTTTTTTGCAATGTAACCTTTACAGTGAGCCAGAGCGGTGACCTACGCCATGGAATCCGCGCATGGTTCCATAAAACCTCGTCTCCAATACGCTTCTCAAAACGAACCACCTCCGCCGGTTCTCCAACTCCTCTCAAGATCCCAGTGAGAAGCTCGGTAATGAACACTGGGTGCGCACTTTCTCGCTCCTCTGCGACAGTTGAGGCACCTTTGGCATGCTTGTTCGGTGCTAGGGTAGCATCACGTTTCATCTTCTCCAAAAATGAGGAGAGCTCAACCAAAAGCCTGTAGGGCTTGAGTCTAAGCTTTGTGAGATCCACAGAAATGGCGGGGCCGGGATACGAGCAACGGAGTTTCCCGATTGGTTTCAATACCTCTGAGGTCAATGGTGACACTTCAAAGGACTGGAATATCATCGAATTGGCAGTTTGCTGAAGTATGAGCCCGGCGTTTTGGGCACCAATATGCAACGCCACCACATCTATACCTCTTATATTAGGCTACAGCAGTAATCTAAGTTCCAGAGACAAGCCCACCTCCAGGCTTCATGCCCAGGACTGTTTTCTTGAAAGCCGCTGCATCCAATGCATTTGGATTATCTAGTCGTGAGAAATTCATCAACATTCTCACAGCAGGCTCCCACACTTCCTGAATCTCCCATGACACAAGATGCTGATATTCCTCAGCCGCACGAACGCAGAGCCGGAGGAGAGCAGAATGATGCTCTCCAGCATCAACCTCAGATTTTTGTGGAAGCTTCGGTGGGAGGAACACATGATTGATGATGAACGCAAGAGAATCAGGCCCAATTTCAACTGTACTCATAACCCCAAAAGTTAGTAAGATGGGCTCTCAAGGTCAACTAGCTCCCAGGAGAGAAGGACATTGAGATGCTCTCATTGCTTGAGCTTGCTTGTGGGGTTGGTAAAAGCGAGTATAGTTATCAGTGTAATTGGTTCAGCCAAAAAAAAAAATCGTTCCACGAAAATGTCACTGGTGTATCGTGTAAAGTGACTCGATTGAAGGCTTGAGATGGAGATGATATCAATAACGGTACAATAATGGTACAATATATTCTATCTCCGCCACAGCATGAAGCCTTACATGCATATCTGCTTCGAGTTTGGATGCAATGTCCACATCAGGACCGCAGCCCTGTAAGGCCCGCCGTGGGGGGCCACGCGTTATATGTTTCAAGAATCCAGCTGCAGGTGTTGAGTCTTTCTGGCAGTGATCCACATGATAAGCTGGCTTGGCGTTTGACTGGACAAGTATTCAATGCACAGTACTTACCACAATATGGAAATACTGCGCATATATTTACATCAAGTACATACTGTAGGTATGCTACCAAATATATGTACAGTTCCACTATACTTACGTACCCGCTACTCCAAACGGCCTATCGATGGCCATGGGACAGTGCGTGGTTTTAGCGTGTCCCATCGACCTAATGCCCCACCAAGCATGCAGTAAGCGGTGCTGATCCACACCCCTACTTATTGGTTCAAGCTGGACCGGTGACCAAATCGCGCTGTGGTCAATTCAACACCCCACCTGAAGTGAGACAATATCAATGCAGAAATTTCAGCAAGGATTTAGCTCCTCCGCCTCCATCGTATGTTTTACCAATATCTATCGGACATAAGGTCGCCTAGTCATAGCGGCCATGTGAAAGAAGGACAAAATAGCCGCGGGATCCTCCCTTAGGTACCAGCGAGCTGAAGGCTATTCATAGTAAGTAGCTGCTACTTTTAGTAATACTCTAGGCAGCCGGTAATTTCAAGGCGATCTTCCGGTGGAGGGTTGCTCCTAGCCGGAAATCCTATTGGGCTTCCATAGCATCGTGACACAAGAGAGGAAGCCTGGGAGGGTACCTACATGGAGGCTCTACATATAAGCAAAATTTCCCTGCGCACTTCAGGCTCAACATGATGTAAGACCCTGGTTTGATATGGCTCCTCAACCAGACCCCCACCAGTATTACTCGATTATGAAGAATAGGAAAATGCAATGAACAAAGAAGATGAGCACTGGTCTATAGTAAAATGGAGCAATAAACCTTCGGCTTCATTTGGCCTCCCTGCCACTCCTGGGCTAACAAAAGTAATCTATACAGCAAAAACTCAAAGTCGTTAAAAGATCCTCACTAAGTTACCCTCAATTGCCAACCCCTAGATCTGTACCTTCCTACTTATCTGGAACCGCTCTCTTGTTTAGGTACTCCACTACTGGCGTTCAAGCACACAAAGTAGGCAATGACATGTAGTCCGTAATAAGAGGTACCTACGTAAGTACTATGGTCTCAGGTCCACTCTCTTGTGCAGGCATGTACAGCACAACTATGCATCTACTGTACATTACCCTGAAATTCGCCAATATCATACTCTGGGGGTTCGCCACCTACACCTACAGTATGTAGGCCTATACTCACCTAGAGCATCAACTACATAAGACATATGTAATTGAGCTAGAATTCACTGGTAATACGCATATTTGCTATGCTAAATATGAATATACTGGCATACAAACCACAAGGCTGGGGTTCGCCATGTATACAAAACATTATATATATAGGCTTATATATTATATACAGTAAGTATAATAAATTATGGTCTAAGCTATCCAGTCAGATACTGAGACTATCCCCAGTCTGGTTCCATCCAGTGTACTGATTCATTTCCACATCAGGTAGTGAACTTTCCATAACAGCTATCTAATACCAAGTATAAATCCAGGTAACTCTCTCCATAGCCCCAAAAGTCAATACAAGGTATGTGACAAGGGGCTATAATTTACAATATATCGATATAGCGGCTAGGAGCTCCTATTTTTAAACGAATCCCCTATTGGGAAACGCTCTTGTGTTGATCGGAGCCATTACATATTAGATCCATGAACAAGTTATTATTCCCCATTCTAGGGTATCTACTTATGATCCTCCATAGACTTTCCCTAAGTGGAAAAGCGTTGTGCTGTCCTGGAAACAATCCATGTGCTAGGTAATTTATGGTAGATCCAAGCTAAAAACTATTGAGTAGGCATATACCTATATATATTGGAATCTTTTTGGATATTGGTGTGTTTATTTAGACTTACACGCCACTACAATAATATTAATTCTATTATTACATACATAAGCAAGGCAACTGCAACTGCAACTCGATCCAAAAAGACAACACAAGGCCCGAATACACGGTTTCATAGCAAAAGCCTTGTAGCCAAAATATTAAAGTGGGAGAGATATGTATCAAGAACCGAGTTTACAAGATTTTTTCATCAAAAAGTTTTGGAATGCACACAATGACAGACTCAAATTTTATAATTGTATGGTCATGAAGTCTTCTTGAAAACGCACTGAATCCTATGAGGGAAGTCACCAACACTTTTGTCGTGATACTGTATCCTGACCCTCATCTCCTCACCATGGCCATATGCTATATTCGAGTTAAAATAAAAGAAAATAAGATTCACCCCTTTCCTTAGCGCCCAAGTCTCTTTAACTCCAGCCATCTTAATGGAGGATACACCAATGCTGCCCAAAAAAACCCGACATAATTTCCCATCTATCACACACATATGCTCTATTAGCTCCTGTGCATCCAGGCTACATTAGTAATCGATGATTGGAGGACTCACATCCGCCCCATATTCCCCCACCTCCTTTGCAATAGGCCCAATATACCACACCTGCGCCATACACAAAATCGCCCCAACCCATCCTACCAGAAACGCAATCACCGCCGCAACCCCCAGGGGCAATTTCGTCCTATCATCCCAATTCTCCCAATTGAACTTCACCACCTTCATTCCTTTATAGAAGATCAGGTGCTCCTCGAGCATAATTGCAATCCATACAGCAAGCCAATAACCCATCAACGCCAGAAAATTTGTAAAGATAGTTGCTAGACTCTCCCTTCCTGCGATCCCGCAGATGGTGTATATGATTACACCAAATGTGTTCCAGACGAATCGCGGGACGTGGTAAAACCATTGCCCAAGGACCTGGAAGTCAACTCCGGCGACATAGGTGGGAGCGGTCATGTTGGCTACGAGCCCCAGGGCGACAATGACGCTGCAAAATTTGCCGAAACCGCCGAGAGGTGAGTATCCTGCTACAATCAAGGCTCCCTGTGAGGTATTGAGGGCCGAGGACCAAGCTTCGTCCGTAGTAACCCCAGTAGCGAGTCCAATTCCCAGTATAAATGTGAATGTAAAACTTAGAGACAGACTGATCATCGTTACGCAGAAAACCTTGATCTTGGAGGTTTTCTCAGGGTAATAGACAAAGAAGTCTGACGCCCCGCCAGTGTATGTGATCGCTGCCGCAAGACAGAGAGAGAAGAAAGAGATCCTATCCCCCGCAAGGGTTCTTGGTTCCACACCCTCATATGGCGTAGATGAAAGGTTGAATTTTGGCCCGGCGGCCCCAGCAAGGATACAGAATACTACCATCTGTGGTACCCAGGAATATCTCTCGTACCAGTGGAAGATGGAGTATCCAAATGTTGTAACTGCCCAAGTGATTACACTGACGATAACAATTCCAACAACGACACTCATCGAGTCGTCCGTGCTCACAGCACTCAGAATCTGCCCCGCAATAACTGCATCGATAAGGCAATATCCCAATGCCACAATTATGTTCAACACAACAACCAATTTTGCCCCCCACCATCCCATCGAATATCTAGCCAACACCATTGCCCTAAGCCCCGAAGAAGGGCCAAAAGTGGATAGATATGCTACCGGAAGACATCCTATGAACATCCCAAGAACTGATAGTAGGGAGGAGTCAAGGAAAGAGAGATGAAAGATTAATGGGCCAAGCATTCCAAGGGTGAGATTATTTGCGGCAAGGTTAATGCTGAACCAAAGGAGGGAAATTTGCCCCAAGGATGTTTGGGGCGAGTTTTGAGCATGGCGCTCATGGGGTAGGACACGTTGAATACCTCGACCTTCGAGATTGTATTTAGTGAGGGCGGACTCCCACCGCTGTAAGATAGTCTTCATGCTCGTGGGCGGAGTGAGAATATTGGCTTGATATTCAGGAACCGAAGTTCGATAATCGTCAACTTTCTCTATATCTTGATTCATTGTGATGACCACTTCCCCCTAAATGCGTCAGTACTTGTAAGCCCGACGGGGGATGGAAAATGGGAGGGGAGGGAGGGGCAAGCATGATCCTTCCGCTAGAATTATCTAGATCAAGTTCAACCGTATAATCTCAGCCCGTGATCTAATATTGTTTCTGTCAACAGACACAGGCAACCATATCAAGACCACGGGCACCGGCACATGCTTGAATTACCTGGGTACCAAGTACCTTGGAGGACATGAATTTGATCTATTGACGATATATTCCTTGCTTGTTGGAGTCATTGTATAGCACAGCGCCGGAGGGCCGGTCTCAACTTATATGTTGACGAAATTGTAGTCGCAGGTAAAGTGGAAAAATACGATATAAATGGTTTAACGGGTACTGACGGGGGGATTATCTCACGCAAGAGTATATGCAAAAAAGGCGATTTCAATGACTTGAGGAGTCGAAATGGAATATCTAAGAAGTTTTTTTTTGTAGCCCCACCCTTGCAGGGATGTTCTTATAGAGATGTGCCTGCAGCAACAGAACATTGCGAGTTTGCGAAATAAAGAGGGAAAAACCTACGAATGAGATATGGTCTATCTAATTGGAGTGGTAAATGGCTCCAGTTGCGCATATACTCAAATTGGAGGTCAAGGCCACCTGATCATAGATCGTAAAATACAGGTTGTTGCCCTCCTCCGATACAAACTTAGTATTGTTGCATGCAGGTCTTGTTAACGACAACAGTGGCTCATGACTTCTAGAAAATTATTTCAGAGCAATTACAGTACCTACATGTCATGGGATTTAGTGCAATTCAGTTCGTGTCGCATTTTCCTGGTAGTTGAATTATATGTACTCTACATACCTATGTATACTCGTAACCTCATGACGTTGCCAAGGGGGATGTGCGTACATACATACACGCACGAGGAATGTGTGCCTGGTAGGTATATGAGAATAGCCTGATGATACCTCCAGCCAGACTGCTCCCGTTCCTGGGTGCCCATGCGCTGCTCGTTTTTAATATAAATTAATAACTTAGTTTGGAACCCCAGAGCAAACTCTTCTTGACTCAAGCCCGGCATGATACTGCGAATAAACAATCGCCTGCTTAATACATATTACATAGGTTGGCTCACTCCTAGGTATAGGCTCTAGTGACGCTCCTACGGCGGCACCACAATACCGAACGCAGAAGGCAAAAGCCGCGTGGGAGATAGTACGGAGGTTAAGCAGGCTCCCGGCGAGCGGAAAGAGGGAAATTGTGGTATATACAGCAAATCCTACGTATGGATGCGAGCTGTACCCAAACCCCAGCGAGCAGCAACAGAGATTAGCTGCGGAAATACAACGCTGGGTAGCCGGAGCCTACAGGGGCAGCAACAAAGCCAAAGTGGAGTGGGATACCGTATTGGACCTCCAGATGGTCTTGTACAACAAGCGGATCAGCTGGGCAGCATCAGTGTACGGACGACAGCTGCCAGAGCTAAGACAGATGGCGGAAGAAATCCTGCGATCCGTGCTAGAGGAAGACTCCCAGCTGGAGTGGATGCATGGAAAACGCCGAGGAGGTATGAAAATGAGGGTAGAAGAGTTAGATGCGGAGGTCGTGGAAGAATGGACGGACGGTAGCAGGATGGAGGGGAGAGCGGCACGGGGAGGGTGCGACCGTAGGGTCGGTTCTCCCCACGGGTGGGAAGCAGTGTATGGGGTAACTCGTACATTGAAGAGGGGAAAAGACGTCCTGGCTACTGGGATGATGACCCAGCCCATTCGTGCAAGTGCTAGCCAGGATGACAGGTCACCCCTCGTGCACATACAGTCCTGTGGTCGACACTAAGTGTTTAGCAAGGGGCTCAAGGTGCACACTGCAAAAGTGTACGATTATTTTTTTTGAGTCTATACGCCTTTCCCCCGTAGGGAGACTTAGGCTATGAGGCGGCCCCGTTCCCGCACCTTTAAAGGATTGCAAAGGGTACGATATCGAATGCATGTGCTCCGAAAATACAAGAAGCAGGTAGCCACTCTCAAGATACTCACCCACCTTAGTCACGAATTGTTACGCTTGCCTTCGAGTCCTGTTGGGGGCCCTTCAGTCAAGGGTGATAAAGCGGATACAAGACCTGATGTACCTGCCCCCATGCCTGACATAGTAACACCGGCAGGTATCCGACAAGCGTACCCGATACCTACACCCAAAAGCCCACCACACCTGAAGTGGTCGAGAGAGGCGGTGAGGGGACTCACATACGTGATAAGATAAGGGTCCCCAACGACAGTGGCTAAAAGAGATGGGCAAGACAGATGACCCCAGCTAGCTGCGTGTGATGGCTGGACTCCACAGAACGCGGTGCATCTGCAACGATGCCCGCGGATTGGAGATGGGAGGGGTAGGTTGCGGGATCAGGCATGCAGAGACGAGGAATGGTGTGCGGAGGTGGCGAGGTTTTGTAAATAGATGGGTCAGGGACGAGAGAGGATGCGTGGAGGTGGCGAATTTGAGATAGGGGAGGGCAGGGACTGGCCGGTGAGGTTGAGAGAGGCCACTGGGCGACCAGGGAGCTGCAGTCCATCGCCATAGTTTAGATAGGCTGAATGCGATTAATGACTCCTTAAACCAAAAAAAGCCAATATTAAGCAGAGCCAATAGCAGTGCAGTCTTGAAAAGTTCTTATGGCCTGCAGCATACCCAAGTGGGAGTGTGTGCCACAACGCGTGCCAAGAGCGACGAGCACTACGAGGTCAGATTAGTTGGGACATGAGAATCTGATAACCTAAAACAACTACCATTGGCTACGTTCACCCACTCGAGCAACATCTCGTGGTATCATGAAAGCATAGTAGTACGAAGCTATATGGCAAAAGTGATCTATGGAATTGATTAAACTCTACAACATGGTTGCCCTCACATCCTTCCTAAGTCAATCCAATACACAATATCCACCCTAGGCCCTTCCAGTTTGACACCGCCGCCAGCACCCCTGCCCCTCTACCCACCACTTAAGGTCAAATATTAGGCAAGTGAGTCTATAATCACTAAGGGAGTGTTTACCTTGCATCTACTCCGTATATGTATGTCAAATTAGTATTGAAAGAGGAGATTTCACTCGAGCGGGTGAACAGGGATGCGTGCATCCTTGTTTTAGGTTATCAGATTCTCGTGTCTACACATGGAAACCAACACCTCGTATCGCTCGTGACTCTTGGCACGCGTTGTGACAGCTGTGTCCAAACCAGTACCTATATTCATCCCAGTGTGCAACCCTAGTCTCGGCACCCGACCCACCCTCGAAACCCTCGGCACCCGACCCTCGAAACCTTCCTTCGCCGGTGGGTCGTGCACCCGTTTAACCCAGTGTCCAACCTACTGTAGTGCCTAACTAAGATTACTGTCCCCCAAAGCATTCTCCCTAATTCATTCTTTATGACTCTCGGGATTCCACATTTGTGCAGATTTGTATCCCTAGTTGACACTATCTGATTTTACCATTTTGAAACCTCCTCCTCCAATACTAATTTTGCATAGATATAGATACTAGGTAAACATCCCCTAGTGATTGATTATGTAGGCTCTTTTGCCTAATATTTGACCTTAAGTGGTGGGTAGAGGGGCGGGGGGTGCTCGTGGAGGCATCATACCGGAAGGGGTGGATATTGTATATTGGGTTGACTTTGGCAGGATGTGAAGGCAGCCTTGTAGAGTATAATCAATTCCATAGATCACTTTTGCCAATATAGCTTCTCAATACTATGCTTTCATGATATCACGAGATGTCACTCGAGCAGGTGAAAACAGGAATGTGTGTATCCTTAGGTACCTAGCCAGCCATCTTCCTGTTGCCATGACAACCCGAAATTTTACCCTGAAAGACTGCAAACCTCGTCTCATAGCCTGGATAGACGTATAGACTCAAGAAAAAAAAAAGTGACTGCAAACCGTGGGGCAGGGACTGGCCCGTGTGGGAGAGAGAGGCCACCCGGTCTACCGGGAGCTGCAGTCCATCGCCATATTCTACATAGGATGAATGCGATTAATGATTCTTTAAAAAAAAAAACCGTCCAGACCTGGCCCTCCTACAACTGTATACTGTAGCCATGCATGGCTGATTCCATAAGTTTTTGTGAAGCCAGAACAATTAGTGCCTGGGTACTTTGATACTAATATAAGATATATATTATATGCAACCAAGACTACTGCGTTCTGAGTGCCTGTCTGATATTGTGGACCTGAGCTTGGACTCCCTCATTGACATCGGTAGCAAAAATGGGCAGCTCATCTATATCCCATATGAAATTTCTTACGCACTCCCTAGCCCACCAATTCAACAGTACCAGGGTATCCTCTCTAAACCATATGAGATTAGTTAGGGTAGAGTTGTGTCCCAACCCCCCCATCTTCTGCAGGAAGTAGAATAGAGTTTCTGATACACGTCATACAGTGGCTTCGAATTATTTCCTTAAGGCGCTGAAGATTTAGTTCAATGGTAGAGGATCCCAATATTGAATATGAATCATGGAGAGCTCAGGGCCTTCAAGTATTTGGTACCTCTCCTAGTAGCCGGTAGTTATTTATTACTTGCTGACATAACTCTCAACCACTTCTGTGCAAACTTCCGTCTATATCTCCACAAGCAGTCCGAGTCACTGAGGCGTTTGATCAAGTAAGACCTAGTATCTTTGATACAGTTAGTCTCGACAACGGTATACCAAGCGGGATAAATGAAATGAAGGATCAGACTAAATAATCGTTCCTACCTTGGACTACAAAGTCGGTAGTCCATATATAGGTAAATTGACTGAGTTTTACTAGGAGTTATGCCTGCCTCGAGTGCCAAAAATCTTTAAGGAAACTGCAATTTCCTCAAGATTGTAGATCTATAATTTTTTCTCCCCATGGTGCTTCAAGCTTACCCTTCTACTACTGATCATTCCCAGTGCGGAAGACACCAATTCCAATTCTGCAATTACCATTGTGGCTCTAAAATAAGTGGACCTCGGTTGAAAGGCCCTCTTTGCCCATACCTACATTCTGGTCAATCCCAGCCTCAGACATAACCCCCCTTCTGTGATGTGCTACAGGTGCAGAGAGCCACCCCAGAATAGGTCACAAGTAATTACCCTGAGTCATAAGCCCACTTGGCAGCGCTTGGTGGTTTATTTAACCCCAATATGGTCTAAACCTACAAAATATCACCTCAAGTTAGCCACCCTGTGGGTTTCCTGAGGTTAAGTCAAGCAACCACTCAAATGTGTAAGCCTAAGAGCAGGGTTCAATCTCTTTGCCATTCTGGGTGGTAGACACTAAACGCTGGGTCTAGTACTGGCCTGGATGCTAGGCCTGGTCCGTTGGAGGCCAGTACATTCAACTAGCGATGTTGGGGCATTTCGTAGCTAGTAGTAGTTACCCAAGCCCCAGTATGTAATATAGGTAACTGGCCATGCTCTCGGCTGGGATGCGTTGGGGGTAAATCTTGCAACGATTTTACAGTGCTAGATGCCTTGAATGAAGTTGGCAAAAGTCCAAGTAAAAGGTTTAAATCAAGGCGTTTACATCATAAAGACAAAAAAAAAGATGCATATATACAGGGGTGCAAACAAGCAATGAATCCATAAAGGATTTTTGGAAAAAATATACGAATATAATATACCGGTATGGCATCCTTCAGCTC
>Ga0307514_10003125_pt1 | contig 16283 bp, 13 predicted proteins | sample 16_EM_MG_FD_203088 | JGI IMG/M metagenome (GOLD analysis project Ga0307514, IMG submission 203088) | Populus trichocarpa ectomycorrhiza microbial communities from riparian zone in the Pacific Northwest, United States - 16_EM | ecosystem: Host-associated > Plants > Roots > Unclassified | place...
AAACTCCCCGGGCATAGTGTTCGTCTCCAAGTCCCGGACGGAGTGCCATTGAACAGGGATATCACTGATTTCTGTGGAGACATTTAGGAGAGTCTTCTCAGCGTGGTAAGATGCTGTCATCGGACTCGCACTTCAGTCGTGAGCAATGTTTTGTCGCGTCTTTTTGGGCGGTCACAGATACATTGAAGAAGGTACAGGACAAAGTACAGGCAACGTAAACAAAAGCGAGAGAGTCCGAGCATACAAATACACAAAACACCATTCGACTAAGCCTTGACGGTGGCAATCGGCTGCCTAAGGTACAGGTGATATTTGGCATTGTCCGGATCGTATGGGTACTCCTTGTTCTCAGCTGATTTCGGAGGGTCATTGGTCTTCCACTCCAGCTTTTTTGCAGTGTCAGAACGGAAGATGAGGCAATGGCTGGAGCCACCGTGATGGAACATTCCAAGTTGATCGCCTTTCTTCACCTTCTGGCCGTCATAAACGGTAATCTCGCAGCTTGAAACCTCTGCCATGCCTATCGAAACGAAGCACATTAAATCGATGGCGCTGTTATCGGCCTGGATAAAGATGAGCGCTCGGGTAGCCATTTGGGAGATGTATGGCTGGGACAGATCGGGCGCAGCTGGATCCAAATCGGAGGTAGGACAGAGGGCGAAATAGGTGCCTGGCACAACGTAAGCTTTCTTGATTACACCGTCGACAGGGCTATGCCAACGATGGTACGCCTTGGCGCTGAGGAAAGCTTGCAGGATGGCGCCACCATCTGCAAAGGCGGGAGCGTAATCGGGATCATGATCCAGGATGTCGAGAAGGGAATAAGGTTGGTTTTTAACCCAGAAATCTGCTGACGGCTTGACAGACATCCAGATTCTGTTCAGGTCGGATTCGCAAGCAGCGACGATCTCACCGTCCCCTCCCGTTGGGAAAGGGCGGACAGACAATTTGAACTGTCTGGAAAAGAAATCGTCCCAAGAGGCGAATCCGTAATGCTTATTGGGGTCGCTGGGATCACAAATGTATGCATCTTCAAAATTCAGTTTACCTGAGGCGCCGATCTTCCAAGGCTTCAAGTCCTCGAGCGCCTCCTTTGATAACCAACCTAGCAATGTCGTAGACTCGTCATTTGGGTCCTTTCTGTAGTCGAATAGGACCTCGTCGGCGGAATCCTTCGAACGGAGATACCGGGCCCAGGCATCAAACACCTTCTTGAATTGGTTGTTGACGACGGGCATAGTGAATACCTCCATGCCAGCCGGGGTTGCCATCGGCCAATCAATTACGGCATTGAATGGAAAAGCGATCACACCCCCCCATTTCCTCTCATCATCATAACTTGGAGCGTGGCGAAGGAAGCTATTGAACACGGCTAACATACTTTGATAGCTATTAACCTATTCGACGATAAGGACGGGATATCGGGCATTCGTACGAAAGCGACATACCTGGCCCTCGCCCCTGAGATCAAAGTTCTGCATCGTCTGGAAGAACATGAGTTTGAAGCCCATAGAGAGAGCGGGAGTTTTCTTGATCAGCTTTTCGAATTCCTTGATAACTGGGTGCAAGCTTCCGGAGTTCTCATAATTCGCTTTCTTGAGCTGTTCTTTAGCCCATCGTCGAAAATGGTCAGGATGAGGTAACCACCCAGAACCGAGAGGTAGTTGACGAGCAATTGACATTATGCGTTCTAATCCCACTAGCAGTTAGTGTTCGGAATAACGGTATAAAATGAGGTGTCTCACAACGAAGAGCTACTATACTCTGCGGTTGAAATACTATGAGGTCGACGCCTGCTTTTATATGCGTAAGGTATACATAGAAGGCAATCATGATTTCGGATGGTTTGTGGGTAAAATTGGAGGTGAATGATGCATCGGATATCGAACGTACAGTAATACAGCAAATACAAAAGGAAATATAAAACGGTGTTCAATGCTGTTTGACACATAAAATTGACTTACCCCTATTGGTAGGGACGGGCTTATCATTGGGGAATCATTCGAAAGACATGCATAGTGCCACGGAGATGAGCCGGATTGCTCCTTCCATATTAAGTATCATACTATACATATATGGTAATTCCATCACCGAAGCTCTGCACTGTTGTATGCAACAAACTCTGTGAAGCGTTCTCCGACTGGCCACAGGTCCAGCCTCTGATTACGATCTTGAAGTTTGCAATGACATTTATAAGTAATGATGCATTCTGTATTATCAATTCTGGTTCGATTTCGTCATTGTCAAATCATAGTACCCTACTTCTCAAAGATAAGATCATCCTTGCGGTGTCAGCTGAACACTCTAATAATGGCATGGGTGACGCTTGGAACGTTCTTGCGATGAATTTTGACAGCACAAATGCAAACGGAAGGGCAGCTCTGAACGATCTGGACAAAGAGTGTCAGCTGCATCATGTTCCAAAGATGGGAAAGCAGGAGTGCTGGATAGTCAGAATGAAAGGTGTTCTTGAGAACGGAGTCAACGGCTCCTGTAGCTAGAGAAGAGGTGTTAGGATGGGCGTGTCACGCAAGTTTTCCAAAATGCGCATGACTGACCATCGAAAAATTGAGGCCTTTTCAAGCCGCAAGCGACACACTCTGGCACCGAGAAAGAATTCGCATTGCAGTTTTTCTTGTTATCTTGGAATAAAACGTAATTTGGATCAGATGATCCACCTACAAGGTGCATGATACAACGGAAATGAACAGTCTTACGATATTGGCTTCAATTTGAAATAACCTTTGACATCACCAATGGTTCGCAAACAAAAAAGAAACTATTGTGGCTGGAGATTGCAAAACGCCGTTGATTGTCACAGATAAGACTGGAGGATCGGAACTCGCCAGAATGAATATTTTGTCATGGACGAGAGTCATTAAGAAGCAAAGTTTCATCAGTTCAACCCCACAGTTGTAACGGCCGGCGAGAAAATACGGGAATGTCAATTTCCATTTCTGTACGGTACGATAGTATAAAACAAGAGAGGAGATGTAGCCAATGACTAACCATGTCTCCGCTTGACGAAGGTTACTACCTTGTACACTTCCAAGGCCCAAACAAGCCTGATCCTGGCCCTGGGGTGTTGCATGCCACCTACAACGGTGTTCCCAACCAAGTTACTGTAAACGCTCCTGATATCTCAGCACCTCTCCGCCAGAGGGTGAGTAAATGACACAAGTGCAAACGATATGACAATTTTTTATTCCGTACACCCAGTGGCATTTCAGGAAGGCTAGTAAGAATGATTATTTCACCATTGCTTACGAGACTTGGACCGGGGGACAAGTAGGGAAGACCTCCTACCTCTCGCTTGAAGGCAATCGCGTTGTCTTCAATGACATGAAGACCGAATGGTTCTTAGTGGGCCACGAAACGAAACCCATCCCCTCATACAAGCCTCGCTATTTTTCGTAGGCTATTCTTCAATTGCTTCATCTTACAATATACGACTGAAATTCGTCTTCAGCATTCAGAATGAAAGCACCGGGTATCTCGGTGTCAACGATTTCGGCGTATCTGTATGTGATCTACAGTTTCAACATTGCTGGATTCTAACGTATTCTGCTATTCTAAAGTTCTTTACTGGCCTCGACAAACCAGTTGTTTGGGAGCTCATTCCTGCCAGAGCGGGTCCTCCTGTTGAACAGTAGCAATTGAGACACTCTGGATAGTGTAGACTGTTGACGAATTACCCACTTCTGTACCATGCTCAAAAATTCTTCCGATCATAAGACCCAATGCAACGTCGACATCAAAGAATCGTTCTTATCAGGGTGGTCACGACCTTGAAGATAACCATTTGGAAGGATTGCCACTGGTATATATAAACTTAATTCGATAAGAGGAACACTTGAGTCTTGACAAAAGTGGTTGTAAGAAGACGAAGCCCTGTGTGGCAGTGTGGCTGTACAGGGTGTGATTACTTCAAGTTCTTCGCCATGTTCAAAGTACCATTCAGGACGTTCTCAACGACTGCAAGACGCTCCCTCAAAATCGGGCTTATCCCTGCAGATGGTATTGGGAAAGAAGTTATACCAGTAGCTCTTACAAATAGTGTATGCTTTCTGGGATCTCACAAGACATTTGCAGGCTGCAAAAGAAGCTATTACTGCGTTAGGATCTGACATCCCGAAACCCGAGTTTATAGACCTTGTTGCAGGATGGGAGTGTTTTACGCGCACCGGTGTTGCGCTTCCAAATGAAACCGTCGAGTGTGTTACATTCCTTCTGTATCTCGTGAATCAGTGTTGAAAGCTGTGTAGAATTCTTCAAAATGACTGTGATTGTGCACTCTTTGGATCCGTTAGGTGCTTGCTGATCCACTTTTTTCTTGAAAGCAATGTCTTATTTTTGTGGTGTGTTAGTTCTCCGTCAAGGAGAGTCGTCGGTTACTCGTCACCCATCGTCGCTTTGCGAAAAAAGCTTGACCTTTACGCCAATGTGCGACCTGTTGTTGCTGTATGTGCTTGCTATTCTTCCCTATGCGCGTGGCTTAGGGAGGTCTATAAAGGTTGCTCCTGAACGCGGTCAGAAACCATCTGTGGATTTAATTGTTGTTCGCGAGAACACTGAATGTCTTGTCAGTCTTCTTCTTGGTGATTATGACTGCCTTGACGTGACTTTTATTTCAGTATGTCAAGCAAGAAACGCAAACGAGTGGTGAACACGGTCTTGAGGCTCGTGCAACGCGATTAATAACTGAAAGGGCTTCAAGAAGGATTGGCCAGATGGCATTTGAACTGGCTCGGTCGAGGCCACGCAAAGTGCGTCTTTCCCATGATGATAATGGCTTTAGAAGCATTGACATTTTTATCACCAGCACCTCACTATCATTCATAAATCAAATGTGCTCTCGGTCACGGATGGCCTCTTTCGAGAGACTGTTCGAAATGTGCCCAGGCTCCCCGAAAATGACGGGAAATTCGACGATGTAGAGATCGCAGAACAGCTTGTAGATAGTGCGGTCTATCGGTATGCCCAATTTCCCCAACATATCATGGGATAGCCATGCTGACCCTTCATTTCCAGGTTGTTCCGGGAGCCTCAGTGCGCTTCTTGATTTTTTTTCTTTCATTAATTTGACCGAGGCATGGCTGTAGGATATACGATGTGATGGTGGCACCTAACCTCTACGGCGATATCATCTCGTATGTGAATCCTCTCCGACCCAGTTCTCATGCGCTAATTTTCCGCGTTAGTGACGCCGCCGCTGCACTCGTTGGTTCGTTAGGCCTGATCCCATCCATCAATGCCGGTGACAACTTTGTGATGGGAGAACCGTTCGTGTACTAGCAGCTGAATCATGGTATCGTTTCTGATTGTGTCTTTAGGGTACATGGATCAGCTCCTGATATTGCAGGCAAGGGTATTGCCAACCCATTAGCTTCCATCAGATCGGCCGCTCTAATGCTTCGTCGTCTGGGTTACACGAAGGGTGCGGATAGACTAGATATTGCTGTGGACCAGGTCATCAGAGAGGCCAAGGTGCTCACCCCTGATCTGAGTGGTAGGAGTACAACAAAAGAGGTTGTTGAGGCCGTTCTCAAGAACCTGTGATACTACGCCTTGTGTTTAGCTTTCGTGACACCATTTGCTCGGTGATATACCTCAATGACAGCACTAGCCACGTCGAATAATGTAGATGTCGAAATGGTGACTTCTGGAAAGAGAGTGAGTGAAATCAATCACACTTGGAGAGTCAGATACCCGGAATTGTTGGAGGCTTCCTCAATAGTCAGCGTCAGTGGTGCATAAAAGCGGGCCTGGCGAAATTAAATATGGTGGCCCATTGAAGCCGTTGGTACAGATCATTTTTCGAACATTGCCTAAAGTTTTGCCATATTGGTGAAGCTGTCAGTTGAGAGGCACTTGTTTTCCATAGAAATCGTGCGGGATTCGAATATAACCGTTTTATTGCCGTTCTAACTATGCGACTATCATACTACACGAGTCGTTAAGGTTGGAGTTTGTGTCCGTTCCTAGGACGCGAAATGACGAGGAGACAAAAGATGAACAAAGCGAATATCCTTCTTGGCCATTTAGGTGCCATGTCGCACTCTTGGCCCTACAGAGGTCGTTTATTGCGACTTTATTATGGCTTGCCAGCTCTATGGCTGATCTGACAACGTTTGCTGGCCTGGTAAACGCGGCTATGGATGAGTCCGAATACTTCCCCTTGAAGGAAAGGACGCCACATTTGAGATCCTCTTATCGACCAACGCTGACGACGGCCAGAGGGTCAAGGAGGGAAGCCCCACCTATCGCCTCGCACGTGAGAGACATTAAATGACAAACATCTTTAATGGGGACTGCGATTGCGGTTTATCGCCTTCGTGCATTGTTCGGCGAGATTTGAGGCTGGATGCTTGGTGATAGCCATTCAACGACGTCTGGATACTGTAGCTCTGGAACAGTTCGTCGGTCCATCGTATTCTGTGGGTTGATAGTCAGTTTGGAATGGTAATATAACGGGGGGTACATACCCCGAAATGTGCAGGTGGTGAACTGTCAGGATGTTCCAAGTCCCTTCGCGACGGCTGCCAGTGCCGGTGAAAAATCATCTCACAGATCCATCTGCTCATTTTCCGCCATGAACCAGGGTGGCCTGTCGACTCTCATCACAGGTCCGAGTCCGGGGTTTTCCTGCGCCTCATGATGGCGAAGACGACAACCGAGACGACAGCTAAAACTTCCTGCGGGAGCTATGGACTTCTTCGCCATTTAAGCTTCTGTGGAGTTAAACACCATGACTGATATAAAAAAGGATAAGACCTTTGGGCACTCCTAGCAAGAACGTAGTCAGAACTGACTTTGAATAAGACAGAACGAGGATCCAGCTCCAGAATTAAAGACGACATTTTTGAAGAAGCAGTGAAGGCTTAGCCCTTCTTGTCAAGACGTGCTTTGAGTTATAAACTGGGAGGGAAGAGTTTAAGAGGGGTAGCATGCCCAGAAATACGCATCGGAGAAATAGAAAGCTTCAGAGTATTGTGCTGATTCCCGGTAGCGTTACACAGATGGTTCTAAAGGTTATTTCCAGCAATGTTGAAATGGTTGCAATACAAGTAGGTCTTGAAGTTGAAGTTTGAACTTCAAGCCGTGACAGTGATGTGACATCCTCCGGACGACGATTGCGATGAGGCTGGCGGATGTCGGAAGCCTCGTGTATTCCTGCTGTGTGCGCGGCCTCGCCTCAACCTTGAAGTCTTCGTAACCTAGAAGTGTTCGGGGTTTATCTATTGGAAAGACAAGCTGTGTTGTCCATTGTGGCTGGGAGAGATATTGAACCTGCCAGACACCCAAAAGCAGTTGCGTATTAGACGTCATTAGACTCTAATAGCCGAAAACATGGCAAAGAAGGTGAAAGGGAAGCAGAAACAAGAGGAACAGGCTGCTGCGGGTCAAATTGTCCCAAATGTAGATTCAACAAGACCCGTCAACTTGCATGCAATGGCTACAGGTACATATTCATTACCACACCAATTTTTTATAATGTGTCATGTCCTTCGATGTAGGACCAACACAGCAGGCTGCATCTATTGTAGAACCGGGACAACAAGAAAACGCGTGGGGAACAGAAAAATGGGCCAAGGGAGGCACTGATTGGGGAAAGAGCACCGTTCAAGATACGTGGGCAACTGTTGAAGAACAACATGTATCTGACGAAAACTGGCACCAAGAAGAAAGTCTACTTCAGCCGCCCCATCATGCACCTGGTGGACTACCTACTATTCCTGAGCAACCTACTCAATACATCCAAAATCGGTCTCATCTGTCGGATATCGGAGAGAGTAACGACGAATTTTCGGACGGGAACAACCGACGTGACTCCGAAGTGCCTCAACAGACCTGGGGAGACCAAGTGCAGAGCCGCACCCCGACTGCTACCGCTGCGCCCTCAAGCATGGCCTCACCCGCACTACCACTTCCTATCTCTATTGCGACAGCTGCGCAGCAGGACCTGAAAAAACGCGGGAAAACAACCAGCGCGAGCGAAGTAGCACGGAGGATGGAAGAAAGTCGACGTCATTCCGTCGATCCCCAGCATTCGGCACCGCTGGATCCTATAAGGGGTCCACATGCCGTGCACATAGCTGCGAGTCAGAAACCGGTATCTTCCGCCTCCGCCGCTGCAGCAGCGATGGAAGCAACTCATCATCGCAGTCGAAATAGAGAGCAGTCAACCGCCCAGTCCCAAACTCCGGCTAATGGCAAAAGGACATGGACATATCCGAAACCTTTCACGCCGAACGGGAGACTACCAGCCCGTATTTTACCAGATCCAAGCTGGATACACACAGGCGGTAACTTCTGGAGTAATAATCATCTTATTTCAAAAGGCACTTCAGCGTGGGCTCAACCAGTGGAGACATGGCATCCACAGCAACCACATTCTCAAATGCAATCGACCTCGCAACAACCGTCACGTAAAAAGCCTCATTCTCATGGGGGATATCCTTCACGCTTTGGTCAACAACATTCTGGGTTCGGACAACATCGGAGCTGGCAGGGTTGGGGCAAAGAAGGCTGGGTGGAATCGCCAGGAAGTGAGATGGAGAGCCAGGAAGACGAAAACACTGTGAACATTGTTGGCCATGGTGCAGAACACTGGGGAAATGAATGGGGCCAGCTTCCGCCCTCGAATCATGAAAGAGGTCGTCCAAAGCGAAGTCGAAAGCGGAAAGACAATATCGCTTGGAACAACGACAACGAGGAAGGTGGATTGGGCAATGAAGGGAAACCTGCTGCTGGATGGGGCCAGCAAGTGAATGACGAGTGGAATCAAACGGACAGAGATTGGGCTGGTGGTGGGGACGATCATGTCGCTTCGTCAGGATGGGACCAGGACAAAGGTGCGGCGGGCTGGGGCCAAGATAGAGGGCTGAGGCGAGCTAGAGATAAGGGAACGAGTCGGACTCAGGATAAAGAAACGGATTGGACCCAAGATAAAGGTTCCGGCTGGGGCCAGGAACAAGGATCGGGTTGGGGCCAGGAACAAAAATCGGGTTGGGGCCAGGAAAAAGGATCGGGTTGGGGTCAGAGTGAAGAAACGGGATTGGGAGAGCAAGGTTTTGGTCATGATAAAGCCCCGGCATGGGGGGATTCCAACATGGCTCAAAAGCGTAACTCGTCTGACTGGCATCGAGGTGATAATTTGAGTGCGACCAACAGTGGAGGCGGAGCAGGTTGGGGATCATCTTCGAAAACTGACTGGGGCATGAAGGTACATTCCACAGCTGACGCTGCCGATGGGACTAGGAACGTCCTGTCTCCTCAGCAGCATTCCCAAATTTTAAATTCATTGCTCAATAATACTCCCCGAAACCAGATTCCGAAAGCAAATGGCCAAGGACACCAACAGGTTCTTGGAAACAAGGATGTCAACAAGGGGACGAGAGCTTCGACAACTGCTGCCGCAAATAAGGTCTATTGGGAAGCGCAGGATGAAGGTTGGGGCTCAGAAATGGATGAAGAGGGAGACAACCAGCGACGAGTCCGGTTTTCGCCCAAGGCTTCGGAACTTTGGGGCGGAAGCCCACGTAGCGTTCCGTCGAAATCGATGGCAGCACAACAGCAATATGGCCTCACCACGACACTTATTAACGATACTTCTCATGTGCGCTTCGTTGAGTCGATGGGTGCCGGTCTTGCCTTCGTGTCTCATGCGTTTTTTGGGAATTCCCGCTTTGCGAGGGAGAGAATCCATTGGCTGTTTTCTCAAGACAAGGATAAGAGGGTCGCAGACATGCTCGCTTGGGTACAAAAAATGTCATTCAATTTGGGTACTTATGGGGTAAGCTTTTGTTTTCTCTGGAAATTTATCTGCTCAGAACGCCGTTCTTGTACTGAAGTTACAAAAATTTCTACAAGCCCGAGAAAGGGGCGGTCTTTTTGTGAACGCTGATTTTAGAATGAGGCAGCACCCTTACGAACCCGCTTTTGATTTCCTGACGTTCAATCAACTCCAGGGGACAATGGACAAGACACTGCAGGAATCTGTCGCCTTCTATGACCCCGCTCGGTTTGCTATGGTTTTTGTATTCCTTCCTTCTCAAAGTGGAAATAGCGTTGCAATCTGGAGACAAAAAATAAATGTTCCAGATAGCGCGCGACAAAAATATCGAGCCGAAATCAACGCCATTACGGAGTCTCTTAGAAGCCCAAAGGAATATATTGTTATGGTAGATGAGTGAGCACCTTTGGTTTTTGCCATGCTCCGTCGACTTAATGCCTTTAAGACTCCCCAAGAAGCCCAAGTCTACCACTACTACTCATAAACCTGGCCAACTACGCAAACTTGCGAAAACGGCCAACGCGAGAGCTACGAGTAGTACACAACAAGCCAAATCGCGGAAGTGGTGGAAATTCTTTCTCAGCTGAGTGTCAATCTACGACGTTCTGTTTTTCATGGTTCTGGTGGTTAAATTTGTTTTCCTTCTCCCTTGTCTTGTATAAGGTGTATGCGCCGCATTTTCGCATGTTTCTGATACCCTACGCATATGTACCAATTAGATCAAATAGAATTTTATCCCACGGAGCGAGATAAGATAGAAACTCCGATGTCTACTGCATTTTAAAATTAGAACACTTTCCTACAATCCATGCAAGATCAACAAGAGGAGCCCGTCTTTACACCTCATTCTGAAGGGCTTTTGCGCCGGTACCCTGCCATTACACATGCCGCTTTGATCTCTGCATTTCTGTTCCCGATAGGCCTTCTACCATACCTTGTTGCACGAAGGCAGATAAATAAATTACGTCGAATGGTGGTGAAACTGGAGCGAAAGACGATCGTTTTGCAGAATGCATTGGATTTGACATCGGATACGCATAATATTATGAAGAGCCAGGTGAAACAAATCCAGAACTTATCCAGCGATACAATGGAAGTCATGGCAGCACTGAGGAGGGAGGTCTTGCAGCAAAAGGTTGAGCGTCGGCAATCAGACCAAGCTATCAATGCTGATCTGGAGAAATTGTTGGAAGAGACGCAGAATGCGAGGTGTGTAGCCTTCGATTTCTTTGTGCTCCTTGCATAATCTTACGCTCAGGGTATACGCTGCTTCACTTCATGCGCTTGGGACATCACTGGCAGACATAGCCGCTTTTATGCAGGAAGTTGAACTTGATTTCGGTATGAATTTGACACAACATACAGACCGCCTTGGAATTGAGCGGCTGAGACTCCTTGCTCGTCGTATGCAATGCATCAACAGTGGGCATCAGCAGGTGGAAGACGACAGTATGAGGTACTAGTACAGGTACGAAATCTGAAACTCTAGTCCTTATTGTGGCTCTCATTTTGGTCCCAGTGTTCAGAACTCAATCTCTGTGTAGCATATATTGTATTACTTCCCTAACAACTTTGTATATTTTATTTGTTCCGTGGAATCCAATTTCCGTTCTCACGCGGTCTCCTCCAATTCTACCTGGCAAACGCCTCATTGCCGAATGCACGCTTGACTGCTGCCAATCTTTATCACACAGGCTATGCCGAGTGCAGCCCCTTATCTTGTTTCCAGTTGATCACTATCTACTTTTCGTGAGCTATGGCAGAGGCCGTTGCAGAAACTGGGGTCGACGACTTAGCCCCACAACTATCCATGTTTTCTCAAGAGGTCAATGAGCCTATTCCAGTGGAACGGGAGGACCAGTCTTTAGAGTCACACGAAGTTATTGAGCTGCAGACATTCAGTGAGCGGAAGGCATGGATCGAAGAGAAAATTAGGGTAGGCTCTTTACACATTCGATGAATCAGCTTTTGATACATATATTCGCAGTTCTTAGAATCTTTGCCGGCAATTGACGTATTTCATGGCTTGGATTTCATCCGCGATTCTGTGGAAGAAATCCCTGGACTACCGACTCGCGCGGAACTTCAGGCAATGGTAGCTGAACATGATGTAATCGAGAAGGAAACAGAAATTTTTGACACTGGTGAACTAAAGAAACTGAGGCAATTGACAAAAGGTATGTCTATATTCTGGGTTTTTCAATGACTGCAAATGACAATTGCTTTTTCAAGCTGCAACACAACGAAACCTTTCACCTGCGGACACCGACTTGATTGAACTCACTCTTACGACTATATATGAACTGGACAAACTATTGCATTTACTACGCGACCGCTCAGACAACTTGGAGATGATGAATGTTAGGTTGACATGGGAGGAGAACCGAGGAGCCGGGTGGAGGGAACGCCGTCAAATCATAGAAGACCTTCATGTCTTCGCCGTGAGTCGAGCACGCTGGAGTCCTGCAGTATACGATATCTCTCCGAAAAACGAGGATTCGTCTAATAGCCTACATCGTCGAGGCTCGGTTGCTTCTCTTGCTTCGACGGGATCGTCCGACAGTGTCGTCAATGCTCCCGCATTTTCAAGGAGCGCAAGATTTAAGTTATCGGAGCTATTATCCCGTGATGCTGCTCAGTTCTCTGGAAGAGTGACAGGCTTGAAGCACGGAACGGTGAATGCTGCTGGTAAAGCCCTAGACAGGCTGATCGACCACAGTCGCAAGCCAGTCCCCGATGAGTTGCTCGACGAACAAGATCGGCTGGAGGAGAAATGTATCCACGAATTGGAAGCCATTGGTAAATTTACAATGAGCTTAGTTATGCAGTGGAGAAAGTAAATATTTCAATTTATTGTTCAAACGATTTATTGAAGCGATCGATCCAGGGCCGATGAAATTTACGTCGAGACTACGAAGGATCACGTTTCTGCTTCAAATCTCCTGGAAGAGATCGAGATAGCGCAGATGTATCATCCTACAGCTCGTCAGAGCACATCATTCATTTCCCGCGCAGACACTATTTTCAAGCGCCTGGCAGTACGAGGTGACCCAGCATCTTCAGCTAGCCTGTTTCCACGTCCTGAGCATATCCTCTTCCCCGATCAGAAAAAAGATAACGATTCTTTGGTCCAGAGCCTCTCTGCCGACATTTCTGCTGCTAATGAGCTGGCTCGGAAAGTTGTCAACTCTGCGAAGGAGTATCGATTACGATATGAAGCTGTCAAGCGAGTTGAAGTCACTGTACAATCGGCGAATAAACTAATGACGTCTTTAATTACAATCAAGAAGAAGTATAGCGAGGGTATTCCTGGCGGCGACGGCGACGGCGACGGATCTCCACCCAACCTCACCTCTGAATACTCGTTGGAACCTATGGCACATAATGTCTTCCTTGCCTTTCTACCGTCATTGCTCGAGGAAACTAAGGCGGCAGTCGATGGAGCGGACGAACTCTTAGGGTCTACATCTTCCGCACTTCTGGGTTTGGATGTCCCTGGGATCGACCAACAGTTCAAAGAGAACGCAGCCTCTAGTTTTCGAGAATTATCTGTGCTTCGAGAAGAAGTTATCCGTCTTCGAGATTCTCTATCGCAGCGAGCGATGAGATTACGAGAGTCAAAAAAAATTGCTACTAGGATCGATTCAAAGCTCGCCCTTCTCAGGGTCATCAGAGTGGAGACTGTGCGGGCTATGGAACGGCATCGTTGGTACCAAGAATCAGCGGATGCAAGCATGCCTCCGACACCAGAGAGCCCTTTATCGGAGCTTCATATTCCTCATCCAATGTTCCTTGGTTTGGAAGAGCAGCTCGCGAGGTTAAGCTCTACTTTGCACACAGATATTGGTGGACCGTTGGACAAGCTTTCGGTTGTTTTGGAACCTCAGGTGCAAACTGTTCTGAGGCGAAGATTTTCAGATCTCCAGGTCTCAATTGACTCCAGTCACCAGATGTTACGTTTGCTCGGATCTATCAAGGATCAAACTGCGGCCATGAATTCTGTTCAAGAAAGCTTTCATAAATTATCTGTACAAATCGAAGACGCCAGGATTCAATGCTCAGCTCTTATTAGCGTCGTCGTCAGGCCGTACTCAGATGATACCGCCAATGACACCGCGGATTTTCGCATGGAAGATTTTGAATCCATTCAAAAAGACGTCACCGCTTTCGTCGATGAACTTTCTAGCCGTATTCCGTTCATTGCTCGTCATTCGCGTATGAGCAAGCGCAGTTCACTCATGTCCCCGATCTCCCCTATGCTCAATGACCCGAACGGACCCGTGGATATCTGGAGCGAGTTTTCGTTTGACTTTGCCTCTGTAGATGCCGCAGTGAGGGCGGATTCTAACTCCTATGCGATACGAATCAACGGCAATCTGGAAAGCTTACGACAGACTGTGACGCATCTCGGTTTGGCTAGACTGGCGAAACGGGTTGATAGTGCCTTATCATCAACGCTGCATGATGTCAACAGTCTCATTCAGGAGTTTTCTAGTCATAATGAGTCCTACACCAACTTGAAGCGTCACTCTTCTGAAACCATCGATCATCTCAAGACAGTGTTGGAAGTACTGGAAATCTCAAGATCCAGACGCTCCAGCATTGCACGCTCATTGTCTCCCATTAGAGAACTGCTACGTCGAATGGATGAAATTTCACGACCTCTGCCCTCTTTTGTTCGTGAAAGCCTTTATCAATCCCGTGTCAATGCCACTGATGACACCGAACTACGTCTTAACTCCTGGGATGATCAACTAGAGGTTTTCAAGCACGAGGTGCGACATGCTTTGGAGGACGAGCATCGGTATCTGGAAGAGTTTAAGATTGCAGAAGCGCTGAGAAAAAAAGAGGAAGAGGAACGTCGTGTTGTTGAAGAAGTCGAAAGGTTACGACTTGAGGTGGAGAGGTTCAGTGAACAACAGCATCTACAACGGTTGGAAGAAAAACGGGTTGAGGAAGAGCGTCGGGAACAGGAGCGTCAGTTTATAGAAGCTGAGTTAGCTGAAAAGCAACGATCGGAAAGGGAGACGGCCGAAGCAGAACGGACTCGTCGTCAAGAAGAAGAGAAACAAGCAGAAAATGTTCGAATTCAATCCGAACAGGAAAGACTGGAAAGGGAGGAGGCGGAAAAGGTTCATAGAGATGAGGAACGCCAGCTGATGTTTGAGAGATTGCGTTTAACTGAAGAGAAACTGGAAGAAGAACGCAGGATGCATGCCAACAATAAGAGAATTGCGAAGGAGTTAGCTGAAAAACAAAGGGTGGAAATGGACAAACTGGCACAACGACAGGCCGAGATGGAGAAGACTGAAAAAAAGAGGTTAGAGGAGGAGGAAAACAAGAGTTTGGAAAGGGAACAACGAGAAAATGCGAGGCTGAAGCAGGAAGGAAATGAGAGGCTGGAAAAAAGTGGCAAAAAGAGCAGAGTGGAAGAAACGAGGCTGGCTCCAGCACACCAGGATACAGGCAAGCAATACTCTTTAGGAATGATATTTCAAAATTCTGACTGTATCTTTAGACGATGTTTTCGTTGTGCTGCGGACACCATCTGGTTCCCGCGTACCATTATCACAAGATTTGGTGGAGCTTCAATCACAAATTATCCAACTACGAAGGCGTTTGAGATTGACTTGCATAAACGAGACGTTCCGACCGACCAATTCAATCACAGATCTTCCAACTGAGGAACAACTGGAATCAATGATTCGTGACTTAGAATCTATATCCCGTGATGCACAAAATTTGCCGTCCAACGTTGAGGACGCTCTTATAGATGCCGAACTCCAATCTTTTAGGACTGAAGCAACAGAAATTTCTGGCATGCTGAAAGAATTGCAGAAGTTGGTGGATTTGCAGAAATCTGTTCAAGCTTGTGATGGTGCTCTAAGTGATTTGCTTGAACATATCGACAGTTATCCTGCTCCACCCCTAGGAGCTCTTGTTTCTTCACATAAAACCCAGCCAGGTTCTCCCCCAGAAGAACAACTGTCAGCAAGATTGGGTTTCACGAAGCGAAGTGTGGATGAGATAGGTTTGAAACTGAAGATTGTGGCATCCGACCCGCGAGCCACTGCTGAACATGACAGGATACAACAAACCTGGAGCGAACTAAACGAAATGGCTGTCGAGCGTTTGGCAAGCAGGAAATCTCGTTCTCCAAGCGTGGCCAGTGGTCACAGTTCCGGTCGTAACAGCACTGCATCTGGTCGACAGACTGTTCAGACCCATGCTAGGTCAAGGAAAGCAGGATCTTATTCCAATCTCTCGGTTTCATCTGCCATTCTCCCGTCTCGCCCCAAAATGCTTGTCCCACCGCTTCAAAGTGTTTCGCGGCGTGCAGTGTCAGGTTCAAGGGAAACGTCTGGTCGTTCTACAAGTCGATTGTCGGTGACCACAACCGCCAACCGCTCCGTGTCCGGTCCATCGCATAATTCGCTGCACGGATCAACATTTACCTCCAGGCAACGTACAACTAGTCTATCTAATG
>Ga0307514_10003126_pt1 | contig 16278 bp, 19 predicted proteins | sample 16_EM_MG_FD_203088 | JGI IMG/M metagenome (GOLD analysis project Ga0307514, IMG submission 203088) | Populus trichocarpa ectomycorrhiza microbial communities from riparian zone in the Pacific Northwest, United States - 16_EM | ecosystem: Host-associated > Plants > Roots > Unclassified | place...
CCTCCCTCCACAACACCTTCACCTGCCCTGAATACCACCTCTCCAACAATCCTGATCACTACTACCAAAACCACCCTATCTACCATCAACACTACATTGATGCATCAGCTATTGGGGAAGATGGGTGTACCTCACAAATCATATTCCACTCCAATGCAAGAGAATGGGAAGTACCAAAAGAATGGAGAGAAAAAGAGTTCAAAAATGGAGAATTCAGATACAACCCAGAGAGTATTACACAAGAAAAAGGAAAGTACAGAGTAACTTTGGACTTGAAGGAAGGATACTTGGGATATAAAATGCCTGAGATCAAAAACAAGAGATGGGGATAAATTTTGGTCATGGAGGAATGTAAGGAAGACATATGTTTCCTAACATATATCTTTTCCTTACCCTGAAGTCATGTGAAGAACCAGGTGGAACATGTCATGGGCCCGCCTGAAAGACAATGTATTTTCTTAAGAATCAGATAACTCAGAAGTCATGTGAGAATTTCCTTATCAGATTACAACTTATACTTAGCTAAAAGAGATGAGTCAGAGAATGACTCAGAGGAATGACTCATGGGGTGAGTCACAGGATGAGTCACAGGGTGACTCAGAGATGGAAAGCTATGACATCATTACTTAGGAAGATCCCTGCCCCAATGGGGATTTAAAGGGATCGCCCGCCACCAGATAGCTTTTCTTTTCATCATCAGTTTATTCAGATAGCAACAAATACAAGAGATCAACCTGTTAAAACCCTTGTGTCTCTTGGCACAATCACCTGACCTCTTACCTAATCAACTATCTTAATAACAACTATCTTGAAGATTACATAAGATAAACTTATGATTATATAAGTTCTTACATAAATCTCAAGACCAAACCTTTACAGACAGTGAGAGGACAAGACACTATGACAGCAAGAGAACAAGACCACGAGACACCAAGAAAGGAAAGCAACAAGAGACAAAGACAGCAAGAGAGGGAGAAGCTTTATTGACGAGCTCGCTTGCCGCTCTCAGTCATACTCGGACTAGTACTGGGACCGGCACTTGTACCAGCACCCAGACCCGTAGACTTGGGTTGAGATCTCCTTCTCTTTCTGTCCACATCTAGGACAGCTTGGAGGGAGTAGAGTTCCAGGACATTCTGGTTTCCTACAGGTGCAAGAGGTGACACATTGTGTGTTAGCGCTCTGGACTGGAAAAAGAGAACTTCCCCCTCCAACACCTGCACCCGCTTCTTAATCTCTCAAAACAACAAGTCTGCCCCTAACCACATACCCCACGGGACAATACAGTTCATGCTGTTTTTGATATCGGCATCATCTCGATGTGGGACCCCGGCATACTCCTGGTCACAGTTGACCACCAGCCCATACCAAATTCCAGCTACAGTATGCAATGAAACTGTTTTGCTGGCTATGAGTTGGCCCTGCGAGACTTTCTGCCTCAAGGTTGGTGCCTTCTTGACCATCAGTTTGTCGAGCCAGGGGTGGGTGTGCATGTTGTTGTAGCTCTCGAAATCCCAGAGCTTCAGCTGGTCCGAGAGATACTTGAACAATGGTACCTGGGCAGACAGTCATTCCTAGGCACTCTCCTTATCCTCTAGAAGGTCGGCGCTCATATATGGGTGATCTGCATATTTAGCCCACAGACAGTAGTTGTGGCTCTTGTACTGGCTGCGGCTGCCTGATTTTTCTGGGTGCTGGGAGAGGAGATGCTTTGTCTCCTTCAGTGTTGTCAAGAAGCTCTCTGGAATGCAGAGGCGGAGAGCGAGGGTTTGCTTGTTCTTCCCCTTCATAACAAGGGGCTCGGGAGCCGAGGGACAGGTAGTGAAGGCTTTCACATCCTCCGGCATCACCTTCTTGCCCTGCTGGAATTTCTTGCATAGGTCAGCAGGCACCACTTTAATTTGCTGCGCTTTGGTCATCGTTAACAGGTCCTTCACTATAGTGGTTGTTTTCACTTGGATGGGTCGGAAAGGGGAATACTTCCACTCCATGTATCTCTTTGCCACCTGGTCTTTCAAGTTAACCACGGTGAAATCCACTTCGGGAAAGTCACCTCTTGTCCATGCCTTCTGGGTAATCTAATAAACAATAGTACCCTGTACCTTTTTTGAACACTTGTTAAAACCGCCTGTCCAGTGACCCTCTGTGGCCATGAACTCTGCAAGCCGTTCTGCATGTTGCACATGTTGTGGGTTTGGGGTCTGGGCGGAAACAGCTGCGGTATTGGCATTCATTTTGATAATTTTTGGTTGGTGGTTTGGTGTGGGTGGTAGGGGAGGTTCTTTGGTGATGCGGTCGCTTGGTGCCGGTTGGTAAACAAGGTATTATTTGGTCCCGTTGTGAGGATTTATGGTTCTGGAGCCAATGTCAGCGCACATGCACACACAGCACAAGTCTATGAATATATTGTTTATTTTCTTGTACGAAAAAATGCACACAGTCTTCCAAAGCCTACAGCAAACAAAAAGCACTCAAAAAGTACATGTATCAGCAGCAATTAACACATGCCACAAGTCCCAATTCCGCCATAGCATATAAACGCTCCCAGCAAACTCAACTCCTTACTTGAGCGGGTGTGGGATGATGCTGTAAATACTGGAGAGGAACCCGAGCTCCAGACAGCCAAAGTCACACGTGATGTCTTGACAGTACTTTTAACATTTTCAACACTTTCAATGCTTTCAACCGACCCACAAGAAGTCCCAGATCGACGGTTGGTTATGGATATACTTGGCTTGTTGTTAAAGCTAGGCCCTTGCCTATGCGTCTACGGTACTATCTCAGATCTCGTGGGGTTACTCATGTTTTTTCTCATGTTTTTTCTGACGTTGATCTCCTTAGTCAGTTTCTTCTAGGGGAACATGAGCTCGCTCCTGAGCATCTACTTCATGCTACATTCAACGATTTGCCTAGTTTATCAACTTTGATAGCAGTGGCAACCTGTACCAACTCTATATTTAATGCCAAATACACCAAGACATTAGTTAGATACTTTATTACATAATAAGAATTAAACTACCATAAGTCTAGTCTTATTCACTCTTCTCTATCATATCTGAATTTAAAAATTTGCCAAAGCCATTCTGCCAATGCTCTGGATAACTACATCAAGACAGATGCTACAGTACTCCTGTACCCCCCTACCAAGTATATCCAGTCCGGTACCTGAGGGAGAAGGAGTAGTTTCTTGACTGGTCATATGAGATTAGACGCCGTATGGCAGTCAAGGAACTACTCCTTCTCTCTCAGGCACCGGACTGGATACACTTGGTAGAGAGGTACGAGAAATGGTAGAGCTACGAAACAAGTTGTGTCCTGTGGGAATAGAAGGCCTCAGACTAGGTTTGCCTCAGACAGCAGAAGTACGCAGCTTGTATAGAAAAGTCAAGGTGATTAGAGGAACTCAGGTTTCATAATGAGCTTATCCATATACTAGAGAGCGAGAGAGCGTCCACTATATAGAGTGAGTGAGCATACATGATTGTGCTGGATATCGTATGCTTTGACATACCTGAAAGGACAAAGAACAAAGAATAGCGATTATGATGCTGTGGGACTTGCAGCAATAAAGAATAGCTGTGCTGGATGTCATATGCTTCGACGTACGTGAAAGGACAAAGAACAAAGAACAGTAATTGTAATACTGTAACAGGTTATGAGCCCGGTGCATTGCGTAATGTTCACCGAGGCCCATGATTACTCATCGCTCAAGAGTATACTCATACTGCAGTAGGATCTTGAGTCTCTAATAAGCATCTTGGGGACGTAGTGTGTAGAAAAGTTGGATGACTCATTACTTATTACGCATGCTCATACTATTTGGATGTAGATGGTTGACAGGACGTTATCTCCGCCAAAGATATTACACCAATGACATTATTCCACAGCTTCTCGACAATTGATATCCGTGCCGACTCGGTTATCTATTAAACAGTAAAAACAATACGATGGGCCTCAGTGGCAATGTCAATTGAGATTTGCGTCGTTGATCTCCATGGCGCGTGGTGGACATGTTTAATCATTGTTCAACCAAGGTATGTGTTGCACCTTACTGCCTGTGATTCCTCATCACTAATGAGGCCGCACGTACTGCGTAGCAACTCTTGTGTCTTGAATAAGTATCTTGGCGATATGGGTGTAGAGTTGGATAACTCACTACCCACCTTCTCATCTGTTGACAATTGATACCAGTATCCGAGCTGATACGGATATCTATTCAACAGGGAAAACAATACAATGAGTGCCAGCGGCATTCATGAATTCAATTGAGATCTGCGTCAATGGCAGGTGGTGGACATTACAACCGAGGTATGTGTTGTAAGGTACTGCCTGTGATTACTCATCGCTCAAGAGTGCACTTGTACTGCAGTAGCATCTCTTGAGTTATGAGTCTCTAATAAGCGTCTTGACAACGTAGTGTTGGATGACTTATTACTCATGCTCTTAATGCTCACATTCTTATTACCAGTGTCCCGTCCTAGTCTCATACCACGACCCCCAACTCCGAGTCCCTTTTACCAGCGGTCTGCATTATCCACTCCCCCATTATCCATCACACCCTATACACATCCTGTACAACGAAAAGGTATCACAGAATCTCGCAAACACACACATCCATTCATACCAGATCAAATTATTGTAATCAATTCAGCCCTATCCACAGTTCACTGCCTCTCAAGCGCCCTCATTCAACCAAATTATCCAACAGTTATGTCGACTTATAGCTCCTCCTCATCTGATGATGCTCGCTACTATGATTCCCAGCTGCCATGGGATCCAAACAGCATAAGAAGGAATGCCAAAAGGCAAAGACTGGCTGCTGCTGCTGCTACTACAATTCGAGTACGGGCTATTATTGCACCCACTCCTGCTCTGCCAAACGTTGACCCAATTCTACCACAGGACATGACTACCCTTACTCTGGCTCTCGCAAATATGGAGACATCCCTGCCCCCTGTTACTTCACTGTACCTAGAGTATAGTCCAGTTGACCCTCTAGGTAACTGATCAATGTAGTTTCCGTGAATATCCTGCTGACCATATTCAATATCAAATAGCATGTACCCCAGTCCAGCAGGCCATCCATGGTATTATCCAGGCCATTGATGAGTTGGCAGCACAAGTACAGTATAATCAGCTAGTGGCCGAGGTCGCTCCAGAGCAGCCTCCCGAATTTTACAAGCAAATGTCTGCCTACTTGCTACACCTAAAGGAACATATTACTCTGACCGCCACCATCTACACATCCCATCTAGATCAGTTAACTCCCCAGGATCTCGATCGGATAAAAATCGACGAAGAGACCCTCAAAACAAGCGTGCAATACACACGTATCACTGAGTTAGAGACATACCATACTCACCTATTGAAGAGAATTGAAGCCCACAATCTTCAACTGGTAAAATGTTGGGGACCGGAGTGGGAGGATAAGTTCCGGGGGTTACTGCCCCCTAAACCAAGTAAGGGCCTATTGTGTCGTCTTGTCAAATTTGGAACCGGGGCAAGGAAATACTTGCGAGAATTGGAACTTGATAAGGGTTTCCAGGAAATTATTGACCTATGCAAAGCAGGTTATAAAACAAGCAAACTGCCTGATATCCAGGTGATTGAGATCACTAATTTTGAGCGCAAGTTGTTAAACGCTCCCAGCCACCTCAACCCTCCTCCTATGGCAGCAAAGTCGTCGACACTGGCAGAAAATAATCAAGTTGATAGCCAAAAGGCTGATTCTGATAGGGATCATACAGGTATGTGGTTTGAGGTGATTATATTGTTGCTTGACTACAACTTTTAAGGTAACGAAAATAAATTATTTATATTTAGCAGGTTCCAATAGCCTCAATCCTACAAATGACCAACTGGCTCCAAGGACTCAAGAACACGGCAAGGCTAGAGGCAAGCCCAAAGCTATGCAATACTTTCAGCGGTTCAGGATAGCATTGACATCAAATAGTCGGGCTACGAGTATCTTTTCCTTTGTCCTTGAAGGGGAACCTGTGATACTCTCCACTATTAATGAATATATGGAGCAGTTGCAAGTGGATGCTGCCAATACTGGGGAGCAAAGAGAGGTCAGGAAAGCTAAAGTGATAGCTGATCTCTTGACAGTACTTTCACAGCTTTCGACCAACCCCCAGGAAGTCGTTGACCCAGATAAAGTTCTAGATCAATGGTTGGTTATAGAATGTTTGAGAGATACTTGACTTGGTGTGAAAGCTGGACCAGTGCCAGACTTGTTAGAAGAGACTTGTAGTAATTCTGATCCAGAAAATGTGGAGGACAAAAATCCCGGTAAGAATCCTCATGGTCTAGATGAGTTAGATCAAGCTGCAAGGAATCCTAATTAGGAAGATGTAGATAAGGATTCGAGTGATGAAGACGTTGATGAAGATATTTATGAGGATGATGATGAGGATGTTGATGAGGATGTGGATGAGGATGTTGATGAAGATATTGATGAGGATGCTGGTGAAGATGCTAATAAGGATGCTGGTGAGGATGCTGGGAATGAGGATGGGGGTAATGGAGATACAGGTGGTAAGGATGTGGATAATGAGGGTACAGGTAATGAGTCTTCTCATAAGTAGGATAGGATATGACCAGGCTAGGCTTTGAGATAAATATACTAATTAGGAATATTCTTTGTATTGTATTGCGGAGTTGAGTGTCTTGTAGATACCTGATAAAATTTGTGAGTGCTGATTTGTGCTGATTTGTACTGGCAATTTTGTCGGCTGATGTTTGGAGGTAATAAAGTTGAGCGCAACGTGAAGAGTTGATAGTTTTGCAATGTAATTTAGGCTTAGAAGGAGTTGCGTACGCCCCTGTTTGATAGCACTGGCAATGATTGGCTATTATTCCTTGCTGGGTCCTACCAGGGCTTGCTACCTCCTTATGGCGCCTGTTTCCAGCTGGGACGATTTGCTGTGACTTCTGCACCAGATGTCCTTAGCAAGTTTGTAGCATCGGGTCACAGAGGATAACATGGGTAAAAATATCTGTGTTGACGTCGATATTAGAGGGATTTTAACATCCTTGTTACATTGACATGTGCGTTGTTATGCACGATAAGGTAGTCCTTCGGAATTGTCTTGGTGGCAGTGCAGGTATAGAGTCTGGGCACGAGAACAGCCTACTGCGTGAACTTCGACCTACAGCATCTGATGGTATAACCAGTCAGACTGCAAAACCAGTCAGCTAACCTGACAAAGTTAAGTACACGGGCAAGCCTGTTCCTGTGCTTATCATGTTTTGTCCTAGCGGTTATACTCAACAATATGACCCGTTGTAGCTGTAGTACTTTCCAGTTATAACTCGGTTTTACACTGCCGCCTCTACGCATAATATAGCAAGTATTGACCAACTTCCGGCTGAGTACAATCACTATTCCTTTAAGTGTGATGATTATTATGAGAACGTGAAGATGCTGCTGTTGCCGCAGTTATTCAGCACTGGCGAAAACGAAGACAGAGTGATAGAAGTGAGCACGCAGAGTGGAGAGTTTGTATGAGAAGTACAAGTGTCAGATATGACGTTCCAGCTGTGGATTTCCAGATACAGTGACTGCCAAAAGCGCTATACTCTTTATGTTAACAATATCTAGCTTTTAGCGGCGTCGTTAATAACAACCTAAAAACGCCACGATGTTAGTAGCGTGTGATAATACTGTAGCATAATACTGCAGCATTAGTGCGACCGGGATTATAACGAGGTAACAAGGATATGAACAGTATTCCAAGGTGCTTCATGTCACAACTCATCATCCACCGTTACGAACTGCGCTTACACTGCCAGCCAAGACCTGACAGTTCCTTTCGTAATTAGTGAACAAGGTTGATGTGATGCCATGTCGCTCATGCGTGTGCCTATACTGCATCGCATTGGTCTGAAATAAGCGTCTGGAAGAGAAGAAAGTAGGGGGACCCTCATGCATTACATAGACATATGTAATTGATGAGGCCCTAACGAAGTTGGGCTCCACACCCCGCATCAATTACATATGTCTATGTAATGGATGAGGGTCCCCCTACTTTCTTACGAGCCTCCCCTCCCCTCTCCCTCTCTCCGAAGAGAGAGAGGAGGGGTAGAGAGGGGAGTATATAAAAGGAAAGGAGTTTTCAATATATATTGAGAACTCCTTTCCCGCTTTTCTTTTTTATTTTATAAAAAAGTTTTTATATACTTTTTCGCCCAGCAAAGCAGCCTCCTTCCCTCCTTGGGTCGGGTGGGGGGGAAGTAGCGATAAGTAAGAAAGTGGGGAGGGGGGGGAGAGTCAATGCATAAGGGGGCCTGCCGTTGACAGTTGCCTGTTGGTGCTTGAAAATAGCAGGCCTAGCATTGAAATGGCAGGCCTAGAACACGCAGTGGCCAGCCTTTGCCTTTTTGCTCGTTTGCTCGGGTGGTTTGAATGCCATAGCACAGCAGGATCCTTAGAGAAGCTATCACTCAACATTGCTGTTGAATAATTTCCTTGAATAAAAGTGTAGTGCAGGTCTTGAAAAGCAGTGAACTGTAGCTAGTGGTGAATTGATTAAAATAATTGGATGTGTTAGGAATGGGTGTGCGCGTTCAGGGGATTCAACGATACCTTTCTGCTATACTAGATGTAGATTGGCTGCTACAGAGAGAGTTGCTCAAGATGTCGGGTGGTGTAGCTAGGTTGATAAGGATTCGGCTGATAAGAATCTTGATAATAAGAACGTAGATAACGAGGACGTAGATAATGAGGATGTAGATAATGAGGACGTACCTAATCAGGACATGGATAATAAGGATGGGAATAATTAGGACACTGGTAATGAGAACGGAGACAAGGTAATAAGGATTTGAGCAAGAAGTACAGAGTCTGATCAGAAGAGCAGAAGTTTTTCTGTTTGGCTATGTTCTAGATCAAAAATCTTACAGTCTGTGAGTTGATTGATATCCGTGCATAATTAGCTATGTGGTAAGTCAAAATTATCTATGATTGAAGGGGTACAACTACTAATAATTCTGCCCTTCTTTTCTCGATAGTGTCTTATACTTTGTCTGCTCTCTTGCAATTAATATATTTTCAGAAGCCAATACATATCATTCTTGCATGTCTTCTATAATATCTACACTTACCAATGCACAACGTGAAGCCCTAGCAAAATGCAAGTGGGGTGGGCATCCAAGAAAATACAACACGCTAGAAGAAATCCAGCAAGCACAAGAAGCTAGACGGATCAAGGATAGAGAAGCAAAGAGGCTAAAGAGAAGCCTTTCTCGTAGCCCGACCTCAGTAAGTAAAGATTCTTATAATATATTATTTCTGTATGGAACTAATTTAGTTTATATATATATGTAGGCCGCACAATCTAGCAATAATCAGTCTCACCATACCAATAATGCTGTAATTCCTACAGCAAGGCCTCAAGCCGTAGATATTTTGTCTTCATTTGCCTCAGAAATTTGCCGACGGCAAAGTATTCTTATAGAAAGCAGTAGTCTGAATGAACGCAGACATAGTGGGACTGCGCAGGTTTCTTGGATGCCTCGATGACCTTTAATTATATATCAGGATAATAGAAGTAATGATCGTAAGCTAGACTTTCTATTCTATTAGAGACCTCCAAACAGTTCAAAAGCTAATTTATATAGAATATGAAGGTGGAATAGGTGACCAAGATCAGTTTGAAGGTGTTAATTATTCTGTCAACGAGACAGATAATGATGAGGATATCGATATAATACAAGATGCTGCCAGTTTACCACTCAGACTTCTAGTACCACCAGACCAAGAAGATATAGTTGAACCTGACTATCTGAATATTCCAATCGATCTGTACCCAAGAGCGCAACATGTCAATAATATTGAAGAAGAACATAATCCGGAGCTTAGTATAAGTCCTTGAATTAGGATTTTTAATTAACTCAATTTATTTTATAGGCTATACAAGACTGTGTGAAGTTCTTAGTTGACCAGCTGGTTTATGGTCACTACTGTACCAGCAATGAACATCGTGGACATAAGGAAGGAGCAGATGCAGACAGAGAACATCTGATACAAATAGCACAAGAGAAGAGTATTAACTTAAGACTGCATCAACATATAATAACGGACTTTGCCATAGCAGTAACAAGAGTAATGATAGACTCTCATAATATATTAGGCAAGTATGATGAATTGATAAATGCAAATAAAGTTGATATACCTTCCGAGCAGTTCTCGACCCCAACTTTCGAACATTTATCAACAAAAGAATGCCAATGTATTTATGAAGGTATAGTACTTACCCGGGAAGAAAATAATAATCAGAATCCAGTGTCACAGGTTTGCCTTACACTAACTCGTTCTTTGACTGAGGCGCAAAACGAGGTAATTGAGTTATCTATTGTATCATTTGACATAGATAGCTATATTGCTATACCGCAGTCATTTGGTATTGCAAGACGTGGCATGAAGGTATATATAATATTCTATTCAGTACAGAAACTAGGACATATACTAAGAATACAAATTATTCGTTTTAAGATTTTCCAAAAGAAAATCTTGGGAACCTGGAGGGGAAGAAGTAAACAGTGGGTACCATACACAAAATCTTACCATTCGAAAGTATTTTGGGTTTCGCCTGAGGAGCTTCTTCAGAGGCGGCGACGTTGAGTATTTATGCAATTTCCATATTGCTAACCTGCTCACGTGAAATCAGCTAATGTCTATACCCTGGTATGGTGTGGTACCGGGGTATAGATTAGGGTTGCTACACCAAACATAAGTGTTATATTAGGTGGGTTACACCTACAAAGTACCCCTGACTGGTGTAGGTCAGGGGGTGCACACGCTCTTTTTTAATTCTATAACTGCTCTGGGCACTGGTTCCCTAACTTTGCCGACCTATAATTCTCAAAGTTTCATATACAACCCCTTGCAAGTTTTTTTATCCTAATACTTCTCTATCGAAATAAACTACTGCTAACTTCTGCGACATTAATTCATTAAGATTTGATGTTGTTGTCACTATGCAAATACACTCAGTTTTTGTATGCGTTTTGGTTGCCATAGAATTACTTAGTGTGTGTAGACTTTTTGCGGACAGCTTACTAATTGCCAATAGCTGCTGACTACTTTTTGCGGACACACCTCTAATTGGTTAAAGGTGCTGACTACTTTTTGCGTACATGCCTCTAATTGGTTGTTGTTGCTGACTACTTTCTGCGTACACACCTCTAATTGGTTGTAGTTGCTGCCTACATTTTGCCGACATTCTTGTAATTTGTAGCCATCCCTTACTTGTCGTGGCAGCAGCACAGCTATTGTGTCTAGGCATGAGAACACCATTTTACTACTCATTATTACTTCATATTATACATTTTCTTTTAGAAGATAAGTTGATTATATATAACTACTTATTTTTATTTTCTAATTATATTCTTTTACTTTTGAACTTGTTTTAGTATGTACACTTTTATTGTTATGAGTCTGGGTGTTCTCGTAGTTTGAGTCTCCACTGCGTTGCCAAGATAATTAGAATTGTGCGACTAAGATAGGAGAGAGGCTGGGCTGTGCTCATACCCAGACCTCTATAACTGCGCTATCCCCAAGTATCCAGACTCTCTCCTGCCTGCACAATTAATTGTCTTGATGACAGCGCAGGTATAGAGTCTAGGCACGAGAACACCCAGACTCTATACTGCTAACATAATTCATTTGGAGGCATGCACAATTATTAATTGTCTTGGTAGCAATGCAGGTTTGGAGTCTGTGTACAAGATATAGTGCGCGCAAGAATTAATTGTCTTGGCGGCAGCACAGGTTTAGAGTTTAGGAGGCACGAGAAGATTTTCCAACTGACTATCATATTTCACCAAATATATTCATTATGTTGCGACCATATTTCTGCTATTTCTTAGCATAGGTAGATAAAGAAGTCTGGGCATGAGATCAATTTCTGCTTGTTCTCGTGCCCAGACTCCATACCTGCGCTGTCGCCAAGACAATTAATTTCTGCTCTCGTGCCCAGACTCTATATCTGCGCTGCCGCCAAGACAATTAATAAATAATTGTTCTGTGTTCCATTAATTGTCTTGGTGGTAGCGCAGATATAGATGTGAACAAAGTTAGGCACTTTAGTGTGTATATGTATTATAATAAACTACATGCCACAATCTTGATTATGTACAAGTTGGTATACAAAATATATTTTCATATATATTTTGATTATACATAATTGATTTGTCTTGAGACTTTTTGCAGCTTGTGCTCGTATTTTTTTTTTTTTTTTTTTTGAGTCTATACATCTTTTCTATGAAGGGAGCCTTAGGCTATAAGACAGTCTCGGTCCTGCCTCTTGGAAGGTTGGGTTTTTACATGGAACAATATGATCTGTGTGTGTACCTACTCTGCCTGCCTAATTACCTACACTAACTATATGATGGTTGGGCCAACTGCTGCCCCTCCAGCCCCAAGTGTGTCAGTGTAATGTGCCAATTGTGCTGCTAGGTAGATGTGATATGATGGCCACCTGTACTAATCTATCTATGTACCAAGTGCAATTCCAAGGAAAGTCAAGCTAGACTACTTGTTGTTAGATACATGTAGCCCCTATTGCTTACTTACCTTTTTCCCTCATGCATACACCTTCCTCTCTTTTTGGCAGCACCTTTTTGGGGGGAGCGGGATTCCAATATTGCTAGTACCTACTACTTACTTTAGGCTAATAACTGACTAATTTCTCTCAAGTTAGTATCCACTTTTTCCATAAGGCGGTCCAGTTGGGAGTAGTTCCTACAGATAGCTGACTAGCTACAAGTAACCTACTAACTACTATTAGTATATATGTGCGTAGTAAAGAAGTAGTTATTGTAGAGGCGCAACTATTTTATCTATTAAGACTAATCATATTTAATTTCAAGATAGGCCTTACAGCTGGGAGAAAGCTTAGGTATATCAAAAATTCACCGTGAGATTGAAAAGACCGTAGGTTTTATAGAGACCATGTATGAGAATTATATAATTATGTATATGCAAAACCTAAAAGTTCAATCTAATGTGTCGATAATATCAAATAAACCAAAATGAACATCATGCCTACCAAGTACCTAGTACAAACAGCCAACTACCTAGCGCACAAATGAATAACATAATCTGCAAAATACCTGGCCCTGACTTGCAGTATAGCACCTGTGAGACATGAGCTTCTCTAAAACGTCACTAGCCAAGATATGGCTCACATAACCTACTTCAACCTATATTAAGTAATATAAAACATTTCTGTTACCTAACATATATTCTTTTTTGATATTTAATTTCCGATCCATGTATTTTCTATATAACACTAGTAATAATCTATTATGTTTCTACCTAATTGTAAGGAAGACATGTATTTTCCTAAGGCATATCTTTTCCTTACCCTGAAGTCATGTGAGAACCAGGTGGAACAGGTCATGTGCTCTCCATGAAAGACAATGTATTTTCTTAAGAATCAGATAACCCAGAAGTCATGTGAGAATTTCCTTATTCTATATTTAGCTACAAAGAGATGAGTCATAGAAATGACTCAGAGGAATGACTCAGATAATGAGTCACAGGATGAGTCACAGAATGACTCAGAGATGGAAAGCTATGACATCACCAGTATGGAAGATCCCTGCCAAAAGCAGGATATAGAGGGATCAATGCCCGACAGATAGCTTTTCTTTTCGATCATCAGTTTATTCAGATAGCAACAAATACAAGAGATCAACCTGTTAAAACTGTTGTGCCCCTTGGCACAGCACCTGACCTCTTACAAATCAACTATCTTAATAACAACTATCTTGAAGATTACATAAGGTAAACTTATGATTATATAAGTCCTTACATAAATCTCAAGACCAAACCTTTACACAAAGGAGCTTGCGGGTAAAGGACCTTGTGATGCCACAACAGGCTCATTGCAAGCATCGTCGGATTCCTCGCCTGGCAGATATCTCTTGTCATTAAATGTGGATAACTCAACAATCGACTGTGAGCATGTTTCTCCAACCTCTGCTCTACCACCCTCTTCAATACAGAGACAACATTGTTCATCCCTCTCCAGGATATAAGGCAAGTACGTAGATGGGCTCATAACCTATTCTCCCACTCCGGTCCCTAACGGTTCGCCAGTCGAAGTTTATGGTCTTCAAGTCTCTTCCATAGCTGGGTATGGCGTGTCTCTAACTCAGTTATACGTGTGTATTTTGCCCTTGTTTTGAGGGTCTCTTGGTCGATTTTCATGTGATTGAGAGGATATTGAGGACACTGACATTAAGGACAGGGGTAATCAGGACGGGGTGATGGGGACATGGATGTGAGCAATGAGAAGGTGGGTAATGAGGCATCCAACTGTTCCATATGCTATCTCGCTAAGACACTTATTTGACATGTAGCAAGTACTGTCACGCTCAGGAGTGATAAGTCATCACGTGAAGTACCCTGGAACACATGTCCATCATGCGCCGCAAATATGTGCGCCGCAGATCTCAATTGTCATTGCCGCTCATACCCGTCCTGTTGTTTTGCCTGTTAAACAGATATCCGCATTGGCATGGATATCTGGTTGGCGCGCATATCTGGTTGGTACGAACGTGAAGCCCATGAAACAATATAAAAGTCTTGTATCATGAAATCAGTATGTATATTTGCCATAGATGCTCGTCTAATTGTTGTCCCTGTTGAATAGATATCCGCGTCGACACGGATATTTTTCCAAGGTTATCCCCAGCAACAATACCCAAAATAAATTTGTGCGAGCAAGAAAAAGACTCAGAACTTCAAAACCCATAGTACGAGAGAGAAACCTATGAAAGTCCCATAGTATAATATCAGTATGTATTAGCAACACAAGAAACAACCCGTAAAAGAAATCTGCAACAAGACCTATTCCCATATTTTTACCTAACTTGTCCCCCATCAATACTAACAATCTCCAGAATAGATTAGTCTGAGCAAGAAAAAGACTCAGAACTTCAAATCCCATCGTACGAAAGCGAAAACATGAAATAATATGAAAGTCGTGTAGTATGAAATCAGTATGAATTAGAAAAACAAAAAACAACCCATGAAAGAAATCTGCATATAATAAGACCCATTCCCATCCAGTATATCACTCATCAATTTCCATCTCCTGCTCATCATCTTCCTGGCTCCCATCTTCCATATTCTCCACAGATGTATCATCCTCACGGAAAATATCATTGATAGCAGGAAGTTCCTGTTACAAACCCTGACCCTGACCTCGAATTAACCCGCGACCTGCCAGCGGGGTTGTTAAATTGGCAACTCACGCAATTGCCTTCATACTTCTGTGTGCATCTCGACCTTGTCATGACTTAGCAGGACCTATACCTGCTTACATTATTCCTGTGGATCGTATTCTCAGACTAACGAACTCGTACCTGATCCCTGACCCGACTCGCATGACAACCGACTGCATCCCGGCTGTCGCGACTCGAAACTCGAACCTACTAGAATCTTTTAGGAAGTTCTCGACCTCACTTGTGCTAAGAAAGTATTGCTTAGTTCTACAGTCTTCAGGCTACGCAATATTCATCTGCCAGGTTGTACTTGTTTCTATCTCGTTCTATTCCGTTCTTCTTGATATGTAATCTGCTACTTGGACTTGGGTTTGGATCCGCTAGGAAAGCATATATAAGGACATAGGATTCCCGCTGGATCGTGTTCTCTTTCTTTCCTCTGTATGCAACAACTTGTATACATTTCTATATCTAGTTGTTCAAGAATATACTTTATCTAGTGTAGCTCAAACCGCCCTGCTCGCCTGCCTTCGAACCCTCGACTCTGGTCTCGCCCAAGTCGCTTGTCCCTGCCTTGACGCAACGGGTCCTGTCACATTCTGTTACAAACCCTGACCCTGACCTTGAATTAACCCGCAACCTGCCAGCGGCGGTATTATATTGGCAACCCACGCAATTGCCTTCATACTTCCGTGTACATCTCGAACTCGTCATGACTCAGCCGGACCTATACCTGCTTACGTTATTCCTGTGGATTCTATTCTCAGGCTGACGAACGCGTACTTGATCCCTGACCTGACTTGCATGACAACCGACCGCATCCCGGCTGTCGCGACTCGGAACTCGAACCTACTAGAATCTTCTGGGAAGTTCTCGACCTCACTTGCGCTAAGAAGGTACTGCTTAGTCCTACAGTCTTCAGGCTACGCAATATTCTTCTGCCATATTCTACTTGTTTCTATCTCGTTCTATCCTGTTCTTCTCGATATGTAATCTGGTACTTGGACCTGGGTTTGGATACGCTGGGAAAGCGTATATAAG
>Ga0307514_10003127_pt1 | contig 16276 bp, 14 predicted proteins | sample 16_EM_MG_FD_203088 | JGI IMG/M metagenome (GOLD analysis project Ga0307514, IMG submission 203088) | Populus trichocarpa ectomycorrhiza microbial communities from riparian zone in the Pacific Northwest, United States - 16_EM | ecosystem: Host-associated > Plants > Roots > Unclassified | place...
CATCCCCCACCCACGGGCACTCCATCAAATGTGCGGCGTTCTGTGGTGTCCAGCCGTCACATACGCACCACTGTTCCTCGCACTTCCCGATCTCCCACAACCACTGCCTCTGTGGCCCCTTATCCGTAACCATATATACCAGTCCTTTTATCGCTCTCGCGGACCATCCCATGTGTGCCGGTGCCTTCGGGTATATTGGGAATTCTTGTTTTATACCCGCTGGCGTTGCCACCGCTTTCTCCCGCCACCGCCGTCCTCTTTTTACCGTCTTGCCTGCCGTCTCGTCTGCTTCCTCGTTCCCTTTTACCCCGCTGTGTCCCTTGACCCACATCAGCGTCCTGGGTTTCTCCCGCATCCTTGCTATTAGTCCTTCCTCTATCCACGACCGCGGTTGTGTATATTGTAGGTTGTATATCCGCCGTATCACGCCCTGACTATCCAAGGCTACCACGTTGCAGTCTTCCCACGCTAGGAGCACCCCCATTTCTTCGGCATCTGCCACTGTTGCCCACTCTCCCAGATAACATCCCCTTCTTCTCGTGGCTCCGGCTGCCCTCCCATCTATCCTGCTACCGTCGGACCACTCTTCTACTTCCTCTTCTGCCAACTCTTTCACCTCTATTTCAATCTTTCCCTCCGGTCCTGCGCCCTGCATCCAACGCAATTCGGTATCCTCTTCTAGGAACTCTGTTAATATAGGTTCCGCTATTTTTCTTAACTCCGGTACATGCCTGGCATACACCGATGCCGCCCACCGAATCCTCTTGTTCCGCATTATCACTCCTATGTCATCCAGGCCGATCAGGGCTTGGACCTTATCCTTCCTGCTTCCCGGGTATGCTCCCGCCGCCCACCTGTAGATTTCATATTCCAGCCGTCGTTGTTGCTCACTGGGGTCCGGATATAGCTCACTCCCGTATGTTAGTATAGGAAGCAATTGTTGTGTTAAGATCGTCCTTTTCCCCCTTGCCGGTAGCTTACTCAGGCGTCGTACTACCTCCCAAGCTGCTTTCTTTTTCTGGCACCGGTATTTTTGATGACGACGCTGGTCTTGCATGACGACTCCTAGGTGTTTGCCTTTGTTTCCCCTCCAATCCTTGTCGTGGTCCCACTTCACCCCCGCTGTCTGCGCCGCTGCTTCTAACGCTTCATCTAGCTCTGCCTCCCCTCCCACTCGCACCCCATTTACATCATTGATGAACGACAGCGGCCAATAGCTGACCCTGCGTTCCTTTCGCAACTGCCGCCCCCCAGCACGCTGGCTCAGTCTCTTTTCTGCGTCCCACACTACGCTGGACATGTATATCGTAAATAAAGCTGGCGATGTTGGGGTCCCTTACCCGTCACCACATATGTTATTCCCCTCTACCCTCCCCTCCTCCATGCCCCCTGTTGGCCGAATACTCCACTAGTGAGCCTGAGGGGAACATTCGAGGGGATGCATGAGGAGCCAGCATGGAGGGGGAAGATCCGAGGTCAACGGAGTGAAATAGGTGTGGGACAATATGTGAGAAAATGGGAGTGTGAAGTTGGTATTTAAGGGATGGCCTTCGCCTGTTATCTCTTTTGTTATCATCTATCGAGGCAGTATTTTTCGTTAGGTACTCAATACAAGCCTTTTCCACCACGGGCGTCGAGATATCCTCTCTTCCGCGATATACGGATGCACTGCGGTCAATGTATTCCTATATTTGCTTCTAAGGGCATGCTTGTAGAGTGGTATGCTTGCTAAAAGGTATGAAAAGCACACCCTGGCATTGGCCTCAACTGTGGAGGCCCTCTCAGACCCTGCCAAGGAAACCTCATTACCACTTCCATATATTGGAAATGGGCCCAAGCAGTTTCACCTACAGAATAAAGCCTCGGGTTTATTCACATTCCGCGGAAGAGTAATTTGGAAAACATTGTATAATGCGGCAAAGAACATAGATTCTCGACAGAATAATAGGCTTCATCTCCATGGGACATTGGGTGCAGGAAAATCTCATATGCTGGCAGGACTAGTGTGCCAACTAATAAAAGACGGAACTACAGAAAGCCTACTTGATCTCGAGTTGCGCCAGTTAAAGTTGTGCAATCTTGCAGCACAACTAGGAAAGCCTATCGTTTTTATCATTGATCAAGCCAATGCACTAGATATAATACACAACCGAGTCAGTAACGACAGGAAAAAGGATGTTCCTAGTTTGTTAGGTGGGATATGATATTTTTTGGGGGGTAAATCATTATTTGTATTTAGTCTATCTAGGCTATGACGAGAGACCGCATCTACTGGTAGGCTGTCCAGTCACAGGGCCGGGCCCTGCTGTTCTCGTGCCCAGACCGATTTATTTTTGTGTGGTAGGAAAAATCGATGGGCACGAGAACATCTCCCGCCTTAGTCGCACAATTGCATTGTCTTGGCAGCGCAGAGGAGAGTCTGGGTACGAGAACACAGAAGAGATTAACTACCGCCTCAGTTGCCTTATCACTTCCCAGCACCACCTGGGTCCTGCCCTGCCTACTCCAATATTCTCCCTCTCCCATGACCCACAGCAGACAGCATAACAAGTACACCGCCTTCTGTGCAGCCCCGCACTCACACCTGCTGTCCTCCGCTCTCCTTATTGTCTATAACCAATGCTTCAGGGGGCCGCAGTCAGTGGTAATATAGACCAGGCCCCGCAGCACCTCCCTGTCCCACTTCACTTGCGCTGACCTAATGTAGAGTGGGAAGGCCTCCCAGATGCCTGCTGGTGTTGCTATTTCAGGCTGTGACAACTTATCCCGTCTCTCCTGGAGCCTCTCCTCTATCCATAACCACGCCCTCATGTAGTCCAGCTGGACGGCCCTTGCAGCAATATAGTGCTCTGGCAATCTGAGCCTACCACCTGCGCTCCCGACGAGATATCATCGCAGTATATGAAGATCGCTAACTCTACAACTAACTATACTTCGGCAAAGTATGATGAATTTCAGAGCGCCTCTGAAAGCCAGTTGAATTTTACCATGGGGTTAAATTCTGTAAGTCTCAACTCTCTTGTATCTCTTTCTAGGCTAACGTGAGCTTATTGGATTATGTACAGCATTAGGAAAAAAGCCCAAAACGCGATTATTGGGAATCGGGTGAATCCTATGTAATCGAGGCAAATCTGGAGCGTATCTCGCGGTGTCCGGGAGGAAAACTGCCACTTGAGGATGCCCCCAGAGACACCACGAGACGCCAGGAGACACTTGGGAGACACCGATGCCACGATGCCCACGATGGCACCCAAAAATTCACCCTGATGAGGATGAAATGGTGATATGGCGGAAGAAGCATGAGGCCGACAATAGTATTGGGTTGGGTGGTGGGGGTACCGAATTGGTCATGGGGTTGACAGGGAGAATGCCAGTCTTCCTCCAAGGAGTCCGTGATATTGATCAAGTTGGTGTAGCTGAAGGCATTGGTAGCTACAACGCCAGAAATTGCTCAAACTCCTAGAGGTGGTTCAAATGATTGGCGCAATTAATGCCTATGCTACCTCAAAAATCAATCAAGTTAGTGCTGATGGAAACGACTCAGCAGTACAAAGGTATGTAGCACTTCCCTCTATAAACAACCCAACCAGCTAAGAAATATATCAGTTTCCAACGAGAGTGGGAGGCGTGCATGTTCAGGGCCCCCGGCGAGAAATTCAGATTCGCGAGAGGCCCGGGCCCCCCGCGAGCCCACACGATTCGTGGATGGCCCGGTCCACCCGGGAGACAGCGGAATAGCCGGGCCCCCTGCGAGTATGGCAAAAACGTATCGGAACAAGAGAATCAGCATGCGATTACAGAGTAAATAATAATAAAAAAATATGGGAGAATCAGGTAACAGCTTGTTTCGGTATTACATTTGGTTAACTTGATTAAATAAGTATATAGAAAAGCTAAAGTAAATTATACGGAAATAACTTTAAGTGTCTCTACGTTATCATGATGAAAAACTTCTAGCATGCGCACTTCGCATAACTCAGAACTGCCACTCAGTGATTATCGCCACCTCACAATCTTCCATTGCCACAGCGGTCTCATTTTGGCCTAACGGCGACATTGGGATAGTTAGCTCGGCTGCTGCTTCTCTCTTTAATGTGAATATATATTAGATCGCGACTGCTCCACTCTGTATATTTGCTCTTATTTTTAATTCAGCAAGCCTTCACCACATCGTTCACTATACTATCGGTGACCCGTCTCAATATATCACTGTACCTACTCTACTTGGACTACCAATTCCTCTACTCTCGCTTATTACAATTTTTGCTAAACCAACGGTGATCTTGTAAACGTTTGGGCTCACAATGTGCCATTCTCAAAACCTTAAATGTACGAACAAATCTTGTTCAACTCCAGACCCCTAATCGTTCTCTTCGGGGTCTTCAAAAGAACAAGATCTCTATAGTACTATTCGTGTTCCCAGACCGTCTATTCTTTCTTACGCTTTTTTATTTTTACTATATCCGAGTTCTGTTTTCCCACTCGCCAATTGTGTTTTGTTTCTACTTTTTCGCCTTTCTTTTTCATTTTTACCTGTACCGAGGATAGCGTGGTTGGCAAGGAAAAAGTCCTATTCATTTGATTGTGCACATAATCTCATTTCCGAGTTTGGCAATAAAGCGTCATAGCCTTAAGTCGGAATCTGAGACTTAGATAGTCATGCAGGAGAGCGGTGCAGCCACTCGGTGGGGTGGTGCATCCTATGTATTGGCCAGTTGTGTCTGTGATGGATGGACCCCTCAGAATGCAGCACACCTGTATGAATGTCCGTGGGTAGGGGATGGGAAGGGAAGGACGAGGGAAACGATTCTGAAGGATGAGAAGTGGTGCGAAGACTTGACGAGGTTCGTGATGTGAGGAACCAGCACAGGATAGCCATGTAGTAGAGACATACATGTAGATAATAGAGCAGGGACTGGCCTGGAGGAAGAAAAGGCAGCTGGAAACAGTGCGCCGCAGCCCATCGTAATAGTCTAGATGGGCTAAATATGATCAATGACTCCTTAAAAAAAAAAAAAATCTTCTAGTACGCGACGGCTGTGGCAGCGATTTCCCCAGGTATAGTTAACTCCTATCCCAAAACTCACCGGCTGTGGTTTCAGGCCTAGGTATCTTGACCTCCAATACTCGCCACTTGTTGCAGCTCTCTACCCAGGCATAGCTAATTGCTCTCCTAGGACTCGCCTGCTGTGGTAGCGATTTCGCCGGGTATAGTTAACAGCTCTCTCAAAACTCACCGGCTGGGATAGCAACTTCGCCAGGCATAGGCATGTGGGTGCAGAGGAGGACGCGGAATCTAGTACTGTGTAGTTAGCCGAAATAGAATAAACAAAATCAATAAATTAACTAAAATCCAAAAAAAATCAAGCTTGCATAAATATCGGGAATGCAATAGCCTGTATGGGACGTCAGATGCCTGATGAGTACACAAATTCAGGACGTCGGAATGATTGCCTGTACGTTGATGAGATTAGCGAATAATGGTGTTACGTCAATAACGTGGTTGATGGGAGGATCTATGTTGATGAGCTTAGCAGTTAGATCTGGTACATCCAGGATGTCGGGCATAAGACCTATGGCCGCCTGGTTAGAGTGATCAGAAAGTACACGTCCGAGAGGAAGGAGGTAGGGACTGCGTGTCCTGACGTATGCTTACGGCCGCTGGTGTTGGGGACAAAGAGTGGCGTTTGCGTTGCGTCCTGAATGTGCGGTGTTATTAGCGTGCGTCTTGCTTGTGAGTTCCTGTCCCATGCGCTGCTGGCGTCAGGCGCATGGGTCGCAACCCGGGGTTTCTGCTGGTGTGCGGAGCAGGTTTGACTTCCGGGGCAATTTGTGAATATTTCAGGATTTCAGCTATTCATAGGTGCTAAGAGTTATTTATTCGTATTCTCGTGCCCAGACCGATTGATTTTTGTGTGGTAGAAATCGATTTATTCGAGCCATTCTTTCCATTCTTTCCATTCATAACTCTCCTCTAACGATTCAAGTACCCACTCAAATAAATTGGTCTGGGCACGAGAACACCTCTAACCAGTTAACAAGCTAGAGTCATTAAGCTAGGATGAGATTATCATCCTCTACTGTCATCATTCCAGCTCTCACCATACCTACACGACTTCCTGGCCTCTGCCATCCTTCCATACTGTATTGAACCCTATTAGTACCCCCCTTCCACCAATGGCCAGCTCTGGATTTTGTCTTCTCCTTTTGCTTTCAACTAGACTAATGAGTCTACCGTGCCTAACACGTGCATTCACAGCTACAGACTGTCCTTGTACATCTCTAGCAAAACTGCCGAGATTCACCTCCAGAGAGCTTTGGAGAAGTGATAACTATTCCGAAGGGGGGAAACAAGGAACTCCTACTCCATCTTACTAGTAAGGTGTTGTTCATGATTCTGGATATGCTGGAGAGGAAGACCTACCTAATGAATTGGTCAGGAAGTAGTTCGTAACAGTAGTATTGGAATGTAGCCTATTTTGAGTCAGTCTATTGTTACGACTTAGAGTAACTCGGACTTACCTGATCTGATCTCCTGTCCTGTCCTGTCATCGCCAGCTTGAATTCCTAAGTCATATGTGACATCAGTTTATAACCTGCATCATATATATCACTTTCTGCCTCGTGCGATACACTTTTATCGCCTTGCACCCGTCTTGCCTCCTGCCCCTGTCTTGTCACTGTCACCCCCGCCAGTAGGTGGAGCTGTCAGTACCATTAATACCCCCGGTTCCGGGGAGTTGTGGCATTACTCTTCGAAGTCACCAGGCCTCTAGCTAACAGATTAGTATCGTACGTACAGTTATCGCACCTGTCACTGCAGTCACTATGGTCTTATCCATCAAACCTAGTATTCTAGCTCCCTCAAGGATATTTGATTGATTCTTATCCGGATATCCAGTTACGTCAGGATAGTAGGCCTTGTTAACTGTTTTCTACGTAAAATCTCAGTCATTCCACTCAAAAGTTATATCACATTTTTGATAATTACCTTTCCAATGGGTGGGTGTACTATGACATGTCCTATGCCCTCGCAGAGATATAACCTTTTCCCGTCATGATCCAGATCGGGCCTATGGAGGTGAAATCATATAGGATTTTCTTCCTCACCGTATAGTGGTTGCTAGCTCCGCTGTCAAATAGCCATTGTCCTAGGTCATTCTCCCTGTTACTTGTGTTAGGGAATGTCATCATCATCACCATGAGGTACTCGAGGCCTGGTGGTTCTCGTTGTTGTACCGGATATCCATATTCTGTCGCTACGTTAAGGTGATGACTGTTGTTCATATTGCCTGAGTTGGTGCCATGTTGGTATCGTTGTAGTTGATTGTCGGAGGTTTGTGTTATGTGTGCCTCTTGCAATAGTCTATTCGTTGAGGGTGTATATAGGGGTTTATGTGAGGTGCTTGGTAATTGTTGGTGGGGTATGGTTGCTGCCCAAATAGGTTGTTAAGTTGACTGTATTGACCATATAACTAGCGTGGCCTTAGAGGAGGTATGTAGGAGGGGCATTTCTCTGGGTAGACATGATAACAGTCCCTCACACATGGTTTGTTCCACCGCAAGCATGGCATCTCTTTACATTGCTCCCACTATTGAATATTCCCCATTGATTTTGAAAGGTCAGAGCGCTCTCTGGTAGTTGGTATGTCGTTAATGGGAGAGGTGGAGCGTCTATTTCGAAACGATTGCCTTCTCAGCCATCGTGTCTCTGTCTCATATTGGCTTTTATGATCGTATATTTGCGAGGTAGGCCAAAGACCAGCTCCCCTGAGACTGATCTCCATATCTCTTTTCCATTTTATGTAGTTCGTGGCATTCAACTTTGTAACGTTGTTACTTAATGCAAGCTGCATGATGCGGACCATTTCTTGCATGTCTTGAGCCATAGTTGCTTGCTGTTCCCTTTCCTCGAGGATCGGTGATAGTGGAGTTTGTCTCTGTTCTGAGATGGGGCTTTGTTTTTCAGAGCTTGCTCAACTTCGGGCAATTCTTTTACTCCGCCTACGAGGTTGGAGAGACGCTGAACGTTGGTTTGCCAGCCCAACACCGGCCCGCCGGGGGGACTCCCCAGGCAAGATTAATGCAGAGGAGCCATATTTCACTGATGTAGAGGATAAGAGAAGGAAAAAGAAAACAGGGTGAACCGGGCTCAAACCTGTTGGAGGGTAAGACTTCTTCTTGGTGATGATCCTTCCGTGGAAACCCCTTCACCCGAGGAAACTATCTCGCTATCTCTCTGACTATCTGACTAATCACCCCCTGACTAAGCTCCCATGTCCTCCCTGACTAAGCTCCCACGTCTCCCATGTGTCGGGCATGAGACTATGAGACTAATATCACCTCTCCACACATAGAGCGGCTTGATCAGGCCTTGGCATGTCTCAGGCTCGAGCCGGCCACTGGCACTGATAGCAATCTGGCCTGCTTCCCAAAACGGCAATATCTGCTTACCCCCACTTGCACTTTGGCTCCAGCTGCTATAGAGGCCAGGATTGCTGTTCGTCCACGCACTTCTCAACCCCACTCACCACGCACTTCCCAATCGCCGGACTTCCAAACCCCACTCATCACCACATCCTAACCCCCACTCATCCCCTAGCATGTCGACCTATATTCCTACAGATGCTTTGTGTAGAATATATTCAGCACTTGTACAGTCACCGTGGGACCGATTGATCAATATAGTCTGGAACCGCTTCGTCCCGAACCCGACCTCCAACGTGTTGGGGGAAACCAAGACCGAGCTAACAAAAGCGGAGAAAGAGCTCAGCGAATTAGAGGCTCGGCTCATAAAATCCGAGTACGAGTTCGTGCAAGTTGACGATGACATCATCCAATTACAGTACAAACTCGGCCCCTCACAACAGGAGCTTATGAAATCAGGACAAGAGCTAAACCGATCAGTGGACAAGCTCATACACTCAGAAGGCAAGCTACTCGAAATAGAGGCCAAGGTTAGCCAGTCAGAGTTTGAAGTGGACGAATTGCAGACCTCCATTACGCAAATTACGGAAGCCTTCAATCAATTGAACGACACCCTTGAGCAAACGAGGAACAAGCTCAACACATCAGAGACGCAGGTCACGGAATCATTGAATCAGCTTAGACAATTACAGGGCCTCATTGCGGTCGGAAGGAAAAAGCTCAGCGAATCAGAGGACTCCCTTAAGGAAGCCAGGGACATGCTGAGCGCATCCAATGCTCAGCTCACGCAGTCCCACCAGAAGGTCAACGAATCACAGGCCGAACATACGAGAGTCATGGCCATGATCATCCAAACAGAGCAGCGCCTTGAGGACACCAGGTCCAGGCACCGGGTCCGGGGAGCCTGATCGGAGTCTGGACCCTCACCGTCATTGCTGCAATAAGCGGATTGCTTCCTGGCTGTTTGACCCCACCTGCCCCCCCTCCCTGCCTCCACTTTGCGAACCCCCCTTCCCAGCTAACTTCCTCTTCGGAGCTATCCAGCGTCTCTACATCCCTCAACTGCTTTAATTCTGTCCTTAGTTGATACCTGGCCTCAACACCACCCACCACTATCCTCAATGTAGCGTAACAACTTCAACCCCTCCATGATACTGCTGGTCAAGAAAGGTTCGGAACCATCAAATCGCCTTACTACAGAGGTGGAACTCCAAGTGTCCCCATTTTCCTCTCAGGATATTGATACTCTCTCATTTTAGGAGCCCATAGCATTTGTGTCGGTTTCCATGTGACAGATATGGGTCACGACAGTTTTCATTTCCTCATGGTTTTCCACGTTGAGATCTGCACCAAGAACCCCAACAACCAACAACAAACCAGCTAGAGAAGTTGGTGTAACATGTGATGGGGGTCATTGACAAGGGGCGGAGGTCACATATATAGCAGAGCTGTTTTCCTTCAGTTTCTGTTTGAGTTTTCTCTTCTCTCCATAGCAGCAAATCTATTAAGTTTTCTCCTATCCAAACAATCTCACACGCTGCGAACAGCGTGTTAGATCAGACACATACCATCCATCACGGGGTAGCGCACCACCACCGGGAAGAGCATCAATTCACGTCATCAATCTCTAGCAGCCCGAGACCTAGTTACACGATACATAGGAGATCCAACGCTTCTCCCTGTTCCAGGCCCCCCGTGTAAGGAAGACATAATTGCGTTGCGACTTCATTATTTCTTTCTTACAAGCGACTAAGTTGACCACCGGGAAAGACTACCATTTCATATGTTAACAAGGATTATGTAACAAGGTAGCGACGCTACATCAACAGGAGGATTTCTTTTAAGAACCAGATTATTTTGCGCACATGATTTATTTTCTTTATCAAGATCTAATTTTATATTTCAGCGGTTATATACAACCATGTAAGGCCGCCAGCGGTTGTTATAAAACAATCAGGCCGCCAGTAGTTATGTAAAGCAAGAGTCAGAAGGAAGAGTCATAAGAGCGCAAGAGTCATACAAGCGCGAGGAGTCATAGGAGCGCGGGAATCGCAAAGCAAGAAAAAGACAGAATAAGAAGGAAGTCGGGCTTGGAAGCGATACTTGGCGAAAGGAGGAATTTAGTATAAATACCCCCTTTGGCGCCTGTAATTAGAGCTCTCTTTTTTCCTTAGATCATTTCATAGTTATCAACTCGAATATAAGAGATCAACCAGTTAATTCACCGTCCGTCCGGGACATTACCCTCAACACTCGTAAATCTCTTAAATCACCTAACGCTTTAATCTTGATAGTTTATAAGTATATGACTTATTACTAAGTCCTTATTAACTACAAGACCCACACCTTCACACCCCGCGAGAGCGCAGATTCGCGAGATGCCTGGTTCGCGGGGGGCCCGGGCCGCGCGGGAGACGAATTTATTCTCGCGGGGAGCCCGGGCCCCGCGGGAGCAGGCTATCTGCCCACAATCTTTTTTTTTTTGAAATCTCAGATTCCGACTTAAGGCTCTGACGCTTTGTTGCCAAACTCGGAAATGAGATAATGTGCACAATCAAATAAATAGGACTTTTTTTTTTCAACCACGCCATCCTCGGTGCAGGTAAAAATCAAAAAGAAGGCAAAAAAGTAGAACAAAACACAATTGCCCAGTGGGAAAACAAAACTCAGATATTGTTACAGCTCAGGTAAGGGACCTCCACCCTGCCACGGGTTGGCAACCTATATCCCTACCGTGTCGTCAGCCATATGCTGATAACGTGGACTGAACACCCACTAGGCATATGCGGATGGGGCGTCTAGGCTAGGCGTTAATGGGAGTAGGCATAGGGAAGTGTGTGTCCTCGAGGATAGCCTCATGCATGTTGATGTATTTTCGTATGTCTAGGGGAATAATGGATATTTCTAGTCGAACAATGGATAGGTATGTCTAGAGGAACACTGTATATATTATTGCCGATGGGATGGATGGACATAAAAGGCTGGGAGATATTATCAGTGAAAGGATAGGACTCAAACAGTGTTCTAAGCAATACAAGCTTTATTTTTACGGAATACTTTATTTATGCTGGTCTCATTAGCCCATGTGAGACTCCCGTAATATTACACTGATCGAATCATAACCACTCCCACATATACAACTACCACAAATATATCCCACTTCCGTACTCTACCACTACTACCACCACATATCGAACTAAATATGCAATTTTTTTAACAGGATATCACCCTACTACTGTGGACAATAAAAAAACATGAATCAACAAATGATTGGCCCAGCCACTATCTACCATCCGCCATGCTAATTTAGTCCCACTCTACCATTACAACCCATGATAGTCCCTTCATTAGTGGAGCTGCTTCCAGGCATGTTGTGTGGCATTTAACCCTCTCGCCTTACTCCTGAATCGAGGTACCCCCATTGCTCAATTCAGGGCAGTTGCCCGATGCCCTGCCACTATTACCTAACGTGCTTTGACAAGTTGTGCTCCCATAGTGGGCTTCAAGGGGTTTCTCAGGTTGCAAACATAGCAATGACCCAGATGATTAGAGTCGATTATGGGAGGAGGGGGACCCAGGAATTTTCACTGGTGTTCAAGAGAAGAGTGGTTTGACTGTATACTCTTACACTTAGCGGCCAACTCAGGCCGTGCATCCTGCGTTGAGACACTTGTCAAGCTAGGATCAAATATAGATGCCACAGAGAGCGACGGGTGGAGCACCCCTAACCTGTCGCTTGGTTTAAGCAACGATTCCTCAGATATGTTGGAGATTCTGCAATGCAACGGAGCCCACCCAAAAGCTCCCATGCTGTTTGTGCAATCTATAGGACAGTACCGATCGCGAGGGCGTACGAGTAGATGTACATGACTATTAAGAGCAGGGCAGTTATTGTATACAAGGGGGGGCATAGAGTAGTTATAACAATCCTTACCTACGGATGCGAGCTATATGTCGAACCAAGCGAACAGCAGCGCCTAGCAGCAGAATGCCAACGTTGGATAATAGGAGCATATATGGGAAGCAACAGGCGAAAGGTGGAAGAGCTGACAGGCGTCGGGGAAATAGGGAGAGTGATGATGTGTAAACGCATCAGGTGGGCAGCGTCGGTATATGGGAGGAATATAAAAGTACTGAGGGAAATCGCCGAACCGATCCTGAGGGAGTGGGTAGAGGAGGACGCGGAGTTACGATGGATGGGAGAGCGAGTAATAAGAGGAGAAAGAACAATGAGAGTCGTAGAGCTGGATGAGGGGCAAGTTGAGGAATGGTCAGACGGTAGCCGGATGGATGACAGAGCAGCAGCAGCAACCACGACGAAAGCGAAATATCTGGGAGAGATGGCGACGATAGCAGATGCGGAAGAGCTGGGAGTGTCGCTCGCCTGGGAATAACACACCGTCGTCGCCCTAGACAGCATGGGAGTGATACAGAGGATCCAAGGACTACGCGATATGCAACCACGGTCGTGGGTCGAAGAACGCCTGGTAAACCAGATGATGGAAAAACCACGGACGCTGATGTGGGTCAAAGGCCATGACGGGGTGGAAGCAAATGAAAAGGCGGACAGAAGAGCGAAAGAAGAGGTAAGGATGGGAGAGCGGATGCACAAGCCCGATATCGTAACACCGGCAGGCATACGTCAGAAGTACAGACCCCACGGGACCACGCCAGGACACCTGAAGTGGAGCGGGATGGCAATCAGAGGATTGACATACATGGTGACGGATAAAGGCCCACAAGCGTACTGGCTGAAGGAGATAGGAAAGGCGGAAGTGGGGAGCTGTGTATGCGATAAGTGGACACAGCAAAACGCTGCCCACCTATCGATAGAATACGCTGTTCGCAGTGTGTACCGTATTATCAGCGCGAGATGGTTGTACTGTTCGCAGTACAATGGTCGAGAGCGTCTTCACCTGATATTTCGTGGTGAAGGAGAGAGTTTTTATTCGAAGACTGAAATAATTGAAGAGAGAAATAAAGATAGAAAAACATAACATAATCGGGAAACAGCCCGGTATATATAAGCCCCTTCTTCCTTACAGAGCTTCCACGTATCCCACGTTGTATCCCACATTGTATCCTATCGCACATTGTATCCCACGGTGTATCCCACGGTGTATCCCACGTCACCCCACGATATCCCATATTGCCCCACATTATCCCACGTCTTGGAATTATTCATCCTAACACCTATACCAGTGCCCGCGAGTCGGAGACGGAAAGGGGAGGACGAGGGAGCAGGTATGGAAGGACGAAGAGTGGTGCGAGGACCTTGCGCGTTTCTTACGTTAAAGTATGTGCATAGAGAAGGGGCAGGGACTGGCCCGGGAGTGGAGAAGGCAGCTGGAAACAGTGAGCCGCAGTCCATCGTCATAGTCTAGAAAGGCTGAATACGATTAATGATTCCTTAAAAAAAAAAAAAGGCATAGAGTAGTTGTGGCAAGTGGGGAAGAGAGGTCGATGTGGGAAAATATAAATGCTGAGATGAGGTGGCCAACGGCCATGCCTGGGATAGAGAGGAGGAGAATATGGCAGTGGCTGATGTCGGCAATGAGGACGAAGTCGAGGAGGGTGCCAAAGTAGGTTTGTGGAGGCAAAGAGCATGCTTGTAGCGGTAGGGTTTGTACACTTCAAATCATTGTGTAGGTATGTGTCTGACTTAGCACGCTGTTCGCAGCGTGAGATTCTTTGGATAGGAGAAAACTTAGTAGATTTTTCACTATGGAGTAGAGAAAACGGAAACTGAAACAGAAGAACACAGTCATGCTATATATATGACCTCCGCCCCTTGTCAATAATCCCCATCACAATGCTGCACCAACTTGGATAGCTGGCTTGTTGTGGGTTGTTGGGGTTCCTGATTTACAGATCTCAACATCGGACAACCATGCGGAAATGAAGAATATCCTGACCCATGTTTGTCACATCGAAGACGACACAAGTGCCATAGGTGCCTAAAATGACAGAGTATCAATATCCTGAGAGGAAAATGGGGACATTTGGAGTTCCACCCCTGTAGTAAGACGATTTGATGGTTCGGAACCTTTGTTGACCAGCACTATCCCACTGGATTGAAGCCGTTAGTATAGTACTCTGTTAACAGGAAGATCAAACATACAATCTGGAGCTTCACAGTCTTGACAGCAAGTTCAATGGTACGGATATTCTATTGCCATCTCAATAGGTCAGCCTTTTCTGCGATGTTCCAGGGCCGCAAAGGTGCGGACTAACAAAGCCAACACCGATAGTCAAGATGTAGGACTCGGTATAAGCACCATCGGCAAATCGTGATAGCAGACAAGACTTTCCAACTCCAGAGCCAGAAGGAGCTTGAAGAGGTGGTCGTATCTGTCCCATTTAAAACCAGCATTTCCTCGTTTCCTGAACGCACGAGGTTACTCTGAAAACACTAATCCAGCCGTTAGCACTCCTTCTTTCTCGTCATTTTACAGAGACAAGGGGGTTCCATGGGCGATGTGACGTACCACTCAGGATCCATGGTGACAGCATAGGAACCTCGTGGTCGGCTTTCTCGTTAAGGGAGAAGTGTGCGGAGCGTCCTCAGAAGTGGAGAACAGTAAGGAGGGGGGTTTTACGCAGTGTTTCTTATCAGGTGTAGTATGTAGTAGAAAGAAACTGTGCAAGTGGCAGAAACAATGGCAATGGAGGGATTGAAGTTGTTACGCGAGATTCTAGATGGTGGTGAGTGGTGTTGAGGTCAGGGATGAGCTAAGGACAGAATGAAAGTAGTCGAGGGATTTGGAGACACTGAATAGCTCGGAAGAAGAGGTTAGCGGGGAAAGGGGTTATCGTAAAGGGGAGGCAGGGGGAGGGGGCAGGCGGGGTCAAACAGGCAGAGAGCAATCCGCTCATTGCAGTGATAGCGGTGAGGGTCCAGCCTCCAATCAGTGTTTCCTGGGTGGGTGGGTTTCCTTGGACTTAGACCTGGTTTGCTCTAACCTGAGAGATTCCTCTAATGGCCTGAGCGTCTCCCTGGCTTCCTGAACGAGTTTCTGTGAGTTGAAGAGGTTAAGATTGGATTTTCTGACCTCGTTCCTCGATACCCTGAGCTCGCCCCTTGTTTCCGCAACGAATTCCCGTGATTGCCTGAGTTCGGCCCTGATATCTGTAAGGAGGTTCTCTGAATACCTGAGCTCATCTTTGGATTTCATTTCCTGGGCCTCTGATTTCCTAAGCTTTTTCTCGGTGGCCTCAAGGAGGGTGACTAATTCGTCACGCTTTTTGGTGGTTTCATCAAAGTGGGCCTGAGGACATACGGGGGTGCGGGGGAATGAAGAGGCAGACAAGAGAGCGAGAAAAGAAGTGACGGCAGGCGAGTGGCAGAGTGTGGCGGGAATTGCAACGCCCTGGGGTATTAAACAAGAGTTCCCAATATATCCCAAGGCACCAGCTCATATATCCTAGTCTGCGGCAGCGTTGAGAGGGTTAGTGTACATGGTGACAGATAAGGGTCCGCAGCAGCAATGGCTGTGGGAGATCGGTAAAGCAGAAACACAGTGGTGTGCGTGTGACGGATGGACACCACAAAATGCGGCGCATTTGATGGGGTGCAACTGGGTAGGAGATAGGAAGGGGCGTACGCAAGATAGGATATGGGAGGATGAGGAGTGGTGCGAGGCGGTGTTTGATTTCATTAGATGGGGGAGAACGCTCATGTAGATAGCATGGAGAGGGCAGAGACTGGCCCGTGTTGGTGAGAGAGGCCACCTAGATAGCCAAGAGCTGCAGTCTATCGCCATACTCTAGATAGGGTGAATACGATTAATGATTCCTTAAAAAAAAAAAAAAAAAAATCAAAGTGGGCCTTTGACTGGCTGATCTTAAC
>Ga0307514_10003128_pt1 | contig 16271 bp, 22 predicted proteins | sample 16_EM_MG_FD_203088 | JGI IMG/M metagenome (GOLD analysis project Ga0307514, IMG submission 203088) | Populus trichocarpa ectomycorrhiza microbial communities from riparian zone in the Pacific Northwest, United States - 16_EM | ecosystem: Host-associated > Plants > Roots > Unclassified | place...
GCCCAGACCGATTTATTTTTGTGTGACTAGGTAATTCCTTCACCCCAAACCATCGGGCTCGCCAACCGCTGTACCGGCGGGAGGGAGGGCCCTGACCACTTCGTAGAACTGCACATCTGAAATAATTGGCCCACCCTCCAAGCAAGCTATACCTACCTCTACACGCCCAAATGCACACATTACACAATCAACCATCGCTTGGACTCCTTTCGCCTTACATGGAATCCAAACTTCTCTACCCGTTCTCTGCAAGACTCTACAACCCTAGAGCGTCAGGATAGCAAACTTTGCTTGAAGTATGCATCTCGCTAATTAAAAAAATCTCACCGCGCCCCGCAGGCAACCAAAAACTATATGACCTAAGGCTAGAGTGACCACATCTTTCCCAGAACCTCTGCTGTTACCTATACATGCATGGATGTAGTGAGAAATGCTGTGGTTGTTGTTGATACCCTCCCTAGGGAGCAGTCTGTGTGCTTTTCGGAGTGAGTACATACCTACTACCAGAGTTAGGTAGCCTCGTACCCAGGCGTTACGTCAGCGTTAGGGTCGTATTGCAGTACCTGTTTTTGCTTAGTCACCACATACTGTACATTCTGGTAATTGAATTTCCTAAAAGGGCAGTCACTTCCTAATTAAGTAAGCTTAATTACATCACCATCCACCGGCGTTAAATGCGCACGCCAGCTATATAAGTTAATGAGCACTTCGTTGTATACCATACCAGGCCCAAGCTCTCCATACTTATATGCTACATAGCAATATGAGATGTCAGAGTAAAACATATCTTCAGATATCTATCAACCATTTAGCTCTGATACGAGAGTTCAGCTACCTAAGAGATCATGACAAAAAAGTGAATGGTCACAGGCGCAGGAATGTGGCTGCTGGAAAATAATGACTCTAGTGTGAATGACATGGTTGGCAATCCGCAGAACTCTGGTGAACCCTCATGCTACCTATTTCTGTGCCTAACGTCGATGTAGTCGTTCCGGGAATTGCGGAGGTATCTGGGTTGGCATTTGGCACAAACATGCCCCGGTTCACACCTACCCGAGGATGACGCTACGAGTAGGTAGTGGCAGCCAGGAAGGAACACGGCTAATTTAGGGAAGATATATGCGCTAAAGTACTGGGGTACTCACTGGAGAATTTCAAGACATGACATGTTTCAATAAACGCTATGCCGCTGAAATGTGAGTTCCTATGAGTTCTGCAACTTCCGTGCAGTATCCCCGGCCACCTCAGTGAACCATAAGGTGGAGGTTTTTCATAACTCGGAAGATAAGTCCCAGTCTCCGAAGCCCCAGTCCCTGAGTCTTGGCCCATGCGCTCCTTGGAGCCCTCCATAGTCCAAGTCCGTTACACTACGTTGCGTCTACAACACTCCACCGAGCGCAACCATGTCCGGCTCGGCATCCACCTCCACATCCGCACCTCCAGTGCAACACCTCGCAATGTGAAACTGCTAGCAGGCGGCCGCTGACATCACCGAAGTCTTCCTAGCTGGCACGAGGGACCTGCTAGTGAAACTCAACAATCAACCGGACCAGTCCACACAGCTACGTGAGGAAATCAACGTAGTCCTGGACGAGCAAACCCATGCCAGTCTCGCACCAGACGTTCTTGGCGGCTCATTTCTTGGCATGCACCTTTGGTATGCACAAGTGAGCGGGCTGCGAACCAAAGGTGCATGCCAAGAAATGAGCCGCCAAGAACGTCTGGTGCGAGACTGAACCCATGCCCATAACATGCAAACCCAACTAGCCACAGAACAAAACACCACCAGAGACCTGCAGACCCAAGTAGCCACAGAACGAGACGCTGCCCATACGGCTATTCAGGACCTCCGTACACAAGTAGCTAACAAAACTAACTCCCGCACCCCAGCATTAGAACAGCAGCTCACAGATGCCCAACGAACCATCAACGCTCTGTCACGAGCGGCACCTACTCAGGGTGCCAACCATCACAACGAAAAAATCCCATATCCAGAGAAATTCGACGGCACACGATCAAAGCTCCGCCCGCTCCTCGCTCTGTTAAGGATAAAGGCAGCTACCTACACAGGCGAGCAGGCCAAACTGTGCCTGGCCATGAGTTGTCTCCGGGGAGAAGCCCTAGACCAATTATTGCCCCATATTGAGGATGACTGAATTAATCTTGCCAATCTCGCAGCCCTAACCACGATTGTTGACCAGCCTTCGGCAACCCCAACAAGATAGCTGAAGCAGAAGCCAAACTCCAGAGTATAATGCAGGGTAGCAGGGAGTTCTCTAGCTATTATGCGGGATTCCAAAGACATGCGGCGGAAGTAACCTGAGATGAACCTTCAAAGCTGGCAGCGCTCTCCACCCGCAGACTGACGGACAGACAGAACGCCGCAATGCCATCCTGGAACAGTACCTTCGGCATATGTAAACTACCTGCAGGATGACTGGGAAGCCTGGCTCTACCTGGTGGAATTCGCACCTAACAATCAGGCATCAGAGACTACCGGAATGTCACCCTTCCTTGCAAATTACCGACAGGACCCACTTTGGCAGTTCGACCTTGGGCAAGCTACCGGACGTAATGAACAATCAGCGGTCACATCGGAAACTCGGCAAGCTCTAGAATTGGCATCCAGGTTCAAAGAGATCACGGAGCATCTTCAGGCTGAACTTGCCAGAGCACAGTTGATACACCAAGAGCAAGCGGACAAGAAGAGGAAGTCAGCGCCAGCGTTCAGGGTAGGGGACCAGGTTTGGTTCAATGCAAAGAACCTCTCCACTCAACAACCAAGCAGAAAGCTAGACCACAGGAGACTGGGACCCTACGAGACTACCAAGGTCGTCAGTCCATACGCCTATGAGATTGACTTTCCCCCCACCCTGAAGCACCATTCTCCCTGCTAGACCCCGCTGACAACAACCCACTCCCCGGACAGCATAATCCTCCCCCACCACCAGTTATTGTGGATGGGGAAGAGGAGTACTACGTGGAAGAGATCCTGAATGCCCAAACCTTCTGCAGGAAACTCCAATATCTTGTCAAATTCGTGGGGGATGACCAGCCGGAATGGAAGGCAGCCGAGGAAGTTAACGAGCTGGAGGCAGTCGATGTGTTTGACGAGCGCTACCCTGACAAACCCGGGCCTCTACCTGAGAACTAGGCCTCAAGGGACCTCGGCCACAGGAGGGGGATAATGTCATGGCGCAGGATATTAGCCGACACGAGATATGTAAGATTTGGTAATGCGATATGTGGATGTGTGAGGAGGGACATGAGCAGATAGAGGATGGACGTTGCCTATAAAGACCCGTCCATGTCCTCCCTATGGCTCTTCTCATGCAACGTCTTGTATCTAAATCTATGTACAGTGTTACCTACTACCGTAGTCTCTAGTCCGAGGGCAGGGACTGGCCCATGTGGTGGAGAGAGGCCACCTGGTAGCCCCAGGAGCTGCAGATAGGATAAATGCGATTAATGATTCCTTAAAAATTTTTTTAAAAAAGTCTCTAGTCTCCGAAGTCCCAGTCCCCCAGTCTTAGCCCGTGCGCACCTCCCTAGTCCAAGTCTGTCGCCAATTCCGGTAGGCCAAAGTTGCATATCAGCCAGGCTACGGCCGTATAACTGCTGCCCTGGGCTCAAGACTCAAGATATTTTAACCAATAATAAATCTTTCATATTCTAGAAATACAATTCAATAGATTTACCGTCTATATAGATACATTTACAATGTACCTCCCACCCATCTACCCCCCAGCCTAAAGCTCCCAAAAGCACAGCTTGGGTTTGTTTGGGCTGGACTAGATAGAGTCTTTAACCTTCTGCTACTTCTACCTTCAGTTGATACTGTACATATAGGTAGTAAGTAGTTGACAAAGTATTAAATAAATATACGATGGTAGGCACAATGGAATAGGTGCAATCTGCAGCTTGGAGATTCTTGGTGCCGGGGCCGAGGGGTGGAATATCGCACACGGATCCGAGGTGGGCGATGAGGTCAAGTACGTTGGTGGTAGGATACGGACAGGACTAGGACTGTATGAAGGCTTCCTGATTTCTTCTGATCTATTTAAAAGAGAAATATAGTACAGGGAGGACAGACAAAGAACGAGAGATGACGAGCTACATATACTGCAAAAGAGGATACGATAGTAAATCCGTAAATGATGTGCGTCGGCCCTATGAGATCAACAGTAATACAGGTGTTGCTATGTGAGGAAGGTGGCGTGTGGAGAATGGTTTGTTCCATGACGGGTGTAAGTGATGATCAATCGGTGGCCTGCCCGGTAATCAACTCTGCTTGCTGTGCACCAAGGGCCTCCTTGATGTTCAACTAAGTATTCGGGAAAAGCCAAACCGAGTGTAGGGGGATTAATTTACTTTCACTGACTGTAAAGGGTGGTGTGTATGTGGTTGACAGGCTGGGTATAATATCGTATTGAATGTGGTTGCGCATAGGCATGTTTATAACAAGAGTGAATCATGGGGGAAAATGCAGTGTCCAGTCTCGTATCCCTTTTACGAGTAAAGATATCTCAAGATACTGATCCAAAGTAAACATTAAGAAGGGTCAGAAAAGATCAGTTGGATATATGGTGTTGTGTAGCACAAACTCGCTGAGCAGTAACTTTGCATTTAGAGATACTTCAACAATAATAGAAATGTGATAGTAGGGCCACTATATGTGATGGCTTAAGGTCTGGTCACCTTCTCCTTCTTCCCTGAACCTCCTTGCGCCCATTTTCACCTTTCCCAGAAACAAATCCCCATTCTCATGCCCTAGATCCTACCCCCCGCACCCTCTGTCCGCTTCTCTCAGGTTCCAATGACAGCTCCACCGCCAGCTAATACGAAACCCACCACAGAGCACGCAGGTTCATCTGCACCATATTTTGTTTGCCTCCCGAAATTGGCGTTCTCAGCAGAGTGGGAGAAGTAGAAGATAACTGTCAGGTTCGTGTGAGGAGGCAAAAGGAGGAAGAGGTCAGTGAGATCAGCAAAGATATGAATGTGTGGGAGGGAAAGAAAGAAAAGGAAGGAAATGAAAAGAGAAAGTAGGTGTGACCTTGGCAGCTTCCGTGGTTATCTTGGTGACTTGAATTAGGTATAGTCATAGAGCATCTTCCAAGATTAAATTGGGGGATATCCACTGTGGTACAAACCCTGAACTGAAATACAACCAGCAAAAATCGTGGTAGTCTTTGACAGTACATCGTTAGTACAAAGGCCCCTAAAAACCGTGTATCGAGTTTCACGGTGGATGGTTTGTTGCTTGTACAAAACCAGGAACAGATTTGGTAACTCACCAGCTACTCCCATGCCGCATCGCGAATCAGAAATCCATTGCTTGCACAAAACCAGGATCAGATTGGGTAACTCACTCCCTATGCCCATGCCGCATCTCGAATCAGCAATCCATTGCTTGCACAAAACCAGGTTTGGTAACTCACTCCCTACCCCCATGCCACATCCCGCATCAGTAATCCATTGCTTGCACAAAGCGAGGAACAGATTTGGTGACTCACGGCCTGCTCCCATGCCGCATCTCGCTCGAATCAACAATCCATTGCTGGCACAGAAGCAGAAACAGATTTGTTAACTCACTCCCTATCCCCATGCCACATCTCGAGTGAGTAATCCATTGCTTGCGCAAAACAAGGAACAGGCTTGGTAACTCACGACCTATTCCCATGCCGCACCTCGGATCAGCAATCCATTGCTTGCACAAAAGCAGGAACAGATTGGTAACTCACTCCCTATTCCCATACCGCATCTCGAATCAGCAATCCATTGGTTGCACAAAACCAGGAACAGATTTGGTAACTCACTCCCTATTCCCATGCCGCACCTCGAATCAGCAATCGATTGCTTGCACAAAACCAGGAACAGATTGGGTAACTCACACCCTATTCTCATACCGCATCTCGAATCAGTAATCCATTGCTTGTACAAAACCGGGAACAGATTTGGTAACTCACACCCTATTCCCATGCCACATCTCGAATCAGCAATCCATTGCTTGCACAAAGCTAGGAACAGATTTGGTGACTCACGGCCTAGTCACATGCCGCATCTCGAATCAGCAATCTATTGCTTGCACAAATCTAGGAAAAGATTGGATAACTCACTCCCTATTTCCATCCCGCATCTTGAATCAGTAATCCGTTGCTTGCAAGACCAGGAACAGATTTGGTAACTCACAAGCTATTCCCATGCGGCATCTCGAATCAGCAATCCATTGCTTGCACAAAACCAGGAACAGGTTGGGTAACTCACATCCTATCCCGATACCGCATCTCGAATCAGTAATCCATTGCTTGTACAAAACCGGGAACATATTTGGTAACTCACACACTATCCCCATGCCGCAACTCGCATCAGCAATCCATTGCCTGCACAAAGCTAGGAACAGATTTGGTAACTCACGTCCTATTCCCATAACGCATCTCGAATCAGCAATCCATTGCTTGCACAAAACGAGGAACAGGTTTGGTAACTCACCGGCTATTCCCATGACGCATCTCGAGTCAGCAATCTATTGCTTGCACAAAACCAAGAACGGATTTGGTAACTCACCTCCTATTCCCATGCCGTACCTCGAATCAGCAATCCATTGCTTGCATAAAGCTAAGAACAGATTTGGTAACTCACAACCTATTCCCATGCCTCATCTTGAATCAGCAATCATTGCTTGCACAAAACCAGGAACAGGTTGGGTGACTCACAACCTATTCCCATGCGGCATCTCGAATCAGTAATACATTGCTTGCATAAACAATCCCTATAAGTAACTTACTCGCTATTCCCGCCGCATCTCGAGTCAGCAATCCATTGCTTGCACAAGACCAGGAACAGATTTGGCAACTCACGAGCTATTCCCATGCCGCATCTCGAATCAGCAATCCATTGCTTGCACAAAACCAGGAACAGATTTGGTAACTCACAACCTATTCCCATCCCGCATCTCGAATCAGCAACCCATTGCTTGCACAAGACCAGGAACAGATTTGGTAACTCACTCCCTATTCCCATGCCGCATCTTGAATCAGCAATCCATTGCATGCACAAAACCAGGAAGAGATCCGGTAACTCACTCCCTATTCCCATCCCGCATCTCGAATCAGCAATCCATTGCTTACACAAAGCTAGGAACAGATTCGGTAACTCACCTCCTATTCCCATGCCGCATCTCGAATCAGCAACCCATCGCTTGCACAAAACCAAGAACAGATTCGGTAACTCACAACCTACTCCCATCCCGCACCTCGAATCAGCAATCCATTGCTTGCACAAAACCAAGAATAGATTCGGTAACTCACAACCTATTCCCATCCCGCCTCTCGAATCAGCAACCCATTGCTTGCACAAGACCAGGAACAGATTTGGTAACTCACTCCCTATTCCCATGCCGCATCTTGAATCAGCAATCCATTGCTTGCACAAAACCAGGATCAGATTTGGCAACTCACTCCCTACCCCCATTCCGCACCTCGAATCAGCAATCCATTCACTACTTCCCTGGATTTGGAATCTTACTCAGGCCCATCCCCAGTGCCCCCCGGCACTCCCCCCCCCTTGGCACCTCCATCCCGTCTCGACCCCTCCTCGTCCTCCCCAGGACGGTCTTCCGATTGGTTCGAATCAAATTCCAAGCCCGACATCTCTCCCTCGTCCTCATCACTCGATTCCCTCCCTATCAATCCTGCCTCACTTGCAAGATCGCCCTCTTCATCCTGGCCTATTCCTAGCCTTGGCAGTGTAAATAAAGCTAGCTGCTGCATATGCCGACCCAGATGGCTCCGTAGCTGTTGTGCAGCATGCCCCGACTGTCCTACACACAGCAGACACTGCTGTGGCCCACTCATGGCTCTCTCACAACAACCAACCAGCGCAGAAACATCTCGTTCACCACCTAACAATGCTGGATGAATTCCTTTGAGATGGCGGGTGAAACTGGAACTTGTTGAGAAGGCGACAGTGCACTCCGCACAGTACCACTCACGCCGATGATTTTGTACTTCATGATCATACCATTCATGTCGTGTTTCGAACAGGTGATTTGGCTTCGTACACGAATCAAATGTGCAAACGTAGGGCCGGAGATCTCTGAAGACATGCCTCCTGAGAGAGTAAATCAGTTCACGCATACCGTGGCACGCGTGCGGGGGATATGGAAGCGTACCGCCAAGCTCTTGGACTCTTGACAATAATCAAATAGTAGCAGTAAGGACACTGAAAGGCATTTCCAGCAAATACAGCATCTGCATCTGGCGGATCTGGAATTTTCAACAGCTTCACCTTCCCTGTTTCCATAACCGTCCCAAATGACGTTGCTGTTTGGCCCCTATCACTCTCAGCTTCGATCGTATCAAGTACAGGCTGTGTGCGCAACACAGCGCTCTTTGGGACAATTGAAATTGTGGTTGATGTTTTAGCCGCTGTGATAACTGTTGCTGCAGCTTCTTGTACATGTACAGGATCTGCCCCATGGTGTACTGTGTCCACATGCGCAATTGGGATTGCGTCTTCGGGTTCTGGAAATGTTGCCCTATCAACTGAAATTACAGGTCCCGAATGTTCGAGCCCCCTTGCAATTTTTTCGTGATGGAGCTGCCGATGTTTGAAATACTGTCGCCGTTGCGTGTTTGCACTTCCGAGTCGCTTAATGAGAAGCGGCGTTGCGTTAGGGAACTTTTCCAGGACATGCTGGTTGTCAAAAAATTCGTAGTGTGACAGGTCAATCTCAGCGTATTTTCGATGTCTGTCTTGAGGTACTGGCTGGCGCATAGCAACAGAGAGCGTGTACAAGCAGGAGATGATATGAGCAATGTCATCAAGCATGAAGATAAGCTCTGACAAGGCAGAGCCGCTGCTAGACTCGGAGGTCGCGCTCCTGGAGGAGTCAGGAACATCATCGTCGAATTCCTCCCCATCGCTCTCCTTCACTGCACCCCCGCCTGTTTCCTCTGCCTCTTCCATAGTGAGACCTGGATCTGCCAGGTCTTTTTGTGTCGAGCAAAGCACTATAACCCCATACCAATTATAATCAGTAATATTCAACTTGAATATCAGATCGTATACGCACCTTCCAGTGCGGTGTGCAATTCCTCCAGCAACTCCACCACCGTATTACGGATATGCGATGCCTCCTTCAGTTTATAATCCAGCGACATCCTACTCCTGGCTGGATGGTGTGCTCCAAGATTCCCAGCCCATACCCTGAATCGTCCGATTTGGTCCTGAACCAGTTGGAAAGCAAGTTCATGGCTGCCAGAAGCCAGGTTGCAATTTTCGACCCCTGTGGTGATCGCTATACAGGAGTGGTACCAGTCGCTGATAGACTGAGGCGGATTTGCGGATGCCATAGCCATTGTATCGCACTGGCAGGCATTTGACGAGTACAGTATATACTGTACATCCGTTGTAGGTATACAGATATTTGATTTTTCCTGTTGACCCCGCTTTCCCTTGGCAGCACGCTGGCTGCCTCATCGCTTAATTTAAGGTTGGCACTACGGAGGTGCAGAACAAAAGTCCTTACCCCTTCCTATCTAGGACCAGCATATACACGAGTACATGTATTCACAGTGCTTTGGCCTCCCACTGGGCTAACTACTAAATCATTAGATGTCTTACATTCTTTCCTGCCCTAACCTCTCAATATACTAGATATCATCGACATCTCAATTGGCCAAATATCAATCCTTCTACATTGTGGCGCCCTCCAGATATCATCAACCCTTCCCCCTACTCACAACCCTTCAATCAACTCCATAACATCTTCCACCAGGTTGCCTGTCTCCGCCCCCTCAGTGCCTATTTTAACCTTCATTACTCTACAAGACCTCCAACCTCGAACCTGCCGATCGAGCACCCCTAATTGGAATGTTCTTCGATGTTGTGTCTTGCGATCTATGGGAGAAGCTCTGGGTATTATCCAGCAGCAGACTGGAATAACTCCAAGACATGTCCGTAATCTCTATAATGGAGCCCAGTAAAGGGGGTGGGTCCCTGGCACCTTATTGAAGATAGAGTACGTTAAGGATAGGGATCGCCGTGGCAGGAAGAAAACGATCACTTGAGCAGTGGAGGAGCCTATTGTGGATGCAGTCACTAAGGGTCGATATGGTCGGGAGAAAACACTTGTCCAGCTTGGCTTATAGTTCAATACCTATCTCATCCCAGAGCGTATTTCGAATTCTCCGCAAAAATAAATTCCGCGAAACAAAGCCCACAAGGAAGCCCGGTCTTACCAAAGATCTCTTTGCCAAACGATATGAACATTGGACGCTTGAAGATTGGAAGTCTGATATCCAAGACTTGAGGGCGGATATGAATGTTCTGAGGGACATCCTCCTGATAAAGAGTATTGGATTGCAATCCGTCATGAGAGGCAGCTCCGCGTTAGAGAGGCCAACCGGGTTCACAAGAATGCATGGTCGCTCTTCCAATGTGCCACTGCTGGATTGCCAGCCAAGTACGTTGCGCATCTTAAGTCTTTGGTTGGCATTCAGGAAGCTGCTGATATGAGGGATCTTAACATTGATGAATGGAGGCATATGCCGGAGACTGACCACATTGTCAGTGTTGATCCAATGGATATCGTGATCTCAGCTGGCCGCAAAGGGCGTAACAAGAATGCTCCTAGAGATGCTGTTCAGAAGTGAGGGAGGCCTCCGGCATACAAGGTGCGCTTCATGCCACCATTAACACCAGGTGTGGATTGGGAAGGGGTGGGTATGTGAGGTGGGAGCACGCGGGACGGTAGTCTGGCTGCACTGCCCCTCGTAGAGGGGGGCGCCTGTGATACCTGTGGCTATATACCTACTCCAAAAGTTAGGGTCCTATCAGCAGTCATGACCGTCATACGATTTCCTAAAGGGGGAGTCACTTCCCAATTAGGTAAGCTTAATTACACAATCGTCTAAGATGCCACCGGTCACACGTGCATGCACACTAAGCAGCGTTAGATGTGCCAGCTATATAAGCTGATGAGCACCTCGTTGTATACCTTTTTTTTTTTTTTTTGGAGTCTATACGCCTTTCCCCCGAAGAGAGCCTTAGGTTATGAGGCGACGTTGTATACCATACCAGGTCCAAGCCCTGCATATATGCTACATAGCAATATGAGATGTCAGAATAAGACATAACTCCAGATAAGTATCTGTCAACCATTTGGCTCGAGCTCTGATACTATAGCCCAGATCGGTGTCTACCTAAGAGATCATGACAAAAGTGAATGGACGCAGGCGCAAGAATGTGGTTGCTGGCAAATACTGACTCTGGTGTGAATGACATGGCTGGCAACCTGCAGAACTCTGGTGGGTCCTCATGCTACCTATGCCATCTCAGTGCTTAAGCTTCGTCGCGGAAGAAGGATTCCTTCGATAACTACTGTGCCTAGTGTCGATGCACTCTTCCGGGGGTTGCAGAACCGAATAAGTATGAGATATGAGATAAGCTAAATAAGTCTGGGAACGAGAACAGGTTGCGGGGGTTTCTGAGCTGGTATTTGGCACAAATATGCCCCGTTTCACCCCTACCCGCTCTAAGGAGGGGATGACACTACGATTAGGTAGTGGCAACCAGGAAAGAACACGGCTAATTTAGGGAAGATATATGTGCTAAGGGACTGGGGGCGTTTGAAGGTACGACATACTCCAATAAAAGTTAGGCCACTGAAATGTGAGCTCCTATACATACTTCTGTGCAGTATCAATACCCAATATCCGCGGTTTGCAATGTGGCCTCCCCGAAGACTACCCCTCTCTACCCCCCGCTATTGGCCGAATACCAGGCGGGTGAGCCTATGAGTATGGGGAGGCCTTTACCTACCATCCATATCCATCGCGAATGAGTATTGAAGTGGGATCCTGCAAAATGGTAAAACGGGACGGCTTTTACTAGGGTATTAGTTTCGAGAACCTTCACCTAGCGCCTAGCATTCACCTAGCACCGCCTAGCACCGCCTACCTACTATATAGCCTAGTAGCTCTCCAAACACTCTCCACTTCAAGTTGGTATCGGCCATGCTGGTGCTCAGCGCATGTTGTAGGGGTTAAGCCGCTTGAGAAAGGGCTAGCATACTTCTGTGCCCAAAGCGACACCCAAAGCCCTAGATGGGAGGGGTATTGGAGGTGCTCTGGAGGAGGGGGGTCGGGAGGGGGGTGATGGGGTAAGGAGGGCATATCTTTTTTTTTTTAAGGGGAGCTGATTCAAGTCGAAATCTTGGGATTGTTCGAATTCATTTGGGAGGTTAGTACCCTGAGTTGAGGCCCGCCATTTTGCACGCTCTCCCTCCAGTACAATCTTGACAAGGATATAGATTCTAGATAAAGGGCTCTTCGTAATCATAGGCACACTCGTGCAATATTTGGCCTCTAGGTGATAGTGGAGTAAGTGGTTGAAGGGTTAATCCTTAAGAGGGGGCATATTGGGGTCTCTGGAGGTAACAGAGATCTTCTTGTGAATGTTGAGGATGCTTTAGAGCAGAGGCTTGATAATGGGGTTGCGGAGAGTATAGATATGGTATAGTATTTGGTTAATACAATGGAAGTTCTCGCAAATTAGTTTTGCGCATGCTAATACTCTAGTAAAAACTATCCTGTTTTACTATTTTGCACGCACCTACTTCAATACTCATTTGAGATGGATATGGATAGTAGGTAAAGGCCTCCCCATGCTCATAGGCTCACACGCCTGGTATTCAGCCTATAGTGGGAGGTAGAGAGGAGGGGGCGTACTCTTCGGGGAGACCACAGTGCAAACCGCGGATATTGGGTATTAGTTTGAATTTGGCGGGACATGAGGGTAGCAATGTTGTAGAGTGTAGTTATTTCCATATGCCCTGAAAGGGTTTACTCTGATCCTACAGTAGCGGGTGGTACTCACTACACTGAATGAGCGTCACAGTGGCTAGTTGACCATCTGCGTTGACCATTATGGGGGCCACTCTGCCGACACTCACGACTTGACCACTGCTTAAGAACCTCGAATTCCAGTAGGCTAAAGTTGCGTATAACTGCCCTTTTTTTTTTAAGGAATCATTAATCGCATTCAGCCTATCTAGACTATGGCAATGGACTGCAGCACCTGGGATTCCCAGGTGGCCTCTCTCCCCTACTCGGGCCCTCCTCTTCTAACTACAGAAAAATAATTACATGAGAAATTCCACTACCCTCGCACACCATTCTTCTTCGTGCCACATTTGCTCTGTTGACCTTCCCACCCCGTCTCCCACCCACAGGCAGCGTTGGATATGCGCAGCATTCTGTGGTGTCCATCCACCGCACGGCACCAGAGTTCGTATAACTACCCTGGACCCAAGACTCAGGGTATTTTAACCAATAATAAATCTTCCATATTTCAGAAATGCAATTCGAATATCTGCCGGGGTACATTTACAGTGTATATATGTACATATGACTCGTCCATACATTCATGCCCCTAGTCCAATCTTACAGCACAGCACAGCTTAGCTCTGGATTGCTTGGGTTCTACTTACCAGAGTCTTTAACCCTCCCTTCTGCATTCGCTTAGAGGCATAGCTACAATTCAGTTGATATAGGTAGTAGTATGTGAAAGGTGCGGTGTTGCTATATCAGGAAGGTGGCGTGTGGAGAATGGTTTGTTCATGACGGATGTGTTCATACGTAGGTGATGATCAATCGGTGGCGTGCCCGGTGATCAACTCTGCTTGCTTTGCACCAAGGGCCTCCCTGATGTTCAACTAAGAATTCACATACAGCGAAAAAGCCGAGTTTAGCGGGATTAATATTACTTTCACTGACTGTAAAGGGTGGTGTGTATGTGATAGACAGGCTGGGTGTAATATTGTATTAAATGTGGTTGCACCTAGGCACGTTTATAACAAGAGTGAATCATGGGAGAAAACGCTACATGCCAGTGTCCAGTCTCGTATCCGTTTTACGAGTAAAGATATCTCCATCAGTAAGGATACTGATCCAAAGTAAACATTAAGAAGGGTCAGAAAAGATCAGTTGGGTATATGATGTTGTGTAGCACACAGTTGCTGAACAGTAACTCTGCATTTAAAAATACTTCAATAATAATAGAAATGTGACAGTAGTGTCACTATATGTGATGGCTTAACGTCTTGCCACCTTCCCCGTCTGGCGCCCATTTTCAACTTCTCCGCAAAAACAAACGCCCTCCCCTATGCCCTCGATCCGACCCCCCCCACCTCCATGCCTTGGATCTGACCCTCACCCTTCCGCTTGTCTCAGGCTCCAATGACACCTCCACCCCCAGCTAATATGAAACCCACCACAGAGCACTTAGGTTCATCTGCACCATATTTCGTTTTCCTGCCGAAATTTGGGTACCCAGCAGGGTGGGAGAAGTAGAAGATAACTATCAGGTTCGTGCGAGGAGACGAAAGGAGAAAGAGGTCAGTGAGATCAGTAAATACCTAGATGTATGGGAAGGAAAGGAAGAAAAGAAGGGAAATGAAAAGGGAAAGTAGGTGTGACCTTGCGAGCTTCAGTAATTATGTGGGTGACTTTAATTGGGTATGGTCATGGAGCACCTTCCAAAATGGAATTGGGGGATATCCACGGCGGTACAAAAAATACCACCAGTAAAAATCGTGGGGGTCTTTGACAGAACATTGTTAGTACCAATGCCTCTTGAAAACAGTGTATAGAGTTTCACGGTAAATGATTTATTGCTTGTATAAAACCAGGAACAGATTTGCCAACTCACCAGCTACTCCCATAGCGCATCTAGAATCAGCAATCCATTACTTGCACAACCAAATCCCTAATAGATTGGGTAACTCACTCCCTATTCACATGCCGCATCTCGAATCAGCAATCCATTACTTGCACAAAACCAGGAACAGATTTGGTAACTCACTCCCTATTCCCATGCGGCATCTCAAATCAGCATCCCCTGCTTGCACAAAAGCAGGAACAGGTTTGGTAACTCACGCCCTACCCCCATGCCGCATCTCGAATCAGTAATCCATTGCTTACACAAAACTGGGAACAGGTTGGGTAACTCACTCTCTATTCACATACGGCAACTCGAATCAGCAATCCATTGCTTGCACAAAGGTAGGAACACATTTGGTAACTCACCTATTCCCACGCCTCATCTCGAATCAGCAATCCATTGCTTGCACAAAACCAGGAACAGGTTTGGTAACTTACGCCCTACCGTCATGCGACATCTCGAATCAGCAATCCATTGCTTACACAAAACCAGGAACAGGCTTAGTAACTCACTCTCTATTCGCATGCGGCATCTCGAATCAGCAAGGTATTCCTTGCACAAAGGTAGGAACACATTGGGTAACTCACCTCCTATTCCCATGGCGTATCTCGAATCAGCAATCCATTGCTTGCACAAAATGAGGAACAGGTTTGATAACTCACGCCCTATCCCCATGCCGTATCTCGAATCAGCAATCCATTGCTTGCACAAAACCAGGAACAGATTTGGTAGCTCACGCCCTACCCCCATGCCGCATCTCGAATCAGCAATCCATTGCTTGCACAAAACCAGGAACAGGATGCGTAACTCACTCCCTATTCCCATGCGGTATCTCGAATCAGTAATCATTGTTTGCACAAACAAATCCCGAATAGATTGGGTAACTCACTCCCTATTCCCATGACGCATCTTGAATCAGCAATCCATTGGTTGCAGAAAACCAGGAACAGGTTTGGTAACTCACTTCCTATCCCCATGCCGCATCTGGAATCAGCAATCCATTGCTTGCACAAAACCAGGAACAGATTGGGTAACTCACCTCCTATTGCCGTGCCTCATCTCAAATCAGCAATCCATTGCTTGTACACAACCAGGAACAGATTTAGTAACTCACTTCCTATCCCGATGCCGTATCTCGAATCAGCAATCCATTGCTTGTACGAAACCAGGAACAGATTTGGTAACTCACAATCTATTCCCATGCCGCAGCTCGAATCAGCAATCCATTATTTGCACAAAACCAGGATCAGATTGCGTGACTCACTCCCTACCCCCATGATGCATCCCGAATCAGCAATCCATTGCTTGCACAAAACCAGGAACAGATTTGGTAACTCACATCCTATCCCCATGCCGCATCTCGAATCAGCAATCCATTGCTTGCACAAAACCAGGAACTGCTTTGGTTACTCACCACCTATTTCCATACCGCATCTCGAATCAGCAATCCATTTCTGGCACAAAACCAGGAACAGGTTTGGTAACTCACGCCCTACCCCCATGCCGCATCTCGAATCAGCAATCCATTGCTTGCACAAAACCAG
>Ga0307514_10003129_pt1 | contig 16266 bp, 23 predicted proteins | sample 16_EM_MG_FD_203088 | JGI IMG/M metagenome (GOLD analysis project Ga0307514, IMG submission 203088) | Populus trichocarpa ectomycorrhiza microbial communities from riparian zone in the Pacific Northwest, United States - 16_EM | ecosystem: Host-associated > Plants > Roots > Unclassified | place...
CGTTTATTTTTTTCATGTACCTGACAAAATCCTACCCTGTGTAACGTCTATAGATGTAACTGTTAATCTTATTCCAGGGGTATTTTGATATCGTAAAATATCTTGACCACTCTCAGGGGGGGGGTCTGCATTTAAGGTATGATAATCCGGGTTGGCATTACCTAGACACATGCACAACCCACTGACCCTGCCGCGTTTTGTATGGTGCGACACGGCTGGTGTTTTTTTTTTTTTTTTTTTGTTTGTGTGGCTTATCCTGGTACCGGTATCTACTAGATGAGATAGGTAAGTTGTGCATTGTGCCTTGCATGCACAATTGCCGGAATTGCATCTGTTGAATATGGGGAATGTTTCAGCCTGGCTTGGGTGGAAACGCCAAGACGCCGGCCAAGCTCGCAGCTATCTTGGCGGCCCGGGCCGTTGGATAACGTGCATGTCCGGCACATGTCGTGTATGTAAGAAAGGCAGGGGTGGTTGGTTGTGTGGATGTGGAAGACGTTTGGTGTTTGCGAATCTGAATGGGTACCACGTAGTAAGTAAACACACGTTTCAATAGGACTCCTAATTACTATGGAATGTACGGTACCTAACTCTACCAGTATCCCAACCAAGGACATGGAGATGCGTTGGGATATGTGAGAGTGTTACCCTCACAACGGCGGGCCTGTGGCGCCTCCGATGGGTATTCATTCGCTCCCCCGATCAAAAAAAAGCAAAGGATGCAAATCACAGGACTACGGTACAGTGCCTGCCCCTGCCCAGTGGATTGGCCTAATTAAGTATCTGGTCATGGCCATATATATCAATAATACCCTCGACACGATAATACGTACTTGACTGGGATTGAGGTATGTTAGTTAGTATTTCAGGGTAACTGACATGCCAACTGTGCGGAGAGGGTTCGAAAACATGAAAGTGTGTCCCATGTACAGAATTTGGATTAAATGCAATTCCTTTATATTACGCAGGACATAAATCAACACACATCGAAACATACTATAACAACACAAAAAAAAAACCAACTTGTAGGGGCCGGAAATCAATAACCCCCTCAATATTGTTTCAACTGCTCTACCGATCCGCCCCAGAAACGCCATATGTCTTTACCAAGTATTTAAATACCAAAATCAAGCCAAATAGTGCTCATCACCTCCACTGCCTTGCAGTCCCAAGTTCATCTCTCTAACCGCCCTCGCCATCACATTCACGAATCGGCCCTTCGTATCGTCATCCTGCCTAGCAGTCTCCACGCCCATCAAAATCTTCTTGATACCCACATTCACTGCTCTAGTACCTGTCGCATGTGATAACTCATCCAGAACTCGCATTTGTCCATTTGCTTCTGTGAATAACTTGACTTCCTCCAAGATATGCGCCAACTCGTGGTGACTCTGCACATTTGGCACAGGGATCTCTGCGTCAAAGCTGTTCAAGAGGCCAAGTTGCTCCAGGGTACTCCTTTCAGTAGAGGTTCCTATAATCAACAGCCTTCGGCCTTTGGGAGGCTGTTTTCGCAAAAGGACCAAAATAGCCTGTAAAACTGCATTGGAAAAGCGCGGGCCGATAGGCACATAATCAAGGATACGCTCGATATTATCCAAGATAACGATGTTGATGGGGGATTTGTATGCATCCATGAAGACTTTGGAGAGATAGCCGACTTTGCTCATTTCGCTGAATCCGACCATATTTTCGGGACTTACAAGCTTGATGAATGGGAATTCACTCGCTAAGGCAATTTGAGCAGCGAGGGCAGTTTTCCCAGAGCCAGGGGGGCCATGCATAAGGATAGAGACTAAGGGCGTCTTTTCGGAATTCCGGACTTGCTGCACGAATAGATTGCCCTCGGACAGAATGGCGTTGATATTGTCACTGTATCGGATAATTCCACCCTGTAAACATGTCTCAAGTTCCTCCTCACTAACACCAAATGCCGGACGGACCTCTTCGAGTGCGTTCATGAAATCTTGACGATTTACTCGGAGACTTTCGATATTATCGGAAATACCAGCAACCGTACCGACCTTCACATGTCGATTAAAAGCAAACGACGTCGCACTCTTGACTAGCCCTCCAATCTCAGCACCAGAAAAGTTCTTTGTCAGAGCAGCAAGCTCGTCAATATCAACATCAGTGTCCATAGCATCGTTTGTGCGCATCTTGTTGGTGTGAATCTTGAGAATTTGGCGACGGCCGGTTTCATCTGGAAGGGAGATTTCCATGTGGACTTCCAGGCGACCTGGGCGAAGTAGAGCTTCATCAATCATGTCCATTCGGTTGGTCATACCGATGATTAGGATATTGTTGAGTTGGTCAACACCATCCATCTAGTTCAGGGTAACGGTAAGCAACTTCGTTGGAGTATATTGCCGGGCGAGCATACCTTCGATAAAAGCTGATTGACAACTGAATCACCAACACCAGTACCGTCATTTTTACTTCCACGCTGTTTGCAAATGGCATCCAGTTCATCAAAAATGATAATATGCAGACCACTCTCTTCAGCCTTCTCTTTATATTCCTTCTCCGCATCTGCGAAAAGCTTTCGGATGTTCTCCTCGGATTGCCCAACAAACTTATTGAGAATTTCAGGCCCGTTGACGACCTTGGGTTCCCTGGCATTCAACATTTTACCAATCTGGCGTGCAATCAACGTCTTTCCCGTTCCTGGCGGCCCGTATAGTAGTATACCCTTCACGTGCTGAATACCCAACTTCTCTACCAGGCCCGGAGGGAAAATTCGCGACGCAAAAGCTCGTCGAAATATAGCAGAAAACTCATTGTCCAAACCACCAATACCCATATCTTCGAATTTGAAATTTGGCTGGATGATGGAATTGGCCGCTGGCCTCTTGTTGGACCCCTTTAGCTTAATAGGTGATTTTGCATCCTTAAAGAAGGTGATGAATGTATGCGGAGTGAGAATACCACGTTCATAGGGTGCAGTGGAGGTTGGTGCATCACCGGCACCTCCCTTCTTCTCCATGAGCGATAAATCGACGGTTTGTACAGCTTTTACTACGAACAACAATTTTATGTTACGAAGGTCCATAATAAGGCGCTGTCCTGGTGCGAATATTTGGTTTTGGTAGTTCTACAGCACATGTCAGAGAATGCTGTGAACATGCCGATGAGGTTGGAAGTTTTAGTAGATGGCGTAAAACGTACCCTTATAAATACTTTCGACAAGTCATCCTGGTCGTATGCCTCCTCGGTGATTTTCTTGGATGCGAACCCAACCTCTAAGTCTAGGTTTCCCAAATAGACCTGCTTTCCAGAACTAAATGGGTCATAAGGCGCCATTGTGACTGTGTCCGTAAGAGACCATCTTGCCCAATCTCTATGGGCAGAAGAGAAGCCGGCGTAGCCCTGTGGGAACCCCTCAACCGGCCTGATTGTCACCACGAATAAGTCATCACAAAGCACGTACTGTTCTCCCCCGAAGTCTAGTGGCGAAACAGCTACCCTGAGCTAGGCATTAGTATCGATGTAATGTTTCGAGGCTATGCTGGCTTCTACTAACAAATTTGTGATGATGAACTCCTCGTTAGGGCTCTTAGCAAGCTTAAACGTCCTTGCTGGGCCTGGTGCCGCGGGCCCTGAGCCTCTCTGCGCAACTACTGGCATTCTCTGTGCTCCTTGCCTTGATGTTGGCGGTCCCTGATTGTATCCGGGTTGTGGAGGGTAGCCTTGTGGAGGCCTTTGGCTGTATCCCCCTCTATCACTTCCTCCATTGTCGGGCCCTCCTCCGTATCCACCTGGTTGGCGAGGATCTGGCCGCGGTGATGAACCACCTTGGGAGAAAGAAGGGCGTCCGCCAAACATGCCGTTGAGACACTTGAACACAATATACTTTTAGTGGCGCACGTTACAACTCGAGCTCTTTGGGCTCAGGACCTCCTTCCTAGCTGGGGTGCTGTTGGGACAAGTATGAATTTTGATATCTGGCCGATGGTGTCAGCCAGCCACAATCTTGGGAGGTGTAAGGTAAATTTGTACTCACAAGGCCAAAGCGTGGGTATATTAAATCGTTTTGATATTGGTGATAGTTCGTTGGAAGCAGAATGCGAGCTATCCTGGTACTTCTCAGGCCATCTGCGACGTACCCCTCAGTCCAGTTCCAAACACGTGACCAGGAAGTGCTGAGCTCAGATACAGGCGCCAAACTCACCTCCTGTACTTAGAACCGCCATCGATGTTAAATCGACAGTCCGTCATGTTATAATTATTTCTTGAAGTTTATCTTTAACGGTCATTCTTTTTCGCTAAGCTATTTCGCCCTTTATCCTGTGTTACGCTTCACCAGCATTGCATATAACCTCCCTTTCCTTCGAATATCTCCGTATAATAAATAACACCTGGAGTTCGGTCACAATCGACATGCGGCGGAGCGGAATACCGTACCTAACGGTCATACTTATATGCGCCTTCTTCATTGCATGGTTCCTCTTGCCGTCACACCAACCTCCATTACAACGGCTTCAGAATCCCCAATGGCCATCGGAAGGGAAGACTCCTCTTACCTTCGGAAAGCTACCAGAAGATCTCCTACATGGAAATGGGATCATGCCAAAGCTTGGAAATGAGACCGTCAAGTAAGGCTCTGAGCTATCACTCCAGCCGGAGGGACATTCACTGATTTTGGAAAATAGAGCTGAGCTTGGACGAGCTTCATGGAAGGTTGGATTGGCGCTGGGCGCAACTAGAAAATCACGTTACTAACATGGGGCACAGCTATTCCACACCATACTTGCAAGGTTCCCGAAAAAGCCCTCTGATGATGAGAGAGAAGCTCTGAAGTCCTATGTTTACCTCTTTGCCCGACTTTATCCCTGGTCAGTAGTCGGCTTGTACCCTTTCCCTCCAGCTCCCATTAACAGCTCTCCAGTGGTGAATGTGGTGAACACTTCCGAGGTCTTCTGGCTAAATATCCTCCTCAAACATCTTCCCGGGACTCTGCATCTCAATGGGGTTGTTTCGTACACAACCAAGTAAACGAACGATTGGGTAAACCAGACTTCGACTGCAAAACGGTCGCAGAGACATACAAATGTGGTTGCGCAGATGCAGAGGAGGGAGAGGAAAAAGGTACACTTAAGTTACCCCCAGGGGAGGACTTGCTAGGGCCACTGCCTGGTCACAAGAAGGGGAGCGATACCAAAGCAAAGAAGACCAAGGATAGTATTCTCGAGGAAGCTAGAAACCCGGAGCTCAAAGGTGTGAAATTGGAGATCGAAGGGTAGGTTTCGCAGCTCACTGATCTCATATCCAGTACAGTGATTAATGCTAGTTAATACAGGTTGATGGGAGGTTAATTCTGGAGTCGGCTTTTGGTACTCTCACTGGCCATGAGATTTCAACGCTATGTATATATACTACTGCTTAATTTTGACCTTTGCTTTTGTTTTTGTTTTTTTCACGGTATACGTTTATTTAAGTCGAGCGTTCATGGCATTCAGGGACACCCGTAAGCACAAGGCGGTTAGTTGAAAGCAAAGCTTCGGTTAGGTAGATGCCCCTCCTTTGCCCAATTCCCGATCCCCGGGGTGCATAACACAATCACTATAAACTCCTCTCGCCCCAAGAACACCCTACGGAGATCATTCGGAGTATTGCGCACTTTGAGTAGCTTGAAAATTGGAAAATGACTTTCCCTCCAGAGCCTACGACCACAATTGGTATGTTTTTTTCGTGTGGGTTTGAACTCTCCGGTGCTAACACCACCAGATTGGAGCGACATTGGGTTCAAGGTCAGAGAAGGTACTTAGCATCAGTTCAGCCCATTTATAGCAAAGAAGTCAGTTCTGAGCCCATGATTCTGGTATAGTGAATGGTCATGTCGAGACCAAGTTCACCAAGACCTCCAACCAATGGACTGAGCCCGAGTTCGTCGAAGACCCCTTCATCAGACTTCACGGCCTTGCTCCAGGTCTAAACTACGGTCAGCTCGTACATCCGCTTACTTCTCCTAAGCATTCTAACACCCAAACCCAGGCCAACACTGTTACGAAGGTCTCAAGGCTTTCCGCCAGAAGGATGGGCAAATTCGCATCTTCCGTCCCGAGCAAAACGCCCAGCGAATGCGTCACTCCGCCTCCTTCATTGCTATACCTGAGCCCCCTGTCGACCTTTTCTTGAAGGCAGTTCACCTCGCGGTTGCCAAGAATGCAGAATTCGTCCCCCCTCATGAGACTGGTGCTAGCCTGTACATCCGCCCAGTACTCTTCGGCTCCAGCTGCCAGCCCGGTCTCTCCCCACCAGAAGAGTACACCCTCCTTGTGTATGTCCTCCCAGTTGGGGTCTACCATGGTGTTAAGCCCGTAGACTGTCTTGTCCTTGAGAACTTTGACCGTGCTGCGCCACTAGGTGTTGGTAGCGCAAAAGTCGGGGGGAATTACGCCCCCGTTTTAATCCACTCAGAAGCCGCATATAAGCAAGGTTATGGTATCACCCTTCATCTTGACTCCGGTACCAGGACCTACATCGACGAGTTTAGCACCTCTGGGTTCCTAGCTCTCAGAAACCCTATCAACCCAGGCGAGAAACACACCCTCATCATCCCAGATTCTAACTCCGTCATCAAGTCCGTGACATCAGACTCTGCTACCCAGATTGCTGCTACGCGGCTAGGCTGGAGTGTGGAGGTTCGAAAGGTCCACTACAATGAAATCCCAACTTTCTCTGAGGTCTTTGCTGCAGGAACTGCCGCGGGGTTGTTACCGATCAAGAGTATTGAGTTGAAGTCGCAGAATATGAAGAAAGTGTTCTGTGAGAGCGATGAACCTGGTCCAGGATATAAACAATTGTGCGATATCCTCAAGGGTATTCAGAGGGGGTTGGTGGAGGATAAAGACGGGTGGTGTTCACTTGTTGAGGCGCCAACTCAGTAAGGAGAGAAGTAATCCGTGGGAAGTAATGGCCAAAAAACATCTAAATACCAGGTTGTTACATTTTGGGGTGCAGAAAACATGTCTTTGGCCTGTACATTATAAGTTGAATACCACACATGAAGGTGAAATCGGTTTGTACGGTGAGGCTATAGTGCAGAACGTAGTTACCATCTATAAAAAAACCATGTACAGATTTGTATCAATCAGCTCCGTTGGTCTAGTGGTATGATTCTCGCTTAGGGTTTACCCTGAGTACTCCAGCAGTTTGCGAGAGGTCCCGTGTTCGAACCACGGATGGAGCCTATTATTTTTGCTAATCCAATGACCTAGATTCAGGGTAATTTACCACTGAAGACGACCTTAGCACAAGGATACCACAAAAGTTTAGAGTTAGTTTAAAATACTACATATTTTATGCAGTCGAATTGGTAATCTCGTGTGAATTGGATCCATATCGACTCGGAAAGACATGTGCGGCCTCAAATACAGCCCACTTCTAGAGCAAAACCGAATGGCGATCCTATCTCGATGGTGGATGGGATCCCGAGGTGCTATGAGAGATGTGGCACTGAACAAAACCCTGACCATTTATTACTTGAATTGGCGATCGTTCACCAGATCTAGCAAGAGGGACTGTAAGTAGTAATATTATTATTCTGGGTGGAATAAAAAGTAAAAGGAGAAAAGGTAAAGAAATTATATCATATATACGCCAACCTGGCTTTTTCAGGAACATTGTAGGAAAACGGGCAAGAGAAATCACAGTGATGCACCAACAGCTCTGCTACTTTCCTTCTCCCTCAGCCCCCCTACCCTTCTATGGCTTTTTTCCACCAGCCATACCCCACTCTTCACCCAGCTACTCACTTCCTCGCCTTCGCCTTCTTTACCCCACCCCCCCTCGGCTTAAAGCTCCCACTCCCCGCCGTACCCCCCTTCCCAGCCGCATTCTTCTTCATCTGCCTCTCATTCTTCTTAATCCTATCTAACCTCTCCTGGCGACTCAGCTTCCTCGGATCAAACTCCCCCACATCTTTACCGGCTTTTGAAGCTTTCTTATCATCAACCTCCACCAGCCACTGGTTTTCTTGAGCTTTATTAGATCCCTTGTAGCCCCATTTGGGGACCCAGGTGCCGCTGGCTTCGTCGTAGACCATCTTGCCAGTGGAGTTGGTGCGCGAGGAGGTAATGCCTTTCTTTTTGGCAAAGAGTTCCCTGTGTAAGTAAGAACTGTGTTAGTATACGTCTACCCTCACAATGGATGGCGGAACCGGGAAATGAACCATTTTGTAGGCTCCTTAGGCTTGGGAAGTGGCTTCTCTCTAGGCAGGGGAGTTATTGGGTCAGGGAGCTCGGCGAAGACTCCATCGGGGGTGGACTTTAGGGGGACTGTAGTGAGGATCTGGTTGATGAGGAGCTGTACGCCGTCGCGGGCGGCGGTGGAGAGGCAGGTTTCGAGGGAGGAGGTGTAGGAGGTTAGGTCGAGGGGGTTGGCGTCGAAGGCCGTGAGTTCACCAAGGTCGAAGGTGAGCGGGATGGGCTTGCTGACGGTAACGGGGCTGTTCATTGGGGAGGGTGGTTAGCTGGGAGGTGACTTGGGTGGGACTCGATGGGGGAGACTAGGGATAGAGATGGGAAATTGGGGCATACAGCCGCTCCTGCTTTTCGGTTTCTGTGGGCATCTGTAGTACTATTGAACTGGGTGTTGTGGACCAGAAAACAGCCGAATTGGAGAGCTCTCAAGCATATCCAGAAAAATACTTGTAAATCTTGGCATCCAATCCAAACTCTATCCTACACCCCCCACCACCTCCGGGGCATTGCACCCCTATCTACAATTGTATCACAACTATAATACCCAATACCTACGTCTTCCAATGGCGCCCATTTACTGCTGGCGGTGTGCGCGCCAGTTCCCCCTCCGGGTGTTCTTCCAGCCCGCCCGACCAACCATGCCCCCCCCCACCACTGCCACCAGCACCCCCACTATACCCACCGCGGCCTTCCCCCTTCAGCCAAAACAACAATCCACCTCATTCTCCACTACTCTCACCACCCAGAGAGCGGCGCTCGTCAAAAAGAAGTCTACACTCCCCATGTCCAACCCGAAATCAAAGGGCAGCACGACCCTAATAATCAAGAAGAGGGGCCCCCCCGTCAAGGCCTCCAAACCGGCTGAAGTCGGCGCTCGCCGCGCCGAGAGGAAAAGGCTTGTTCTTGCAAATCCAAATGCGCTGGAAGTCGAATTGCCGGTGTTGACAGCAGAAGTTGCGAAGGAGGACAGCGCTGATGGTAAGGTGTTTAAGTTTGAGGGAGCGATGATTGATACGCTGAGGGCGCTGCAGGGGTTCCAGGTTAAGCAGGGATGGGAGTTCTTTCATACGCCGAGTACACTGGTGAGGGGGGAGAGTATGGAGCTGGGCAAGCTGCTGGCTTGGATTAATGGGGAGGAGGTACAGCCTAAGGCTGTGCAGAAGGAGGGGCCTGCTGAGGAGGAAGGGCATATGCAGCAGGGAGGACAAGAGGGCCAGGAGAGTCAGGAGGGTCAGGAGGGTCAGGAGGGTCAGGAGGGTCAGGAGAGTCAGAAGGGCCAGGAGGGCCAGGAGGGCCAGGAGGGTCAGGAGGGTCACAAGGGTCACAAGGGTCAGAAGGGTCAGAAGGGTCAGAAGGGCCAGAAGGGCCAGAAGGGTCACAAGGGCCACGGGCAGCAGGAAGCGTATGTGGAGGGATGGATCCCTACTGGGGGGTATCTAACTACCCCCCAAGTAATCCCCGAGGTTGCGGAGATTCGGGACAAGCAGCTTGCACAGCTCGCAGGAGAATCCAGGTCTGGATGGAGAATCATCACCGGTCCCCGGGGAGTTGGGAAGAGCTTGCTCTTAACACAAGCAATGGCCTGGGCTCACCAGAGGAATTGGGTTGTCCTCACCATCCCCAATGGTTAGTCCCCCGGGCTCCGCAACTGCAGGTATATATAGCGCTGATATATCGCCTTCCTTTCTATCTCCAGCCCAAGACCTCGTAATCGGCCACACAGAATACGAGCACGACCCATCCACCGATCTATGGCTCCAAAAACCTTACACCATGGCCCTCCTCCAGCGGTTTCTCAAAGCCAACGCTCCTGTACTAAAAGCCACCCCCCTCTCCCAAAATCACGTATTCGGCCGAGACGTAATTCCCAAAAAAGACTCTCTATATAAACTCATTGAACTGGGTTCACTCGACGTAGGGCTCTCCTGGGATATCCTCAACGCTGCTCTCTACGAGCTCTCCCTCCCCGGAAGGTACTACCTTCCCTTCACCCCCAGTAGAAATATAAACTGAGCCCCCCCCATCCATAATTCGGTAACTAATCACGCATATAGGCCCCCCGTCCTCTTCACCCTCGACAACCTAAACTACATCTCCCTTCCCTCCGCCTACCGCTCCCCCGACTTCACCCCTATTCACGCACACGACCTCGCCCTCCCCAATCTCTTCCTCTCATATCTCCGCGGGGAGCGCACCTTTTGGCGCGGCCTTACTCTCGCCTCCACCACCGCCCGGTCTCCAGCCACTCCCGCTCTCACATTTGCATTAGCAGGAGAAGAGGCTCCTCCATTTAAAAAACTCGATCCGAGGGTTCCGGCAAGTATCAAGGGCGTATCTGTGATGGCTGTTAGCCCATTGACAAGACCGCAGGCGAAGGCGTTGATGGAGTATTATAGGGATAGTGGGTTGTATTCGCAGGATGTGCAGAGCACGCTTGCGGAAAAGTGGGTGCTGAGTTCGGGGATTCCGAAGGAGCTAATGAGGGCTTGTTTGAGGTTAAAGGGTTAGTGGCTTGTATTGGGGGGTGATTAGAGGTAGATGGTGATATACATACAGGTTTGTTTGGTCTTTGTTGTATTACTACTATACTTACAGCTGTTTTGATTCCATTTGGGTGGGCGTGCAACGATAGAGAAAATTCACAGCACAGCATAGCAAAGTTCAAAATGGCATATGTCCAGGAACTGTGGTTCAGGGTCACATGAGAGTCATGGTTATGCTATCCTAACAAATAAAAAAAACACTACTCTACACAAATCCTGTGCCGGTATATTCCTCGTCAGGGAAGAAGATAAGTCTCTTTACTCCGGTCTGGTAGAATAGGTTTACTAATTAACCGATAGATCTCTGTGAATAAAGGGGGGTAACATACTGCTGTTAAGACAACCATTCTGATGACACCACCGGAGCTACCATCCCATTTGATCGCCTGCGCCAATGCTCCTTTAACGAACGCAATAGCTTCCTCCTCATTCATGCCATCCTTCCAGTTGTCATCACAGTAGCCGAAGATGTAGGTAGACCCGGAACCACCAATGGCGTATGGTGCCTTGTGTAGTGAACCACCTAGTGGGACGTTATAGATTTCTCCTCCTTTTCGGTGGTCGTACCCGGCAACTATCAGGCCGGCACTGATAACGTAGGTGTGAGTGACAAGTATCTTTAGGATATGTATCGGGAATGCGGGACTGGTATTACCTTATTTGCTCCTTGTTGGCGTAGCAAATCTCTTGGAAAAGGGCAGCTGCAGTGCGTGTCGCTGGGGGTTCATCATTTCGGACGCTGTATAGGCGGCATAGTTAGAACAGTGATCTCCCAGAGCAAGGTAGGAGTGACATACTGATACATCTGGAGATAGTAGTGGACCATGTCTGCAATAGCTTGGGTATCGGCCGCAGAACCAGATCTGTTTAAGTTAGTGAGAACATAAAGGGAGTGAGGGCAGCTATACATACCGGCAACACCAAATGGTATCGTGCACTTGGGTGAGCTTGTCCGTCACTCGGTTGGCAATATATGACCCAGTTGTTGTTCTACTATCGGCACCTGTGAGGTCCTGGAGTGATCAGTAACAACCCCCACCTGTGAAAATGATGGAATTTCCGCAGCTCACCTAGGATAACCCCCTTGTCGAACTGTGCCGCCATACTGGGAGCTTGTCAAGTCTCATTCCTTCGATGGTGTTTTCCTAGGTGGGTGCGACTTACATCGAGGTCCCCAAACTGTCGAAGGATCAGCTTCTCCCCAATTGTATAGTGAGAGCCAAAAACTGGGGGAGATTTGAAAGCAAATACATACTTCACCTCTCCCTGCTTCAAGTGATCCATATCCACCTGGATGCCATCTGCAATATTGTAGTCATGCTTAGCTTTTCGGTACGGAGTAGAAGGTCATTAGGCCCAAACTGAGCTATGGGTAAGACTAACTGATATCCAAATGTCCCCCAGGCATGATAACTTTGTTGTATAAGAATATTTTGGTGCGGGGTGGGTTTATGTGTCAAACTATGTACTGTATTTACGTACTCTCCTATGCCAAGCAATACGACATGCACACGGCTTGCATAATTGCAGCAACAACACGTGATATTATGCCCAAGGCCGGGGGAAAGGCGTATAGACTCAAAAAAAAAAAATTATGCCCAAGGCCCGTCTCATAGCCACGGGCTCCCCCTTGAGGAGAAAAGACGTATAGACCTCAAAAAAAAAAAATTTATGCCCAAGGCCTACCTCATAGCCGATAGCTCCCTTCTCGAAAAAAAAAAGTTTTTTTAAATAGTTTGCCAAGGCCGAGCCTGTGTTATTTATGTAAGCAGTAATACGAAGACGCGGGTCCTAGTCGTGTAAATACTTCCTCTGTGGCCTGACATTGCCATGTCAGCCACCAAGCTGTAACAATGTCTTCTCCTGGTATGCGCCCTGAGCTCACCGGTCAATTAGCAACTTGTGTGGACTAACGAGCCCTGAGTTCAGCCCTGAGTTCAGCCGAAGATAGGTCATCTCCGGCCGAGGACTCCCAGCTCACCGGCAACCGATACGACCAGATGTTTGGTGCCGACTCGGACAACAACGATGAAAAGCTATCAGAAAATGAATCCGGGGATGAATCAGATTTAGGAAGTCGGAAACAAAAACGAACAACAAATGGGGATGCAGATGCAGATGAAGATGGTGAAGGACAAGAGGAGGAGATGTTAGATGAGTTGGATGAGGAGCTATTTGGTGAGAAGGAGGAAGGTGAAGGAAAGAAACCACAGTATGTTAATTCCTTCCAGACACCCACTGTTCAAGTGCACTAGCCAGATGCCTGAATAGAAGCCACTGACCTCTCTCAGAGTCCCTACCGATGACGAACTCGCCTCTGAACGAGATGAACGAGATGAACGAGAAGAAGAACCAGTTCTCAAACGCCAAGCCGACATCTCCCTTGGTCGGTACACTCTTCTTGACCCGGGAGCTACTGGCGATCTCTATCTCATGAAAATTCCCCAATACCTCCCTCTCATCCCTGAGCTCTTTGACGTTGATACGTTCACCGTTCCTAAGTCTACTCCTACTCAACCCTCTCCATATACCCTTGCCACAACTGCCATTCGTTTTCGCCAGCATCCTACTGATCCTTCAAAATATCAATCCAACTCCCGCATTATTCGATGGTCCGACGGGACTCTATCCCTCCAAATTGGCTCGAGCCCTGAGCTTTACGACCTCCCTTCAAAGCCACTCGCACCCCCACCAAATTCTACAGACTATGATCCAACGCAGGACTCACATACTTACCTTGTTACTCCCCACGAAGGCGCCACTATGCTCAGGTTCATTGGTCACGCTACACAATCCCTCTCGGTGATGGCAGCTGGGGAAGATGTATCGGACGAGGCTATGGCGAGGTTACACGAACAGCTTGCTGCGGCAGTACAGGCAAAGGGTGGTATGCGTGTCAAGAATATGGAGATACAAAATATGGAGGACCCGGAGAAGCTCAAGCGCGAAGCTGAGAAAGCTGAGAAGGAGCGTATGCGCACACAGAAGCGATTGGAGGCTCAGCGGAGGAAACATGATACCATTCCTGAACGGGGCGTGTTATCTAGCTCTCGGGGTTCAGCAGGCACAGGAGGCAGTGGTGCTGGTGGCAGGCTAACTGCCGCTGATCTGGAGGAACGCCGGAGAACAAGGCGTGGGGGTAGAGGCTCGCCAAGTGGTAGGAGGGGCGCTACTCGTGAAGACGACTACGACCGAGGAGATGGCTTCCTTGCCGACGAAGATGAGGAAGAGGATGATTTCATTGTAGATGATGAAGATGGCGATGAGGAGATGGGTGGAGATAATGAAGATGATGACGAGGAAACTGAACGACGCAAGAGAGCAAAACTGAAGAAAGCCAAGGATAAAACTGTTGCGGCCGGCACGCTGAAAAAAGCACCCCCGAAGCCGAAGAAGGCGGAGCTGGTTGAGGAGGAAGAGGAGGAGGCAGAGTTCACAGGAGAAAGTGAGAACGAGAGGGGGGAGAAGAGGAAAAAGGGTAGTCCTAGGAGGGAAGGAGGGAAGAGGGAGACCGAGATCGAAGATGGGGAAGAGGAGGAGGAGGAGATTAGGACGGGTGGGGGAGGGAGAAAGAGGAGGAGGTTTGTTGTGGACGATGATGATGATGGTGATGAGTGACGGAATAGTGGACGTGACTTGTTACTCTGGCCGATGTGTCTGAAGGTGTGTGTACTTATGAGCACCGGCAATGGGCGCAGGATACAAGGAACGAAGATCACAAGGTACTGCCCAGTAATAGGATTGGGACCTTCACGTGCCGTGTTTCATTCTCAATGCCTATATACTGCTTCATAGGGAGGTTTTACAATGAACAGTCAGCGAGCCTTAAAACTTCATGGTGAAAGTTCCTGTCGGCTTAAATGCTGGCGGGGGAGACTTCCGGATTGAGGTTTGCGGCAGGGGCCTACGCTCTGCACCAGTGATGCGAGCATGTGGACCTTGTATGTTGGGTTAGGTATTTACAATTACAAGTTAGGAATACCAAAGAAAATATAAGCTATTATATCAAGAAACGGACAAAAGTACAGGTATTTGTGCTTATAAAAAAAAGATTACAAAACGAAACTAGTAGATCTCCAAGTTAATTCTAAAGATATAGGTACTAAAGTACAAAATACGAGTTGGGCGCAGCTAATGCGATTTACACATTTACCAACCACACTCCTGCCTCAATCCTAAACCAATTTGTTATACAGTTGGCCCAGGATCCCCAAAATCAATTCACAATCCACCACCCGGGCATCATCTATTGTCTGTCTGGAAATATGGGCTTGTTTGTTGGCCTCGCTTTTGTAAGAAACCACCCGTTGGTGGATTGTGGGTTGATTTTGGGGATCCTGGGCCAACAATGCATGCACACTTTCTCCCCAAACTCCATCTCCCTCTCTGCTCGCAATGATATGTGAAGGAAGAGAGCTGGGGGTGAAGGGCTGTTTAATATAGGGGACTGGCATGACAGGTGGTTGTGATAGGTCATGGGAGAGGTGGGAGGTTTGTATAATTTACATATATATTTGTGCTTTTTTCTTTTCTGGATAGGATGTTGGATAATAGGATTGCATCTAGTATGCTTAGTGAGTAGATTTCAAGACATACGAGAGGAATTTTTGGGCGTATTAATTACCCTGGGGGCACTGGAGGTCATGTGAAGGATGTTGCATAGGAGGAAGTGACGGGCACGTGACGGCCAAGTGAGATATGTAGCTGGGACGTCTGCATGAACTGAACATCATATATACATCTACATAGAATATACTGTACTTTATACATGCCCATCACGGAAACCTTCAGTGACCATCGCAGGGAACCTTCAGTGACCTGCAAACCTTAAGGAGGCCTTCAGCATTCCTTACAGGCATTCAACGGGTTTTCGGAAATTGCAATTTTACTGTAAGGTCACCGTCCCCCTTGAAGGTTATCCCAATGCCAAGCCCATCCACGTCATGACTGCTATTCCATAACCCATGCATAACATAACCCATGCACAACACAACCCATGCATAACCCAGAGTCCTGACATTTACCCTATGATCACTTTTACGATTTATGATGTTTTAATTTTCGTCATTTTTTCGTTCATGGGAAAGTACCCCGCTCTTTATATATAAAGCATCATACACGCAATGCGCATTGGCCATCGTACAAAGCTACCCAAAGCAAGGAGAAAGAATAAAATAAACCCCTTTAGCCCAAAGGTAAAAAAACTGTATACACCCCAAAGAAAGGTATATCTGATCTCGTGCCCAGACTCCTTTATCTCTTTTCCCCGCAGCGTAATTATTTATTTCTTAGCGCAGGTAGATAAAGGAGTCTGGGCACGAGATCAGGTATATCTATCTACTCCATGGCGTGCGCGTCTATAGGCATCGGCGTGTTAATAACGCGTGTATACGTATATACATAGTACCGTATTATCTCGAGAAATTGACTAGCGCGTTCAGAGCTGTCAGAATAACCGAGCCATGGGAATGCACATTCCGCCTCTACATCACGCAGCTATCCTACAATACAGTATCAAA
>Ga0307514_10003130_pt1 | contig 16263 bp, 11 predicted proteins | sample 16_EM_MG_FD_203088 | JGI IMG/M metagenome (GOLD analysis project Ga0307514, IMG submission 203088) | Populus trichocarpa ectomycorrhiza microbial communities from riparian zone in the Pacific Northwest, United States - 16_EM | ecosystem: Host-associated > Plants > Roots > Unclassified | place...
CGCTGGTTGTAGAAGAGGGTCTGCCACTGGCGGACCATCCCGAGGGCGCCGTTGTTGATGATGGCGACCTTGATCGGGATGTTGTTCAGGGCGCAGGTGGTGAGCTCCTGATTGGTCATCTGGAAGCAGCCGTCGCCGTCGATCGCCCAGACCGTACGGTCCGGGGCGCCGGCCTTGGCACCCATCGCGGCCGGGACCGCGTACCCCATGGTCCCGGCGCCGCCGGAGTTCAGCCAGGTCGCGGGCTTCTCGTACTGGATGTAGTGCGCGGCCCACATCTGGTGCTGGCCGACGCCCGCCGCGAAGATCGTGCCCTCCGGGGCGAGCTGTCCGATGCGCTCGATGACCTGCTGGGGCGAGAGCGAGCCGTTGTCCGGCTGGTCGTAGCCCAGGGGGTACGTGTCGCGCCAGCGGTTGAGGTCCTTCCACCAGGCGGTGTAGTCGCCCCGGTGACCCTCGCTGTGCTCCTTCTGCACCGCCTGCACCAGGTCGGCGAGGACCTCGCGGGCGTCACCGACGATCGGCACGTCGGCGGCGCGGTTCTTGCCGATCTCGGCCGGGTCGATGTCGGCGTGGACGATCTTCGCGTACGGGGCGAAGCTGTCCAGTTTGCCGGTGACGCGGTCGTCGAAGCGGGCTCCGAGGGCGACGATCAGGTCGGCCTTCTGCAGCGCGGTGACGGCGGTGACCGCACCGTGCATGCCCGGCATTCCCACGTGCAGCTCGTGACTGTCGGGGAATGCGCCGAGCGCCATCAAGGTGGTGGTGACGGGCGCTCCGGTGAGTTCGGCGAGGACCTTCAGCTCGGCGGTGGCCTTGGCCTTCAGGACGCCGCCGCCGACGTACAGGACGGGCCGCTTCGCGGCGGTGATCAGCTTGGCGGCCTCGCGGATCTGCTTGGCGTGCGGCTTGGTCACCGGGCGGTAGCCGGGCAGGTCCATGACCGGGGGCCAGGAGAAGGTCGTCTGGGCCTGGAGGGCGTCCTTGGCGATGTCGACCAGGACCGGGCCGGGCCGTCCGGTGGAGGCGATGTGGAACGCCTGCGCGATCACCCGGGGGATGTCCTCGGCCTTGGTGACCAGGAAGTTGTGCTTGGTGATCGGCATCGTGATGCCGACGATGTCCGCCTCCTGGAAGGCGTCCGTGCCGATCGCCTTGGAGGCCACCTGCCCGGTGATCGCCACGAGCGGCACCGAGTCCATGTGGGCGTCCGCGATCGGCGTCACCAGGTTGGTCGCTCCGGGGCCGGAGGTCGCCATGCAGACGCCGACCCTGCCGGTGGCCTGCGCGTAGCCGGTGGCCGCGTGCCCCGCGCCCTGCTCATGGCGGACCAGGACGTGGCGCACCCGGGTGGAGTCCATGAGCGGGTCGTACGCGGGAAGGATCGCACCGCCGGGAATGCCGAATACCGTGTCGGCCCCGACCTCCTCGAGAGAGCGGATGAGGGACTGCGCACCCGTGACGTGCTCGGGGGCGGACTGATGTCCTCCGGAACGGGGCCGCGGCTGCGGGTGATGGGCCCCGGTGGCCTGCTCGGTCATCGGCATTCTCTTCTCGATGCTGAGGGTTTTTTGCGAAGTTTGTGCGGTTTTCGACTGCTGCACGGACGGTGTCTGTGCAACAAAAAACCCCTCGTGCCATAAGGCAAGCGAGGGGAGCGCGCCGGGTGGGGTCGCTGGGAATTCCGGGTCCGTCCGGACGTCACCAGCGTCAGCCGACGCGCTTTCCAAGTACGAGAATTCGGGTGCGCATGGCACTGACCCTCCCCCCGGCACGCACTCACTGTCAAGTGGGTGGGACGGGAGTCTCATTATGTGAGCGCAGAGCTGTCCCGCCTCCGAGAACCGCGGCCACGCCTGAGGTGTACACCCCCGCGCCGCCGCCCGCGAACGCGGGCTCGGCCGGGCCGTGCGGCACCGGATAGTGGCCGGAACTCAGCGCCCGGCGCAGCCGGTACTCGTCCAGCGGACCCGAGAACGCCATGCCCTGCCCGTGAGTGCAGCCCATCGCGCGCAGCGCCACGACCTGCTCCGGCAGGTCCACGCCGTCCGCCACGGACTGCAGTCCGAGATCCCCGGCGATCCGCAGCAGCCCACTGGTGATCTTGTGCAGTCGCGCGGACTCGACGACGCCCTCGACCAGACCGCGGTCGAGTCTCAGCACGTCGACCGGGAGTCGCCTGAGGGCAGCGATCGCCGCGTATCCGCTTCCGAAGCCGTCCAGGGCGATCCGGACGCCGAGCCTGCGCAGCGCGCTCAGTCGACGCTCCAGCTCGTCCAGGGAGACCCGGGGGTCGATGTCGGACAGCTCGATCACCAGGGAGCCGGACGGCAACCCGTGCCGGGTCAGCAGGGCCTCGGTCGAGCCGAGCGGCATCGAGCGGTCCAGCAGCCGGCCCGCTCCCATCCGGACCGCCACCGGCGCGGACAGCCCGGTCGCCGCCCGCTCGGCCGCCTGCTCGACGGCCTCCTCCAGCATCCAGCGCCCCAGCTCGGCGGTCTTGTCGCTGTCCTCGGCCACCCGCAGGAACTCGGCGGGTGTGAACAGCACGCCCTGGGAGGAGCGCCAGCGCGCCTGGGCGGAGACGGACGTGATCCGGCCGTCCTCCAGGCACACCACCGGCTGGTGCAGCAGCGTGAACTCGCCGTCGTGCAGCGCCGCCCGCAGACGCGTGGCCAGCTCCGCCTTCCGTACGACGTCCTGCTGCATCTGTGGGGCGTACAGCTCGACCCGGCCCTTGCCGCCCGCCTTGGCGCGGTACATCGCGAGGTCCGCGTTGCGCAGCAGTTCACCCGCGCCGAGGCCCGGTTCGGCGAAGGCGACGCCGATGGACGCGTTGACGCGGACATCATTGCCGTCGATGAGGTACGGCTGCGAGAGCGTGATCCGCAGGCGCTCGGCGAGCTCCATGATGTGACGTTCGCGGGCGGAGCGGTCACGGGTGCCGTCGCCGATGATCAGGGCCGCGAACTCGTCGCCGCCGAGCCGGGACGCGGTGTCCCCGTGCCGCACGGCGTCCTGGAGTCTGCGAGCGGCCTGGACCAGCAGCTCGTCGCCGGCCTGGTGCCCGATCGTGTCGTTGACGGCCTTGAAGCCGTCCAGGTCGATGAAGAGCACGGCCGTGCCGCGCAACGCGGCGCCCCGGTCCGAGGAACGGCGGCCGGACAGGGCATGCTGGACGCGCCGGGTGAACAGGGCGCGGTTGGGCAGGTCGGTCAGCGGGTCGTGCTCGGCGTTGTGCTGGAGCTGCGCCTGCAGCCGCACCCTCTCGGTCACGTCCCGGCTGTTGAAGATGAGGCCGCCGTGGTGACGGTTGACGGTGGACTCGACGTTGAGCCAGCCGTCGTCACCGGACCGGAAGCGGCATTCGATGCGCGTGGTGGGTTCCTCCGGAGGGCTGGCGGCGAGGAAGCGGCGCACCTCGTGCACCACGCAGCCCAGGTCCTCCGGGTGGATGAGTCCGGCCAGTTCCGTGCCGACGAGCTCCTCGGCCGGGCGCCCGTACACTCCGGCGGCGGCCGGGGAGACGTAGCGCAGGATGCCGTTGGGCGCGGCGATCATGATGACGTCGCTGGAGCCCTGCACCAGGGAGCGGAAGTGGTTCTCCTTCTGCGCCAGTTCCTGGGTGAGGGTGATGTTGTCGAGCAGCATGATGCCCTGGCGCACCACGAGGGCGAGCACCACCGTGCCGCCGGTGAGCAGCACCACACGGTCGACGCTGCGGCCGTTGAGGACGTTGTAGAGGATCCCCAGAGTGCAGACGGCCGCGGCGAGGTAGGGCGTGAGGGCGGCCAGGGAGCCGGCCATGGGCCGGGCGGTGGGGTACCGGCTGTGGTCACCTCCCGGTGCGGGCGGGTGGTGGTGCGGGCCGGGGCGCTGTCCGGGCAGGTGCTCGCGCACCACGCGGGTGCCCACCGGCAGAGGTGGCCGGTCGGCGTCGGCTCCGGATTTCGACGCGGCCCAGGGGGCGTACGCGAGCAGCAGCGAGCCGGCGAACCAGCCCGCGTCGAGCAGCTGTCCGGAGCGATAGGCGTGGTGCAGCAGTGGCGAGGTGAACAGCGCGTCGCACATCACGGTCAGGGCGAGCGCCCCGATCGCGGTGTTGACCGCCGTCCGGTTCACCGCCGAGCGCCTGAAGTGCAGGGCGAGCACCATGCTGACCAGGGCGATGTCCAGCAGCGGATAGGCGAGCGAGAGCGCGGCGTGCGACACGCTCGACCCCTCGGACCTGGCCGCCTGCGCGAGGGCGAGGCTCCAGGACAGCGTGAGCAGGGAGCCCCCGATCAGCCAGGCGTCCAGGCCGAGACAGACCCAACCCGCCTTCGTCACCGGTCGCTTGGCGAGCACCAGCAGGCCCACGATGGCGGGCGGCGCGAAGCACAGGAAGAACACGTCGGCGTAGCTGGGGCTGGGCACCTCGACACCGAGGACGACCTCGTACCACCCCCAGATCAGGTTGCCCAGGGCCGCCATCATCGAGGAGAGGGCGAACAGCAGCCATGCGGGCCGAAAGCGGACCCACCGGCTGCGGGCGTAGAGGAAGCAGGACACGGCCGCGGCGCCCGCCGCGGCACTCAGCCCGAAGTCGCCCATGATCAGGGCAACTTGGCGCGAGCCCCAGCCGAACGCGGAACCCAGGGCGTATCCCGCGCACACCAGGGCCAGAAGAAGCTGGCGGACCAGGCTCGACCCGCTGCCGGAAGCCGGTCGGCGGGTCGGCGACAGCCCGGGCACGGGACGCACCCGCGGCACCGAGTCGAGGGTGGTCGTGGAAGACGGGGGCGAGCTCACCGGGCCCTCCCGGTCCTCGCCGCCCCGGCGTCCCTCGGGCCCCGGGGCGCTGGGTGCGCGTGCTTCCTGCGGCTGCTGTGCCTGCGGGGGTGGTGGCTGTGATGGTGATGGCTGTGGTGTCCGGCATGACCGCCGGGGTGACTGTCGTGGTGTCCGGCATGACCGCCGGGGTGACTGCCGTGGTGACCGCGTCCGCCCGCGGCCGTGCTACAGGGTCGTCGTCGGCGGCCTCGCCGCGTCGGATCGTTCGTCCATAGGCCGTGCATCACCCGTCGCCCCCCTCACAGTCTGCAAAGTCCATCCCCGGCGCCGAACGGTGAACGGCGCAGCCCCTGTCGGGACGATACACCAGTCTCGTCACTCAGGGACATAGTTCCTCTACGCTCCGTGACGACCAGGGACGATGCGGGCACGGACCGCGTCCGGGAGATTGCGGAGGGTGCCGGAAACGGATCGCGCGCCTGTCGCGCCCGTCGCGCGGATCGCACGCGCGGGCTCAACCTCCGGGCGTCAGGCGCCGGTTGCGCCCGTCGTGAGAATCACGTTGCGCAGTGGCTCCCGGTTCACGAATCGGTTCAACTGGTCCACGAGAAGCCGCTTGGCGCGCGGCAGGAACGCGGACGTGGGTCCGCCGACATGAGGGCTGACGAGCACGCCGGGCGCGTGCCACAGGGGGTGGCCCGGGGGCAGCGGCTCGGGGTCGGTGACATCGAGGGCGGCGGTGAGGCGGCCGCTCTCCAGCTCGGCGAGCAGCGCCTTGGTGTCGACGACGGGGCCGCGGGCCACGTTGACCAGCAGCGCGCCGTCCCTCATACGGGCCAGGAAGTCGGCGTCCACCAGGTGGCGGGTGGTCTCGGTGAGCGGTGTGGACAGGATCACGACGTCCGCCTCCGGCAGCAGGGAGGGGAGTTCGGTGAGTGGGTGCACCAGGCCGCGCGCCGTGGTGCGCTCGGAGCGCGCGACGCGCGCCACACGCGCCACCTCGAACGGAAGGAGCCGGTCCTCGATCGCTGATCCGATCGAGCCGTACCCCACGATGAGGACGTTCCGGTCCGCCAGAGCGGGCCGGAACCCGCCGCGCCACTCCCCCCGGTCCTGGGCGCGGACGAAGCCCGGTACGCCGCGCAGCGAGGCGAGGGTCAGTGTGAGCGCGAGTTCGGCCGTGCTCGCCTCGTGCACCCCGCGGGCATTGCACAACCGCACGCCGGGGCGCAGGTCCTTGAGGCCCGGCTCGACGGAGTCGGTGCCCGCCGACAGGGTCTGCACGACCTGCACGGAGTTCAGCCGCGGCACGGGGCGCAGCCCGACCTCGACGGGCTTCATGTAGGGGACGACGTAGTAGACGCAGTCCTCGGGATCGGCGGGAAAGTCCTCCTCGCCGTTCCAGAAACGGTAGTTCAGGCCATCGGGAAGTCCCTCGATCTCCTCCGGCGGAACGGGGAGCCATACATCAGTAGCAGTCATGGTCAGGAGGCTATGTCAGGGACGCGGCAGCGCAGAGGTTAGGTTGGGGGGCCAGGAGAGGGAGGGTCACGAGCAGGTGGAGCGCAGGACGATCGGCGCGGCGGCGCTCGCGGTGGGAGCCGTCGGACTCGGATGCATGCCGATGAGCTGGGCGTACAGCGGGTCACGGCAGCGCGGCGAGGAGTCGCTCAGGACCGTGCACCGGGCGCTGGACCTGGGCTCGACGCTCCTGGACACGGCCGACATGTACGGCCCGTTCACCAACGAGCTGCTGATCGGGCGGGCGCTGAAGGAACGGCGCCAGGACGCCTTCGTGTCGACCAAGGTCGGCCTGCTGGTTGGCGAGCAGCACATCGTGGCCAACGGCCGCCCGGGCTATGTGAAACGGGCCTGCGACGCCTCCCTGCGCCGACTGCAGACCGACGTCATCGACCTCTACCAGCTGCACCGGGCGGACCCCGAGGTTCCGGTCGAGGAGACCTGGGGTGCGATGGCGGATCTCGTCCGGGCCGGAAAGGTGCGGTCGTTGGGGCTGTGCGCGGTGGGCGCGCGGGGCGGGCGCCGGTCCGGGGGTGGCCTGCACGACGCGACGCTCCGGCAGCTGCAAAGGGTGCAGCAGGTCTTCCCGGTGAGCGCGGTGCAGGCGGAGCTGTCGGTGTGGTCGCCGGAGGCCACCCTGTCGCTGCTGCCGTGGTGCGAGACCCGCGGCATCGGTTTCCTGGCCGCGATGCCGCTCGGCAACGGCTACCTGACCGGCACGCTCACTCCCGGCGAGGGCTTCGAACGGGACGACGTCCGGGCCCGTCACCCCCGCTTCACCGCGGAGATGATGGCCGCGAACCAGCCGATCGTGGCCGGCCTGCGCCGGGTGGCCCGCCGCCACGGCCCGGATGTCACCCCGGCCCAGGTGGCTCTGGCCTGGGTCCTCGCGCAGGCCGGGCACGTGGTCCCGGTACCGGGAGCCAAGCAGGAGCGCTGGGTGACGGACAACGCACGGGCGGCGACCCTGCGTCTGACGGCACAGGACCTGGCGGAAGTGGCGCAGTTGCCACGCGCGCAGGGATCCTGGGACTAGGTGTGCTGTCCCGGCAGGCACGGGCACAGTAATCCTGGGACAGCACAACCAGGGCCACGGCGGGCACAGGGACACGGATCCTGGGACTGGTGCCGTGGCAGGCACTGGGAATCGGGAACCTGTGAGGCGCGAGCGGTGTATGAAAAGTAGAACCTGCCGCAAGACCGCCCGTCGAAGGGACCATGATCGTGCAACATCGAGCTGTGTCGGCCGCGTTGGCCGCAGCCGCTCTCCTGCTGACGGCCGGATGCTCGTCCGACGGCGGAGGCGGCGGACCGTCGGCCGGCGCCGGCAGCGCCACACCGAGTCGTACGGCCTCGGGGTCGTCGCCCTCCCGGCAAGCCGCGGAGGAGACGCCCCCGGCCAAGGGTTCGGTGAAGGTGGTGCGCACCGTCACGGAGGGCCTCGACACCCCCTGGGGCCTGGCCCCGTTCCCGGACGGCGACCTGCTCGTCTCGTCCCGCGACCAGGGCACGATCACCCGGATCGACGGACAGTCGGGCAAGAAGACCGAGCTGGGCGAGGTGCCGGGGGTCTCCCCGGCCGGTGAGGGCGGCCTGCTGGGCATCGCGATCTCCCCGGACTACGCCTCGGACCACATGATCTACGCCTACTTCACCTCGGCCTCGGACAACCGCGTGGTCCGCATGCTGTACGACGAGAAGAAGCCGTCCGGCGAGCAGCTCGGCGCGCCCGACACGATCTTCAAGGGCATCCCCAAGGGCGTGATCCACAACGGCGGCCGGATCGCCTTCGGCCCGGACCGGATGCTGTACGCGGGCACGGGCGAGAGCGGGGACACCGGCCTGTCCCAGGACACCAAGTCCCTGGGCGGCAAGATCCTCCGGCTGACCCCGGAGGGCGAACCGGCGCCGGGCAACCCCTTCCCGGGCTCTCCCGTGTACTCGTACGGCCACCGCAATGTGCAGGGTCTGGCCTGGGACTCCAAACAGCGCCTGTTCGCCTCGGAGTTCGGCCAGGACACCTGGGACGAACTGAACGCGATCAAGCCGGGCGCGAACTACGGCTGGCCGGACGCCGAGGGCAGGTCGGGCAGCTCCAAGTACCAGAACCCGGTGGCCCAGTGGCACACCGACGACGCCTCCCCGAGCGGCATCGCCTATGCCGGGGGTTCCGTCTGGATGGCCGGCCTGAAGGGCCAGCGTCTGTGGCGCATCCCCCTCAAGGGCACGGCGGCCTCGGCCGACCCGCAGGCCTTCCTCCAGGGCGAGTACGGCCGGCTGCGCACGGTGGTCGCGGCGGGCGGCGACAAGCTGTGGCTGGTGACCAGCAACACGGACGGACGCGGAGACCCGAAGGACGGGGACGACCGGATCCTGGAGATACAGGTCCGCTGAGGCCTGCCCCGGCCCCGGCGCCCGCCCCGCTCACCCCGCTCACCCGCTCACTCCTGGGAGGAGGGCTCCTCGTCCGGCTTCGGTGGTCGTACGACGACCTTCCCGGACGTGAGGTCTATCGGCCCGCGCCCGGGATCGCCGTCGCCGACGTCCTCCCGGGTGAGTTCCAGCCGGTTCTGCTCGTCGCGGGTGTGCTTGCGGCCGGGTGCGAACAGTTCCTCGAACATGTTGAACACGGCGCCTCCCTGCGCTTCTCTTGCAGCGTACGCCTCAACCGGATGTCTCCCCCCGGGAGACGTCGGTCGTGAACAGCCCCAGGCGATGCGCCACCGCCGCCGCCTCGCCCCGGCCCGAGACGCCGAGCTTGCCCAGGATGTTCGAGACATGGACGCTGGCCGTCTTCGGGGAGATGAACAGTGCCTCTGCTATCTGGCGGTTGGTGCGGCCGGCCGAGACCAGGCGCAGGACGTCGCGTTCCCGTCCGGTGAGGCCGAGGGCGCGGGCCGGGTCTTCCGGGGTGCCGGCCTCGGCCGCACCCTCGGTGGCGGCCCGGCCACCGCCGTTCACGGGGCGGGCGCCGGTGAGGCTGAGGCGGGCGCGCTGGGCCAGGCGGGCGGTGGATACGGCGAGGGGACGCGCGCCGAGGTGTTCGGCGGCGGCGTGGACCAGGCGCAGCAGCTCCGTGGCGCGGTCGCGGTCGTCGCCGCTCTCCCCCGACAGCAGCAGGGCTTCGGCGAGGCGGTGCCGGACGCGGGCGAGGTCGTAGGGGCGCTCCAGGGCCTCGAAGGCGGTGACGACCCCCGCCCAGGTGTCCGCGCGGGCGCCGCCCTCGGCTCGTAGCAGTTCGGCGCGGACCCAGCGTTCGTAGGCCTGCCATACCGGGACATGGGTGGCCAGGGGCTTGGCCGTGGCGCGGATGCGTTCGAGGATCTCGGGGCGGCCGGGGCCGACGGTGGGCAGGTCACGTGCGTCTGCTTCCGCGGCGGCCGAGGTGAGCAGCAGCCGCCAGACGTAGCGCTGGGTGCCGGGCGGGAAGCCGGCGTCCAGGGCGCGGGCGAGTTCGGCGCGGGCGTCGAGGAGGCGGCCCTCAGCCGCGGCGATGCCGATCGCGATGCGTACGAGGGGCAGTTCGTGCTGGGGAGCGCGGTCATTCCTCCCGAAGTGGCCGCGGGCGGCGGTCAGATGGCTTGCGGCGGCTGCCAGGTCCCCTCGGTCGAGGGCGAGTTCGGCGCGGAGGGTGGAGTGGAAGCCGCGGGGCTTGGTGCTCTGGCCGATGTGTTCGGCCTTGGTGCCCGCTTCGGCGGCCCGGTCCCAGCGGCCCAGGGAGTAGAGGGTCTCGGCGAGGTTGCCCCAGATCCAGGCCTCGGTGTCCAGCAGGCCGAACTTCCGGGAGTGGGCGAGTCCCTCCTCCAGGATCGGCACGGCCTCCTTGGAGCGGCCGACGGATTCGAGGGCGGAGGGCAGGTTCACATAGGCGCGGCCGGCGATGGCGGAGATGCCGTACTCGACCGTTCGGTCCTTGACCTCGGCCATCTCCGCGAGCCCCGTCGCCACGTCACCGGCCTCGACCATGAGGCCGCCGAGGGTGAGGCGGGCGTTCATCTCGGTGTCGCGGGCGCCGAGCATCCGCGCGTACTCCAGGGCGCGTTCGGCGGCCGTGAAGGCGTCGGGGCCGGGGGCGTGCACCATGGACCAGTTGGCCACGCCGGCGAGGACCTCGGCGTGCACCTCCGAGGGCGGCAGGCCGCGTACCAGGTCCTGGGCGGTGGCCAGTTCGGCCCAGCCGTCGCCGCGGGACAGCGACTGGACAAGACGGGAGCGCTGGGTCCAGAACCAGGCGGCGCGCAGCGGGTCGCCCTCGTCGACCAGCAGTCGCAGCGCCCGCTTGATGATCTTCAGGGCGCGTTCGCGTTCCCCGCACAGTCGTCCGGCGACGGCGGCCTCGGCCATCAGGTCGAGGTAGCGGAGCGGAGTGGTCTCGGGGTCGCAGCCGCAGGGCGGATAGACCTCGGTGTAGTCGACGGGGCGCAGTCGCGCGCGGACGTCCTCGGGGGCGGTGTCCCACAGTTCCATCGCGCGTTCCAGCAGGCCCAGTTGTTCGGAGTAGGCGTGCCGGCGGCGGGCGGTGACGGAGGCGTCCAGGACGGCGGGCAGGGCCTTGGCGTCGTCGTGGGCGTGGTACCAGTAGCTGGCCAGGCGCATCACGCGTTCACCGGCGGGGACGAGCGTGGGGTCGGCCTCCAGGGCTTCGGCGTAGCGGCGGTTGAGGCGGGAGCGTTCGCCGGGCAGCAGGTCGTCGCTGACGGCCTCGCGGACCAGGGAGTGGCGGAAGCGATAGCCGTCGCCGCCGGGCGCGGCGAGCAGGATGTTGGCGCCCACGGCGGCCCTCAGGGCCTCGATGAGGTCGTCCTCGGTGAGCCGGGCGACGGCGGCGAGCAGCCGGTACTCGACGGTGGAGCCGCCCTCGGCGACGATCCGGGCGACCCGCTGGGCGCTGTCGGGCAGTCCCTCGACGCGCACCAGGAGCAGGTCGCGCAGGGAGTCGGTGAGGCCGGTGCAGCTGCCCTCGTGGGCGGCGACGGCGAGTTCCTCGACGAAGAAGGCGTTGCCGTCGGAGCGTTCGAAGATGTCGTCGACCTGGACCGGGTCGGGTTCGGAGGCGAGGATGCCGGCGATCTGGCGGCCGACCTCGGCGCGGTTGAAGCGGCCGAGTTCGATGCGGCGGACGGTGCGCAGCCGGTCGAGTTCGGCGAGCAGGGGGCGCAGTGGGTGGCGGCGGTGGATGTCGTCGGCGCGGTAGGTGGCGAGGACCACGAGGCGGCCGGTGCGCAGGGTGCGGAAGAGGTAGGCGAGGAGGTGGCGGGTGGAGGCGTCGGCCCAGTGCAGGTCCTCCAGGGCGACGACGACTGTGCGGTCGGCGGCGACGCGTTCCAGCAGCCGGGCGGTGAGTTCGAAGAGGCGGGCCATGCCCTCCTCATCGTGCCGTCCGGGGCTCGTCTCGCCGAGTTCGGGCAGCAGCCGGGCCAGTTCCTCCTCCTGGCCGGCGGCCGCTGCGGCGAGTTCGTCGGGCAGTTCCCGGCGCAGGGCGCGCAGCGCGGTGGAGAAGGGGGCGAACGGCAGTCCGTCGGCGCCGATCTCGACACAGCCGCCGAGTGCGACGACGGCACCCCGGCGGCAGGCGGAGGTGGCGAACTCCTCGACGAGGCGGGTCTTGCCGACCCCGGCCTCACCGCCGAGCAGCAACGCCTGCGGCTCGCCCGCGGCGGCACGGGCGAGCGCGTCGTTCAACGTGTCCAGTTCATCGGCGCGGCCGACGAACACGGGACTGACGGACCTGGTCTCCACGGGGCCGAGCATCGCACGCGGGTCTGACAACGCGGCACCTGTTTTCGACAGATCCGTCAGCGCCGCACGTGCTTTCGCCGGGTCCGAGAGCACGGGCCTCGGCCTGGACGTGTCCGACGACCCGGTCCCCGTCCTGGCCGGAACCTCGACGGCCCCGGCGCGCACGGGGGCGGGCATCGGCGTCGTACGACCGTCTGCCCCCGCCCCGGCGCTCACGCGGTGGGGACGAACCAGCGCCGACGTGGGTGGCCGGTATGCGGATCGCTCTCGGCGGCGCGTCGGGCCGCTTCGCGGCGGGCGACGCGGTTGCCGAGGGCGGCCCGGCGGGCCAGCCGCTCCTGCTCGGCCCGGCGGATCAGTTCGGCGGAACGGAGTTCCTGGAGCTCGTACTCGTACATGGCGGGTCCCTCGTGAGGTCGGTTTCGGCTTCGCTCGTCGCGATGCCTCAACCTTCGTCTCCAAGGGGGGTGCGCCACATCGGGAGAGTTCCGCATCTTCGCCGAGGGACGGGGCCTTAGACGCGCGGGAGGGGCCTCAGGGAGCTCCGTAAGGTACTCACAGATTCCCTAAGACCCCTCAGGATCTGCGGTGACTCAGCCGGCGGACGGCAGCCCCAGCAGGACGTCGGTGTACTTGAGGACGGCCAGGATCAGGCCGATGACGCCGAGCGCGACACCGGCCCAGGAGACCGACTTGATCCACACGGCCTGCGGCCTGCCGGGCGTGCCGAACGCGGGACGGGCGAGCACTACGACGCCGACGACCAGCGCGAGCAGCGCGAAGGCGCCGCTCCACAGCGCGGTGGCCTGCCAGGCGTCGCCGTACACCGCCTTGACCTGGGCGGCGACGCTCGCGCTCTGCGAGGTCTGCAGCTGGCCGATGAGCGTCTGCCGGGCGGCGGCGACGGTGCCGACCCAGCCGCCGGTGAGGGAGACGAGGCCGAGCGCCGCGGACACGACGGCGGCCGCTCCCTGGGCGGCACCGGTGGGGGCATCGCCCTTGGTGACGTTCCCGGTGACCTCCGCGTCCCGTGCGGCGTCCGCGTCCGCGTAGTCGGCCGCGGTGTCGTCGCCGGCTTCGGCGCCGGTCGCGGGCTCCGTCACCTCGTCGGTCTTGGTGACGTTCACCTTCTCCTCGTCGGTCGTGGTCTCGGCACCCGTCTTGGCGCCGGTCTCGTCAGCTGTCTTGGTTCCCATGGTGCGCACCGTACGGATCCTGTCTGAGAAGTTCCTTAATGATCCCTGTGAGCGCCACGCGCGCGTGTCGCGCGCCACTCGGGGGCGAGGATGGACCACACCTCGAGATCAAGTCGTACACCGTGGTGCGGGTAACTCGCCCGCCGCACCCCCTCCCGGGACATGCCCAGGCGCCGGGCCACGTTCAGGCTGGCGTGGTTGTCCACGGCGGCGATCCACTCGACCCGGTGGATGCCCCGCCGCTCGACCGCGAAGTCGAGGAGCACCCGCATCGCCCGGGTGACCAGACCGTGTCCGGTGCCGGCGGGTTCCAGCCAGCAGCCGACCTCGCAGTTGCCGTTCTCCGCGTCGAAGTTCAGGAAGAGCACCCCGCCGACGAGCTTCCCCTCCAGCCACAGGCCGTGCAGGGAGGCGCTGTCGGCGGCACGCAGGTCGGCGTACCGCTGGAGCATGTCGCGGGCGCCGTCCGGGTCAGTGGCCTTCTCGCCGAACGGAATGAAGCGGTTGATGAACTCGCGCCCGCGATCCAGGTGGGCCAGGAACTCCTCGGCGTGCCAGGGCTCCAGGGGACGCAGTTCGGCTCCGTCGTCACCCAGGGATATCGCGTACATCCCGCTGCCGCTCCTTCGCCAGTACGTCCGCCACCTCGGCGTCCGTCGAAGCGGCCCAGCCTCTCATGGGCGGCGGGCACTCGGGCGGCTCGATGCTCGCAGGACAGTAACGGCCTCTCTGTCAGTCAGTCGAACTGATCGCCCAGCGCCATCACCATGGCACCGGCGACCAGCAGCCACAGGGCCCGTCGGGTACGTCCCCGGGAGCCGAGGACCGACGCCAGCGCACACACCACCGCCCCGAAGGCGTAGGCGACCGGAACCAGCGCGGGGGCGGAACCGGTCAGCCGCAGCGTCGACGCGCCCAGACCCGCGAGCGCGAGTACCGCACCGGTCGCGGCCGCCGTCCAACGCGCCCGCCGCGCGTCCTCGGCCGGATCCGCGAAGTCGTCCGTCATGCCCTCCGGGGCCTCGGATGTCTCGGAATCACCGCGTCCGCTCATGGCGGGCGAGGGTAGCGCCTCCGGCTGAGAAACCGGGTGCGCTGTGGCGCGGCGCACTGCTAGCGTCCCGGCGTCCGTTGCCTCCGGCACATCGCCGTCGACCGAAGCAGGTGCATTGTTTGAAGGTCCGACCGAGCTCCTACGCATCACTTCTCCCTACGAAGGACTCAAGGAGCCCGTTCACCGATGTCCGACACCTCACCCGACATCACGACCTCGAACGACGACCTCACTAGCCGACTGGCCCACCCGCGCCGTCCGCGCAGCAGCCGCTACGACGCCCGCTGGACCATCGAGAACCAGATGGGCCCGCACGCGCTGTGGCTGCTGGAGTGGCTGGCCCCCGCCCTCGGCCTGGACACGCTGCCCTCCGGCGCCCGGGTCCTCGACCTGGGCTGTGGCCGCGCGATGACCTCGGTGTTCCTCGCCAAGGAGTACGACGTCCAGGTCACCGCGGCCGACCTGTGGGTGAAGCCCGACGACAACGCCGTACGCATCGCCGAGGCGGGCGTCGCCGACCGTGTGCTGCCGGTGCACGCCGAGGCGCACGACCTGCCGTTCGCCGAGGGCGGCTTCGACGCCGTGGTGAGCATCGACGCGTACCAGTACTTCGGCACCGACGACCTGTATCTGCCCACGCTGACCCGGCTGTTGAAGCCGGGCGGGCGGATCGGTGTCGTCGTACCCGCGCTGCGGGAGGAGCCGGAGGGCGACCAGCCGCCGGCGCACCTCAAGCCGTTCTGGGACCCCGGATTCTGGGCCTTCCACTCCCCTGCCTGGTGGCGGCGCCACTGGACCCGCAGCGGGGCCGTGGAGGTCGAGACCGCGGACTGGCTGACCGACGGCTGGAAGGACTGGCTGCTGTGGAGCGAGGTCTGCGCCGAGGAGAGCCCCTACCCGTGGATGGCCGACATGGCCCGTGAGTCGGTTGAGCTGATGCACGCCGACCAAGGCCGTGCCCTGGGCTTCGCGCGGGTCGTGGGTCGCCGCCTCTGATCACACACCTGGGGAGACGCGTCGCAACCGACGTGTCTCCCCAGGTGTGTTGTCCTACGGCGGGCCTCAGCCCTCGCTGACGCCCAGCTTCTCCAGGATCAGCTCCTTGACACGGGCCGCGTCGGCCTGGCCGCGCGTGGCCTTCATGACCGCGCCGACCAGGGCGCCCGCCGCGGCCACCTTGCCGCCGCGGATCTTGTCCGCGACGCCCGGGTTGCCGGCGATGGCCTCCTCGACGGCGGTGGTCAGCGCGCCCTCGTCGGAGACCACCTTCAGGCCGCGCTTGTCGACGACCTCGTCCGGGGTGCCTTCGCCCTTGAGGACGCCGTCGATGACCTGGCGGGCCAGCTTGTCGTTGAGAGCACCCTCGTTGACCAGGGCGGTCACGCGGGCGACCTGCTCGGGGGTGATGGCCAGCGCGTCCAGGGGCACGCCCGACTCGTTGGCCCCACGCGCCAGCTCGCCCATCCACCACTTGCGCGCGGAGGCCGCGTCGGCGCCCGCCTTGATGGTGGCGACGATCGGGTCGATGGCACCGGCGTTGAGGATCGACTGCATGTCGTGGGCGGTGACGCCCCACTCCTCGCGCAGCCGGTTGCGGCGGGCCAGCGGCTGCTCGGGCAGGCTCCCGCGCAGCTCCTCGACCCACTCGCGGGACGGGGCGACGGGGACGAGGTCCGGCTCGGGGAAGTAGCGGTAGTCCTCCGCCTCCTCCTTCACCCGGCCCGAGGTCGTGGAGCCCGTGTCCTCGTGGAAGTGGCGGGTCTCCTGGATGATCGTGCCGCCGCCGTCGAGGACCGCGGCGTGCCGCTGGATCTCGAAGCGGGCCGCACGCTCGACGGAGCGGAGGGAGTTGACGTTCTTGGTCTCGCTCCGTGTGCCGAACTTCTCCCGGCCGTGCGGGCGCAGCGACAGGTTCACGTCGCAGCGCATCTGGCCCTGCTCCATACGGGCTTCCGAGACACCGAGCGCCTTGATGAGCTC
>Ga0307514_10003133_pt1 | contig 16252 bp, 11 predicted proteins | sample 16_EM_MG_FD_203088 | JGI IMG/M metagenome (GOLD analysis project Ga0307514, IMG submission 203088) | Populus trichocarpa ectomycorrhiza microbial communities from riparian zone in the Pacific Northwest, United States - 16_EM | ecosystem: Host-associated > Plants > Roots > Unclassified | place...
CCTTTACCAGCCCCATCTATACTCATCTCCATTGCTTGCTGGGCTAGATTCTTCGGCAGCCAGAGGATCTGTGAGATGAGAACAATGCCCAGATCGATAGTAGTAGGGAGGGAGGCAGCGGGGATATATTCCTTTTTCGTATGGTTTCGGAGAATCCATTCCTGCTGCTGTGTAGGGAACATCTGAGGGAGAAGAGAGTAATGTGGGGTGAGGAAGGGTTTAACCCATCGCACCCCTGGAGGTAGAAGCTCATCGACCTTCTCCCCCGATTTCAAATTCCCTTGTGCATCTAATAACTGCCTAAACCTATGATCTACAACCCTCATTTCTTCCTCGTCCCTGACCAACGCAGTTTTCATCCTCCTCTCATATATTTTGTCTTCGTCCCCCAACGGCAACTTTTTCCGCTTCGACCTCGTTATCCTTATGCTCTGCGGCGGATTATCACACCACACCAGGCCCTCCAACCTCCACTCACACATTTCCCTCATCCTCTCCTCTATCCCCCTCAAGTAAAACTTACGTTTTTTCGGCGGCCCCAACTGCTCATATTTCCACCGTTGCTTACTGAGCCGTGGCCACTCAACAACCTCCCCCGGCGGCGCCTCGCCGCGGGCAAGGCCGAACCCAGAGCCGATCACCCCCTCCGAAACGCAAATGAGGGGGGTATTTGCCCAGAGAGGCTGGATTTCGTTGTACAGAATCTTGCAGATATAAGGGGTCATGAGTACTCGGAATAGGGAGCATGTCATGGCAAGGCAGAGCGCATCTGTATACCCCGACACCTCGGACACAATCATGTTCAGTACCTCGAGTGGTAAGTCAAGTAACGGACTTTTCGCATTTGCTGGTGGTGCCGATGCTGATATTGATTGTATGCAGGGGAAGGGGTAGAATATAGCCTCAAGCTTCTGCTGCATCGTACTCGGGCTATATGGCCGGAGTAACCGCGCGATGAGGGCCACACCAGTATCATTAGTGCCAGTATCATTAGTGAGGTATGTAGATAGAAAGCTATGTCCGGGTAAGTAGGAGCTGGTCTCGGGGGCGACGAAGGACCAGTAGCCGAAGGCGCCGCAGTACCAGCACATGGTGGTTCGAGAGTATTGTTTGTTTGGGTAGTCTTGTGCGTCTTTTTGGGCACCGGAATATGTTAGTCAGCATGCATAGATTTGTTACCCTGAGATGGTACGGAGTCTCTTATCTACCTACGCGCTAAAATAATTATAATTATGCGGGGAAAGATTATTTTAGCGCGTAGGATCATAGGGAATCAGACTTTAAAGAAATAAAAAAAAAATACTTCTTGTCATTTCTCAACCACTGTTCCTTTAATCGAGCACCCCCTTTGACCCTCGACGACGGACTCAACCATCTGGAGACTGAGAGCAGCAACAGAACAAATCCCAACTAGCCTTACGCTTTTTTACCCATTGCTCTACTCCCTCATTGCCAGCTTCTCTCCCCCTAGTAGAGTTCCATATGCGTCATCCACTTTCCCCCGGTACCGTTCCTCGAAAGTCTTTCGTTCGTGAATGCCCATAAACCTACGCACCTCCACAGTCCTCTCACTCCCGTGTCTTAGAATAATCACATATCTCTCTGACATAACCCCAATGGCGTCAGGCGTGACCTGCCACTCCTCTCCCTCCCACTCTATCCACCCATCTCCGTCCGAGACGTAGATCTCTGCAAAATTATTCCTGCCATTTAACAAAAACACTAAAGCATCATCAAGTACATATGTATATGTTTTGTTTGCTATCGTGTAAAATCTACACCTTGGATTAAAAGTCTCTGGTAAGGCATATTCCCTCATCTTCCACTTTCCCCGGCTGTAATCATATGCAAGGCTCGGCATGGCCATTCCCTTTACCTCATCTGGCAGAAACCATGAGAATTGGCAGCCTCCACCTCTTCGGAAATTTTGCCACACGGTGATAGCGCTCTGATATGCACGGTAGCTGCTGTAAACATAAAAGCCACCCTCGGCCCTCATTGGTGTATCAGAGTGCTCTGGAACCCGCCCGAGGGCCCATGACTTTTGATAACATTCCTCCACTTTCTCGCCATATGGAAATTGCTCTTGCCGCACCATAGACGCTGTCTCGTCAAAGTAGATCCGTGATATAATATGGCCCACAGGATCGAGGTCGTATGCCCACACTCTTGGTTCTACAAGAGATGTTTCTACTTTCCAAGACTTGCCCGTGTTGGTTTCCCATATGATTATATTGGTTAGATATATTATAGCCACCGTAGAAGTCACGACGATAAGCGCTTTGGATGCCCCAGACTCCAAGGAAATCGTTTTCCTCTCTCCAGTATCCAGCCGGAAGGCATGACACCTCCTACTACCAAAGTTCAAATCAGTTCCATAATGTGGTGATTCAATACATTGCTTACCCAATGCTTGTCAAAACAATGAGTAGTTCATCATTGATAGCGTGGTCACCAATCACCTCCCTGTTTGGTATTGGGAAACGCATCATCTGAGCTGGGTCATGTAGATTACAGACAACAACCTCTGGGATATTCCAGTGTCTCGCGAATGCCAAGCGACAGTCCAAAGTCGTCGACTTCTCTTCATATAGATGCAGGCGGCGGGGGTTTGGGGCCAGGAGAGGCGTGAGTTCGAACAATTCACTTATGAGTGAGTCCAGCTGTGGGTAAGTAACAAATTTGCCCTTGGAAAAGAAATACCATCGTGAAGCAATATCCTCAAACAGATGTCTCCAGCTCTTGATATTGCTGTGATTCTCGGATTGTTGAGAGAGTATAAACTCACGGGAAGCCGCAGGAAACCTCCCCAAGGCTAGGCCCCTACAAACTGCGCCAGAGCTGAGAACGTTGTGCCAACGCCGTGACACCTGAAGATTCAATCAAGGTCAGCTTGTGGCCGCCCTCTTCCAGTTCTAGTCAAACTTGCCCTTCGGTTCAAAAAGAGGTTTGGCAGAGGAAGATACTGCAAAACCTGAACAGCCAATTCAATGGGAAGTGCTGGAAGGATATCAAAACGCCGATAGATTGTCTGCTGTTGAAGCAATCTATCAAGGTGCCACCAGTCCGAAGGATGGAGATAAGATGCAAGCCCTGTGAGACTTAAATTTGGGTTAACTACTTAGCTGATTTATCTCTTTTCACCACTGGTGAGGGAGAATTCATACAATATTCTCCGTTCCTCCTGTGAAAAAGCAGGAAAGGATTTAAATGGGCTCCCTTCCATAGCAGTTGCAAGGTTGTAGATAGCCCTGCACTACCTCTCAAGTTGACATAAAGGACATCTACGTCTGGCGTTGAGATGGCAGGAAGTACAGTCACACCTGTCAGATCGGGGGTGCGTAGTGAGGATAAAGTAATGGATATAATGCTAGATGCCAACCAGCATCAAATATCAATATAATATAATACACCATAATACCTCCACCTACAATACATGTACTTAAGTGATGTAAGTAGAGTAAAGTACACTTCATGCGACTCTGCTCAAGTTCTTCTGATTGGCAGAATGATGAAATTACAGCCCGGATGAATATACTGTAGAGTACATACATGAGTACATATACATTATACAACATAAGCAAGGGCAGGGAAGGAGACATCGACAGGTGCAAGCTGAGTGAGATGACCCTGCAAAAGGCATGCCCAATCATTCTCCTAACATCTATCCCACTTGAGCATGGTTCGATGTGGGGTAGTCGCAGCACATTAGATTGGAGCACGGATAAACTGGCTCCATCGCCAGTTTCAGCCCTCGCAATCTGCCCGTGACACTGGAGTCAACACTCATATACCCTGTGTCCTTTACTCCGCTCACTCACAGGTGGCGGTTAAACCTCCAATCGCATAGGTGAGATGTGAGGTCGCCATGAGCCAATCAGCGGGTCATAGCAGCAGTAAATAAATATTGATAGCTCTGCAGAGCCCAGTGTGTACTCTAGCTACTGTACTCTACATCACCTAGGCATCGCAGAGGGTAAAAAGCAATATAAAATAAGAATCACGATACCCGACATAGCTGGGGCGTACCTTAAAGTGTACTGTACCTATTTACAGGTAAGTAGCTTCATCAATCAGTTATCGTAGCTACAAAACCCAAAACAATGACTACTTAGATGCAGCTAAGTAATGCATGCCGAATTGTTTGCAGTGTCATAGAATCTACCTATTTGGCTTCTCCATTCAAAATGATGATAGGCTGATTTGATAGGACTGGGCTTTTCTATCCCTGATTAGGACATGATTTACAACCTGGCCTATTTCGAGGGGGTGGGTAGGTATATGTCTTGTATCAGACATTGCCACATCACGGACGGGAAGGATCGTGACAGGGTCACTGAAAGCTCAATATCAACCTCTACAGTAGCTTGACCTGTCAACTGCCCACGTAGCAGGGGGGTTTTCTAGAAAAACTGTGCTCCTTCTTGTCAACATATGTACGTGAGCAGTTGCTACCCTGAAACGAGCAGCCGACACCTGATCCAGTGATATAAGAATTCGAAACGAAGGTAGCAGAGGCACACTCGCATATGCATCCACCTCTTCTTGCATCACGCTGTGTGATACATACTGTACGTATTAACCCCCTGTTTACACTGCAATTTGCGCTGAATTTCACTTTGAGACGGCATTGGGCACAAGGTACCTACATACCTACCTACTGAGGTGACGATTTATCTGAGTGGCCCTTGCAGAGCAACAGCAGGCTGTCGATGGAAGCCGGGCTACGTGAGCACTGTCCGACTCAACTTGAACTCCTAGTCAAGCACTGTATGGAGCGGCGGCACATTTACCGTCCATGAAGAAAAGCAACCAGGTACCTAGGGTCCAAACGAGTGCCCTTCTTGCGTTCGGTAGGTGGCAGTTACTTGCCACTTGCAAGGGCAGAGTAATAATAATAGTAGCTGTAGCAAAAGTGTTTTTCTATGTGCGTTCGCGCTGTAGCGTGGACTTATTGATTGATGTGCATGCTCAACGTGCCCAATAGGAACGGGCAATGGTAGCTGTACGTCGGGACTATCCTTGCTCTCTCCAAGGAATAGAAGCAAAGAAGAAGAAGAGAAGGAGAGAGAAGGAGAGGAAGAGATACCTACACCCGCGGATCGAATCCCTTACTCGAAGGAGTTGGCACCTACCTACATCTACACCTACCTCCACATACTTACAGTACACCTACTTATACCTATATTTTCTGTAAGGCGCATCAAGTCAAGCTCGAATTCGCCCTCCCATCATCGCCTACCTACCTATCACTTGCCCACATACATATCCCACATACTTATCTTCTGGTACGAGTATATAGAGTACTGACATACTCGCTCTACCTACCCCCGGTACTGGATCGGATGGCAAGAGCGTATCACGGCTGCGTATGCTACTAGTCCAGTTGAAATACTCTTATTGCCAGGTATCGCAAAAAAAAAAATAGTTGTGTTGGTGCTTTGCTTCGACACCCTCATGCTACCTCCAGATCCCACCACCATTCTCCACTTCTATCCTAAATTGCCTCTTCAACATCACTCTCGGTCAGCCGCTGCTTAAGTACTAAGGCTTGGTAGTCCTGATCTTAGGTAACAACTTCCCCCCTCCTTTCCCTCCGCAATACCTCCGTTAACGTTTTCCTTGAATTGTGTGCGGCTTCAGTTCTCTGTGTGGCAAAGACTCTAGTCAAATTGTCGGTCTTAAGTAGTGTTTCTGACCGCCATCATAGCAGCTTGGGCCTCAACCCTTCACATCACCACATCACCATCCCACCACCAATCTCGCTGAATTGCAGCCCCAGTCAGATTGCCTTTATCCTCATTTCTACCCTCCACCATTTTTCGCTTTGCAATACTTATCTCCTTGTGTCCGAACGTTCGGCGGTTGATATTTTTGTTTTCATCTATTATTAATTATAGCTTTTCAACCTCATTCGCCAGCATCAACAATTAGCCCCCTCTTGATACTGAGGCCACTATAGCTTCTTAATCAATTTTCTACGCAAGCCTACGACCCCCCCTTCTCGCCTCGCCACAGTGGTGCGAGTTAGGGTAATTGGATATAAAAAATCACCACCGAACTCATCCTCTGTATCCAATTCAATCCACAAGTGTGCTATATATAACCCAATACCCTGTCCTGCCGTTGTATGGTAGTTTTTGAGGCCACAGCTCGTGCAGTTACTCCCCAATCCGTCAAAATACTTTCAGGCACCTCTGTCAAAATTTCCCGAACATCTTTGTCTGTTATTTCGGGCCGTCCTAATAGGCCACGGGGACCTCGCAGCCGATCCCAAAGGGACTGGGGTTGGTCGCCGGTAGATGAGGGGGACGAGGTGATGGAAACTGAACCTTCGATGTCCAGGACTCCATTCACATCAGCGGCCGACGGGGGTCAACAACCACAGCAGCAGCAACAGCAGCATCACCAGCAGCTGGAATCTAAACAGGAAAATACAAGCAGTCCTGAGATTGAAGCCATTGAGAATATGAGCCTCACCGCCAATACTGACACTCCAATGGGGAACACGGGCCCTCCGGTAGGGGTGAGTTTGGGGGGAGCTGGTATTCAGCAGCCTAAGGTTCAGACTGCGTTCATTCATAAACTATACAAGTTAGTCCAGTTTGAAGAACATCTTGAAGCACAAGATTCTGACAATTGAGGTAGCATGCTTGAGGACGCCAACATACAACACCTTATCTCCTGGTCTCCATCCAACGAGAGCTTTGTTGTATCCCCAACAAGCGAATTCTCAAAAGTTCTGAGGTACGTCAATTGTTTATTATCATGAGAACATTGACATAATACTGATTTGTAGAGTAGTCAGTACTTTAAGCATACTAATGTTTCATCTTTTGTTCGCCAATTGAACATGTATGGCTTTCATAAAGGTGAAAATGACCTCTCGCCCCCCGATAAACATTTCGCTAATGCTTGGCGACCTCAGTGAATGATGTCTTTCACAACGGCTCCCCAGATGCCGCGCTGTGGGAGTTTAAGCATGGAAATGGTAATTTCAAGCGTGGAGATCTCGTGGGCCTAAGGGAGATAAAGAGACGGGCATCTCGCCACGCTTTGATACATCGAGATTCATTCTCTGGGCCAAAAAACGGAGCAGCATCCTCGCCAGGAACACCAGGCGAACAAGCCACCGACTCAGTTGAGAACCGTCTCTTAGCCCTGGAGCATTCGTTGTATGACATGAGTAATAGATTGGCACGTTCAGAAGAGCAAAACTCGCACTTGGCTCACCGCTGCCATAATTACTTGGAAGGACTGACCAGGTGCCATCAGGTACAGAATATCATTCACCTGTTTTTTTTTTTGTTAACGCAGCTAACCCACTGATGCTAGTGGACTGTTGATTTGTCGCATTTCGTTATAAATATATGCCCCAGAGATGCGCCTATTATTCGAGAAAGTGAGTGATACAATGTGTTCCCGAGCATATGGCTTAACTAACCGCGGTGAAATAGTCCAAGCGATGCAAAAAGAGATTGAGAGACATACTAAGCTTATGGAAGAGCCCCACGAAGCGCACCTGCGCGAACGTCTGCCCATTTTTGCGTCATCCATAGAATCCGCTCCTCTATCTCCGCGGCAAAGGCCCATCGAGGAAGAACCGAGACCATCATCCTTTCTCGGTGCTGGAAGATCAAGCGGCTTGTTCAGACCCCCACACCCCCCACATTTGTCGCCGCTCCCTCCACGACGATATGGATCATTCAGCGGCGCGCCCCCTTCTCCAGGCACTCGACCAAGCCAGCCACCACAGCCACAATCGTCCCAACAACTACCTGCATTTCAGTCACCCCCTAGTCATTTATCACGTCGGCACACATCCGCAGATATTAGGCTGCATGGGTGGAAACCGGAAGTTTCTCCATTTCATCCAAGCAGTAGTTCAGGTTCGCATTGGCCACCTTCCCCACCACACAGGGCCGTAAATGCCCACGATAATCCCCGGGAAACACTGGCTGCATATGAAATCAACAAGCGTCCGTCCTATAGTGCCCACACTACACCACCTCCCCCACCTCATGGAGGCCTCACTGAGAATGGATGGACATTCAATAATCCGAAATACCCTCCTAGAAATGAAACAGGGCCACCCACAAGACGCTCCAGTGTAGTTTCGAGTAGTGTTCATGCACTGTTGAACCCATCGTCAGAAATGAATGGCGGGGACAGGGACGATGTTGATCCGTTGGAGGATCGGAAGCGAAAGAGAGTTGCATAATACAAGGTACACATTATTTCTGTCTGATATTTTATCCCTGGATATCTAGGTACTGCACGTTCTCTCATTTCATCCTGGAGGCTTTTGTAATGAATGTACGATTATGGGAATTGGGGGCGGAAATACTGTGGTGTGTATGAATTGGAAGTGTGAATGACTTGGTTGGTGCGGTAATCTCCCCATCTGTGATATCATCAATTAGAAATGTAGGAGGTATCGAAGGCATGGGGTCTGGGTTATCTTTCACTTTGGCGTTCTTTTCATGGGGGTCGTGCCGGGGTTATGGAAAAGGCATACATTGTGTTTTAACCTTCAAGTATTCTTTGTGTAACCTCAATATTTACTACGAATATACCTGCCACTTCCTCCCGAAGAACTCAGCCAGACCTTCTTTTAGACGAGGATGGCTGTCTCCCAACGAAATTATTCAGAGAAGGGCCTAGTATTATCGCATCATGCAAAATGTACTTGCCCCTTTCCGTCGATGCTACCCTTCATGCTTCCCAACTTGAATGTAGCAGACTTTAACTTCCAAGGTTCTGATTTCCTCCATTTTGTTTGTTTTTGTTCCTTTTCTTCTTCCTTTTCCCCCCCCTTGGTCCATTGGCACAAACACCTCCATTTGATGCTTGTAATTTCGGCGTGGCGGAATTGCTTTGGCTTGCGTTCAGCCTGTTCTCCCACCCACTTCTTCGCCTACCCACTTTCCCTAGGCCACTACCGGTACTAGCTTTACCTCAACCTTTCGTTCTTCGTGTTTTTGTTTCACATCCTGCCTTTTCAGTCTTCGACTTTTTGACCGCTTTGACTTTCCCAGTGCAGGTCTTCCTTCCTCCTTTTCACAATTCACACTTCAACTCGACCTGTGACGAATTCCCATTCTGGTATTTTGTGTAAGTTTGTCTGATATCTGTGATGCATCTCGCTTTAACCCGAGTATGATAGCCCTCTATTTCAGCAGGTCTACTGAAGAGATGTCTTTTCGGAGCTTTTGATCATCCATCATATATAGTAGTGTTTTTGGATGGTGGCACCCAATGCGGGTCTAAGAATATCCAGTGTACTACCTACCATAAGTCCATTTATATTCGCACCCGAGGAGGCTTTGGCTTCCAAAGTTCATCATTGCCGTCGTTGACAGGGCCGGGGGGAAGCCATGAGTCGATGAGCCGACGGGCTTGTGATATTGAGACGTTGATTTGTGCCTGGAGGGAGTCCTGGACATCATCAAGCTTCTTGATATCGACTGGCGGTGTCGCCGCCATGGGAAAGTTATGTACGGTAAGACTTTTTGTATGTTGCTAGGGCAATAGGGTGACCCGAAGTTGGTATAGGAGCAGACCAATTTGGTCCGCGGTCAATGCCGTCAAGGTATGTTTCTATATATACTACTATATTTCCGCTGCGAAATGGCGGGAGAGAAGGGGGCGGGTCCGGATCTGGGGAATTTACTAGTACTCTCTCCGTTAGGGTGCAGGGTATATACCACCCCACTACTTAAAGACTAGTGATGTTCGCAGATCAGGACACTGGGGCGGGGGTGTAGAGCATGAAAATGTGTAGAGTGTTTGGCTTAGATATATTATTCATCCATGTCTCGTCATTGATACGTTTGGGATAGAATGTGGGGAGAAAAACTTAACTACCCCAGAATGTAACTCGCGGGGCAGGTGGATAATGTGGGTAAGGGTGGACTCCATGTGTCGCAGTCGACTTTGGAGGTGGATCTTGTGTGCTTACATAAGACCTACTTGTGTCACCGTCATACCGTATAGAGTTGCAGTCAAAGAGCCAACATTAAATAAAAGTATTTACAGGGCACTGGACAGATTTTCCCCCGCACTCCGATAGATCCCATTGCTTTTCTTTCTTATTGAGAACATGTGCACTAAAACTGCCGTGCATGGTCGATAATGTACAGCTGATGATGATACTGGGACCAGAGGAACCATAGCAAGGACTGAACATCCAGTTGAGCACGATCCACATTGCTTCCCACAAGTGACCCCCCTACCCCATAGTTCCTAGCCCACGACTATGTGGTCGTTGTTGATGCCGGGGATCCAGATACAGACTCTGACTCCTCCGCTGGAGCCAATACACCCTCCTTCTCTAGCAGTTCCGCAAGGTCTCCGTTTTGGTGCATCGATACGAGAATGTCACACCCTCCAATGAATTCCTTCTGCAGAGGATGTCAGCAGGTTTCCAGACCATCTCATATCGGTTTGTGCAACTTGGCCTACAGACATTAATGTAGAGCTGTGGGATTGTTGGCCAGCTGGAATATTCTTTGATACCTGCGCAACTATTAGTATTTCTAGCTGCGATAGATAGATTCAGCGTGGCTCACTGACCTGATCTCAACTGTTCATCTTCCAAAACATTGAATGCCGCAAACTTCTTCGGATCCACACCCTGCAATCCCAAAATCTGCACTGTCGCCCTAGAGAACCCACATTGTGGCACCTCGGGGGTTCCCTTCATAAAGAGCACAACGGGCGATGAGGATATCGCCTTATCGATAGCCTGCCGGGTATCGTCTGAGAGCCAGCGAATCTGTGCGCTGTTGAAGAGCTGACTCTGAACCTGGGAGCCGGTTCCCGGGCGTATCGTCGTTCGGACAGTCTATGTCGAATGCCAGGGCCAATTAGCTCCAATGGAGGCAAGAAGGAGGGGTGGTGTAAAGTCGGGGACATACTCGTGCAAAAAGTGGCACGGCACGGGAGAATAGTGTAGCCATGGCTGGTTGTTTATCTCAGCGGTAGTATAAGTCCTGAGCGTTGGTTATGAGACACTTCACAGAAAAGGCTGTTGAGGATCTGAAGTCTGCATGCTAAAGTCACGCCGCTTTAAGGATAAAACATTGTCTTTCACTGAGCTTACTCATATTGAAATATTCATTACCCTGAACCTTAGTATGAGCTACATATCGCCACCATTAGTACTCTGTGGGTTCTCATAGTCACAGACGTATAGACTCAAAAAAAAAATACTCTGCGAGGGCCCGGCGCCTGTCAGACTAATTAGTATTGTAGATACCTACTTCTCAATTGGGGAAATGTGCAAATTGTGGAAATAGTTTTCTGCGTCTATAATGTCATTTCATTTCGTTAAGGGCAAAGGCAAACAAAAGCAAGAAACCCGAAAAAATGCCTAAAGATATGCTAGCAATGTAAGTACTCGATATATATATACTCAAAGTCATCATTGGATGCTCCAGTTTTGCATGTCTGGCTAGGAACCCCCACCTATTCACGCCCTGAAGGTCAGGCAGAACAAGACTCGGTGCCAGTAAACCCAACTACTCACTCACTCACTATCCGCTTCCTCTCCTCCCTCCCCCCCCTTATCCCGCCTTACGGGTCCCGCACTCAACTGACTAGCAATACCTTGTTTTCCCCCAGTGTTCTTCAATTCTACCCTCTTCTTAGCACCCTTCGCCGCCCTCTCCCCCACATACTTCCCCCCTGACCAATTCCCGCCACAGGAGGGACACTTCCTGCTCTTATTCACTCTCCACAACCTTTCTGCACACCCATCATGGAATCTTATCGGACAATCTGAATTATCACATCTTAACCCTATAGTGACTAACTCTTTACATCCATGACAGGACTTCACTTTCTCGAGGATAACACCCTCTTCATCTGGGAGATTATATGTGTCGATTAAGTATCTTTGTAATTCAGCTATCGCGCGGGGAGACAGGGAGTAGAATCCCGCTGGGGATAGCTCAAGCCAACCCTCAAACACGAATTGGGCAAGTGTGGATTCTGCTTCTTTCATGGTAAGGCCGGCGGCGGTTGGTTGTGTTTGTGTTGCCCCGCTCTCTTCTAGGATATTAGTGAGCTGCTCTCCCGGACGGGGTTTATGTAGCCGAACAGCTTCCATGGATTTAACAGCACAAAGTTCAAGGTAGTATGTGTTGTTAGTTTCGAACATTGTATCCAGGACGCGGCGGAAGAACGAGATTTCTTCAGCGGAGTGGGTAGTGGCGAGTTGCATGAGGGAGTCGGACGTGGTGTTTGTGAGGATATAGTACACTGTGCGAGACTCTGGGGGGCCAGATTGGGAGGGGAGAGTGCGGATGTGGAAGTCAAAAGGGGAGAGCTGGTTGTTGGCTGTGGTGATGAAGCTGTTGAGAGTGTTTTCATTGACGATGGGATTTTGTTGGCCAGAGGCTGGGAAATATCTTAGTACTTGGAGGAACACAGGTATAGAGGGAGGTGTGGGGATTTAGCAAGTTACCATTGAGAATTCCAGTAAGTATAGGCTTTGCTTCCTCGAGTGTGAGGATCCGCCGTGCTAGAAAGGCCTGAATGAAGGCTTTATTTGCATCACTAACCATGGCCGTAATCGAGATTCTTTTCAAGATGGTGTCGCGAGGTCCCAAGCCCGTCCCTGACCCTGGCACATTCACCTGCTACACTTGTGTGAGATGGAAAAATTTAAGCTCGTAGACAGCGCGGATCGGCAGTGTGCATGTGCATTTCCCCTGAAGTTGAGTTAGGAGTTGGTGCTGGACTTACTTGAGTGGATATATATATATTTTTTCAATTGTCCTGTTCCTGAGTCGAGACTGTTGTTTAATTGTTCTCACCTTACCTGTCTTACTGGTTGGCTGACACTATCACTATAAGCTGATCTATTCCCCAATTCTTTTGACGACTGTCAAAATATCTACCACACAGACGAAACTCTCACGAGCCTAGGAATATCAATTCGTCATTCCCCATCCCTCAGGCCGCTCCAACCAAACGTGAGTTTGAAACCCATAAACCACTACAGCCATGTGGATGAGTGATACCCAAAGTGTGTAGCCTCCAAATTCCACCCTCGAGCCCCGAGGCTTCCCTCTCAATCCCCTCTGTTGCCCCAGTGCTCACTCTCTTAGAAATCGGCGCCGCCTTCACCGGCTCCGGCACATTCTTTCTTCTCCTCGGTCTCATGTTCTTCTTTGACCGCGCCCTCATCTTAATGGGGAATATTCTCCTTCTCGTTGGTATAACCGTTCTCCTCGGGCCAACAAAGACCTTCAGCTTCTTCGCCAAAAAGGAAAAGCTCAAGGGCACTGCTGCATTCATTGTGGGACTGGCGTTCATTATTGCGAGATGGCCGATGATTGGGTTTGTTGTGGAGTGTTATGGCCTGTTGTTACTGTTCAAGGACTTTTTTGGAGTACTGGTTGGGTAAGTTGGATTCTCCGCATGGATGGACGGGATGCAGAGTAGGTGCTGATGGGTGTACTTGTGTTTGTGTAGGTTCATTGGATCAATCCCCGTAGTGGGACCGCACATCGAGGGACTGCTGGTGAGGATTACCGGGACTGGAAGAGTGCTCCCAGTATAAACCACCTACCACGAACGGCTCCCTCCTCACCAATTATCAAGGCTCATAATACCCCTCATTGCAACATCAACTACATACTTGCATCTACACTAAAAACACAGCGGCACGCGCATACAATATCTCTGAATGATATTTTCACTTCACAGGTCTAATTAAAGGTATAGGAGACATGGGAAGGATGACACCTTATTTATCTATCTATAGAGAGAGAGCATAGCATCGATGCTAGGGGACGAACGACGGTGCACCATGACCATGGATGGCACGGGGGGAAGTGGGAGGGGAAGGCAAGCATCAGCGATGTCCTTCCATCTGTCAAATAGAGTAGACAAGTAATTAGGTACGGACTGCGTAAGTCACATATGCATGCATTTATTACACCATCTAATTTCTAATCCATCGCCTCATAGCCTAAGGCCCCCTTCGGGGGAAAGGCGTATAGACTCCAAAAACAATTTCTAATCCAAATTACCAAACGCATTTACCGCGAAAAGGATACGGTAGGTACTCCGGGGCAGGGGGTCTCGGAGCGGGAAAAATACAAGCGTTTGGTAACAGACCAAGTTTGTCTGTAGCTTGTCTGAGGCTTGTACGGAGTTTATTGAGCTACGATCCTTTCCGTAGACCCGTTCCCGCAAGCCAGTGGGTATGTTTCTGGCATGCAAAAGAATCCATGTGTGCAGACTGATCCTTGGACCCGCACATCACACGTTGCTGCTACGTCGGCTCTGTTAAGGAGTATGCATCGCCAGTCAGGCATATAATTCAAGGAGTTGTTTCCGTGAGGTTAGTCCATGAGATGTGGAACACCATGATCCGTGCGATCCAGGAGACAGTTTGACACGACAGGGATGGAGGGGTAGGTATATCAAAGACTTTGTGCCCAGGGCTAGTTGATGCGGGTGTATTGAAAAAGAGCGAAACCAAACATGTAAAACTCCTCCATTGATTATTACCGCAGCATCCAGTTCTCATAAATCTTTCTATAACGTAGTATAGGTCGGCACTCCTAGGGTGTTTCTCCAACTCTCTCCAACTCCCTTGCTCCCTAAACGTCTTCTCGCAACCCTCGAAGCTATTCGCCAAGAGGTGAAGCGATAGAATGCAAAATTAGAAAAGATATAAGTTGCCCCTAATGGTATCCCGCTCCTCTAATACCCAAGCTTGATCAAGTAGTCGGCTAAAGTCTCTACAGCGTTGGCGGCTTCACTGGCCTGAACACCGTCGGGATAGTGCGCGACCAAAATGGCTTGCACGGTCTTGACACAGCAGATACCTTCCTTGCCCTGTAGTTTCGCAGTTAATTACCAGTATTCCCTCACGTGGACATGTGTACTAGACGTACCTTTCGCCCATAGATACTTCGGTCATCGGCCTTAATGCAAAGATACTTCACTTCACCGATGGTCAGGCCTTTGTCATAGAGTAATGGTTGACCTTTCTTGGTTAAGCCTGTGATGACAGCCTGTATTTCATCGCGGTTGGCCTAGGTTAAAGGTAATTAGTTGCTGACTGGCATCAGTGGGGCCGGCAGTGGGGGGAAAGTAATGTCAAGCCTGCATTCAAACAAAGAACAACCTGAACTCACGTCGAAGCCTGGAGATCGTGCCCAACAACTGTCTCCTGTACTACTGAATATAGCTGCGTGATCTATTTTTCCAGTACCAATGAGGCTTTGGTCGATGTAGGCTAAGGGGTTCACGAGGCAGGGCGGGGTAAATTGTCAGCACTCAGACTGCTGGAGGGAATCCATGGTAAAGCTTGACGGACCTTGCCAACTCATAGTGGATTCTGCAATGGATCAAAGAAGATGTGTAATGAGTTGCGTCTAACAAAAGAATAGCCAGAATAACTAGGGATATTTCGTTGTTCAGGAGTTAACTTGTTATTTAACCCAAGAATTACTAAGCAGATCATAGCAGCAGCTTGACTACTTGTGGGCAAATTTTGTGTTTGGCCAAGACAGGCTAGTTGGCCACCTGCAGCCCCCCTGCTATATTAGACACGTATGATATACGTATGGAGTACTCCGTACAACTGTAAATAGAAACTTGTACTGCCCAGACCGATTCATTTTTATGTAGTAGCTGGGCACAAGAACAACTTGTACTCTAGTAAAATATACAATTATAGAATCAATATACTTTACAATAATTGTATGATTACCCTACTATTTTACCAGAATGAACCTAATATTCAATATCTTCTAATTCTAGTAAAACCTTACTAATAATTTACTTATTTTCTTTACAAAGCTTACAACTTTAGCTGGTTAGATGAGTCCAGAGCCGTATTGCAACGGAATTAATGATGACATAAACCTGTCGACAGTACACAACCTGACCTACAGTACACAGCCTAACCAACAGTACACAACCTGACCGACAGTACAGTACACAACTGACTTGACCATCTGTATGCACCTGACAGCCCAACCAACCGAACACATGGCGTCTTCCCTTAAGGCCACCGTGATCATCCCAAAGGTTGCGACAGCCAAGTCGTTTACATGGGAAAAGTCTGATATAGAACATCTTATTGATTGGATGGAGGAGAACCTTGAGGCTTTAAGAGCATTTGCTTCCGTTGACTTATTCTAGGCATGGCGATAGGGGTTCTTTGACTGTGTATATGGTGATGTAGATGTGTTTATGTCAGCTAATCAATTATTTCGAATTAAGT
>Ga0307514_10003134_pt1 | contig 16250 bp, 13 predicted proteins | sample 16_EM_MG_FD_203088 | JGI IMG/M metagenome (GOLD analysis project Ga0307514, IMG submission 203088) | Populus trichocarpa ectomycorrhiza microbial communities from riparian zone in the Pacific Northwest, United States - 16_EM | ecosystem: Host-associated > Plants > Roots > Unclassified | place...
GTTACGTCTGGTTTGTTTTCGTGTTTTAGAAATATTTTAAAAAATATTTAAAATATTTTTTTTTAAATTAATATTTTTTTAGTGTTTTATTGATATCAAAAATAATTTTTTAAAAATAAAAAAAAATTATTTTAATATATTTTTAAATAAAAAACATTTTAAAAAACAACACTTCCAATCTTTACAAAACATGATTACACATAGTGAACAGTTCCTTTTTCCAGCTAGCGGACTACGAAATATGGCGATACTGTTAGCTTTTCTTCCGAATATTTTAGGCTTTCTAATAAGAATACAGAACACCGAGACTTCTCAACCCTCATCTTTTGCTTTTATACAAGCAAAACTCGTGTTTCTAAGTTAGATTACCTACAAAAAGGTTGTGCATCTTCGTTATCGTCACAAGACACAAGCTCTTTTACCACAGAACATCTCTTCAGCCTTTCTTTTATCCTCTCTCTCTATCTCCCTATAGGCTTGAGCTATAATGGAGTTTGACAGAGAGATTCCTATTCACGGCAGCAATGAAGTGAACAAGGGGGGTGATGCAAAGAGGAAAGCTATAATGGAGTTTGATAGAGAGATTCCTATTCACGGCAGCAATGAAGTGAACAAGGGGGGTGATGCAAAGAGGAAAGGGAGTGCGGGGAGGGGGAGAATGACTGAGGACGAGGGAAGAGATATCAATGACCTGGCAGACACTTTCATCAAGAACTTCCATAATCATCTGAAAATTCAGCTTGGCGATTCAATGAAGCTTGTAAGGAGATGATGACACAAGAAGCTTAAACCATATTTGCCATTAGCATATTGGAAATGTTCTAGCAGAAAGCAATGTTTCAGCATTGATAAAAGATAATAAGCTATGAAGATGCAATCATCTCCAGTTCTTCATGTAATAGACTTCACACTACTATAATGAAAGGTTCCCTTCCCAAATTTCCAGGGTCTGGATTGATCTAAACCAGCACCTGATTGACGTTAATGGTGAAACTGAAAGTATTAACTGACCAGTTTCATGATCAATAAAGTTCTAGAAGGCTAACAATATACAAAGCAGATGTTGATGATGCGCATCAGATCCATCTTTAAAGTAGCAGAACAAATGGGTAGCATAGCTGATCCATGGCAATTGAGATGTAATCTAAGTATACATTGACTCGTTCCAAATAACCCCATGTACACTATCAAAGCATACGAAAGATTACATGCTACAATGAAAGATCCCACCACAAAAGGGACTTGGCCATAGAGAATTACTTAGATTTACAAGTATCTGCTTTCTCTTCATAAATGCAAGGAAATGGACTCATATATCACTGAAGCCAACAGTGAATGATCTTACTAAGAAGTTGTTGGCTTTGTGCATCACAAAAAGCACCACTGCTTCCTGTATCAATCTTAGATGTGAATATGTCGTTGGATATTTTAAGCTCGTCAACTTTCACTTCCAAATCTCACAATATGTTGTGAGAACATCATAACCAAACCCAAGACAGATTACTGTTGATTCAACTTTGGTAGAAGTATAAATAGCAGAACATGAACAGAGAATAGGCAGCTTTCTGGTGTAGGAAGAGCAGGTCCTAATGATCAATGAACTGCGATTGTGATTATCTATCATGATAAATTGAAGGAAATGCTGATAGTCTACGACGAGCAATAGCAAAAATGCATCTGGCTCTCATGCTTGAAGCACCTGACAGTGCACAATGTGACTTTTCAAACCTCGGCCAGCTATACTTGACAATATATTTGTAACAAGAGTCCTGAGATGACCTCTCCCGGCTATATTCTCCCAAAGGTGAGGGTTACTCTCTACACGTTTGTCAGGACTGGAAACATCAACCAGGCTAACACTCATGTTGTTCCGCACAATGCAAAGCTTCCCATTGAGAGGAACAAGAGCAGCTGCCTCCAGAGCATGAGAACTCCCTTGATGGAGCTTGCTATCTATAAATTTGTTCCATGTATCTGAGGCTTCATCATAAACCCTAAGCTTGCAGCCATCCCGGCAATCCAGGGCATAGAGATGTCCATCTAAACTGATGCTAGGATTGCGCCAACCAGCAACCATTCCATCACTGATTGGGGTCCAGGTACTAGTTTCTGGATCGTAGGCTTCACTCATCACCTCACGGTGGGACCCAAGACCTTTTAGAAACCACTTCCCATCATAAACCACACCTATGAAAGGCACCATAGCCGTGCTCATATCTGAAATAAAGCTCCACCGGTTCTTGTTAGGGTCATAAACCTCGGCTGAGCGGAGAGTCCTTTGGATTCCTTCACACTCTCCACCAGCCACATACAGGCAGTTATTTATGACGCAAGAACCAAAGAAATGACGCTTACGAAGCATATCTGGTGCCCTATGCCATTTATTTGTCCGGACACTATAGAAAATGACTAGTCTCATAGACCCCCTTAGTGGATCCTTTCCTCCAAATAAGTATAGGTGGCAACCACTTAGAACAGCACAACCAAAACCAAGGGCCCCAGAATATTCACGAGGAACTGGTGGAAGTGGTTGCCAGATCTGATAGACAGGATCAAAAGCATTCCACGAGATTTTTCCATCACGATCTCTCTTGATGACATAAACCCACTCCTCTGCCATTCCAAGACTTTTCCTAAGAGAATAAAAGTAGTTCCCAGCAAGGAGGCGGTACCATCTCTTACAAACTAGACGGAGCTTTCGATGTTCAGCTCGAGGAACTCGAATCAGACATGCAATGGCCAGATCATCAGGTAGACCAGGAAGAAGTGGTGGTTGGACTCGGGTCCTCTCTCTGCGTGAGGTCTTGCTCTTGTGTGCATTAGGATTGATATCAGGCTGGATACAAAGTTTTGATCCTGGAACAAACTTCCTTGCCTCAGCAACTGTTTTTAAACCAGAATCTACTTTGCAATAACATGATGCGGAATCAACCTGCAAAACAATCCACGTTAGAATGCAAAAAAAGTTTCATATATGAGCACATTCTGCAGAAATATACGCCATCATTCCTGCTTACATGATTATACTTTCTCACACACAACATTTAGATATTGATCGCAGATAGTGGATGTCATCATTCAACAAAATGGAAAAGTGTGTAATTTACTTAACACCAACAATTTGTACCAAGGATCACATTACAGGCATCATTTAATCACATCAGCAATAAGAAAAGTCTTAGTGCCAGAGTTATAACATTAGCGCCCATAAGGAAACAAAACGTGGTCTAACATGTGGAGTAACAACTTTTTCTTTATCTTCAGTTTTCCTTCCCAATCCAATATACAAGGTTATATATCACCACAGACAATTGTCTTTGAAAAATATAATTCAATCCACCTCCAGTAAATCTTAATCCCAAACTAGATGAGCTTATGTGTAATTCCAATCCTTTTCTTCCATTTGTTCTTTATACAGTCAATTGTTCTGTGGATTGCCATGATACTCAAATCCATGGATGATTTGCAATTTCAATACATGTCATTTCCAGTTTACCTATCTCTTTTACTCCTACTACTTAAATCCAAACAATGATTTGCACTGGTGCATCCATAATTTTGCATCTAATATGGCAAAACCATTTCAAATGATCCCTTCCCAAAGTATCTTCAATGGATGCCACCTCCACCTTCATTTGAATGTACTAATAACTTATCCGATCATTTCATGTATTTCCACACATTTAATTTTTTCTCTATTCTAGTCAGATATGTTCATGAAGGCTTTTGGTCTTACGTGGCTTTAGCTAGATTTCACATAGCCCATTGTAATCTACACAAGCTGATAGATCAACACTGTGACAGTAGATAGTACCATGTTGAAAAGTTGCTTTATTAGCTTCCTTTCCAGATTTCATGGACAAAGAGAGTTTGGAACATTTCTCAAATGGGCAGAATCAGAGATTCAGCACATAACTGCAAATTACTTTTTAGTGCACCATTTTCTGAAAGTTCATCAACTTTCCATGAGAGTAGTTCAAGCGTTGACATTTTTGAGTGGCCAGATCTTGCATGGAGCTTTTTAAGTGACATTATTCAGGCCAGGAAATGATGTGGCTCTTGTTCATTCTTTCCCATTCTAAATATAAACAAAATGATTAAGATAGAGATAAAACTTGCATCAAAGATAAAGTGTCTAATTTTGGTCATCAACAATCAAAGACATGCTGGTTCCAGATAAACATTATTGTCCTTGAAGTATGGCCTGAGTTCAAGGCAATGTCTTGTTGACATCTTCAAGAACGCAAACAATCCAACAAGTAGTGAAGCCTGGACCTATGGATAGTCCCCAAATTATTCAAACATTGAAAAGAGCTCAGACAATGCACCATTATAACAAATCCTACATTATAGCTGTATTCTCTCAAAAAAGTTTACATTCATAAGCTTATATCCACTTTAAATGCAAACAAATTGCACTTTCTATCTGACAAAACTTCCAAAATCATCATTCAAAACTTAAAAGAAACATTAAACAGTTAAATACAGTAGTGAGTATTTTGCACAGCAACCTTAAACAGGGATAACATAGACACCCAAGATAGAGGAGGGAACCCAAGTGACAAAAGTCAGAAGGGGGAAGCATCCCTAACTAATGCTCATAAAATTCAACATTAATCCCCAAAACAATTGTTATTAGTGATAGAATTTGATCATGGCATCTACAACAACTTGAACAAGGAATGACCATCAAAGCAAATTGATTAAAAAAAAAAAAAACCAAACACATTCTCAAACATGCAAGCCCTAAATTTCCAAGAAATTTTCTCTAGGTAGCATAATTAGCGAGCCATTTTCATTTAGGCATCATCAAAGGCAATAAAACAAAAACCAAAAAAAATGCAAGCAACCAAATTCTAAGCCTCGCATACCTATCAATAACCCCCCAAAATTTGCTTCAAGTCACAGAATTAACAAGCCATTCTATATGGGTATCTTCTAAACACCAAAAAAAAACAAAAACCCAGCAACCAAAATGCAAACACAGACTAAACCAATCAATTACCAAATATTAAAATCCAAATAATTCCCTCGAAGCCTTCACATTTATCTCATAAATTCTTCAAAAAACAAGAAAAATAAACGACAAAAAAAGCATTAAAAAGATCAAGTCAGCTTACTAGTGGAGCTTGAACTCTAAACCCTCTTGGACCATTTGATGACCGATGATGCTCCATCTTTTGCATCAGAGATTCATAGAAAGATTAGAGCTTTAAAGAAAAGATAGCTCCTTTATGAGACCAAACAGATCAAGATAGCCAAAATTGAGAGATTCAAGAGTTAAATCTGACACCAAAGAGAGATAACAAAGAGCTTTGTGTTTTGTTGCTGATATTGTTGTCCCTTTTTCACCTTCTAACAAATGCAAACAAAGAAACAGGTTACAAACTTTGTTGTAGCTAACAAAACATGAGAGCACCACTCTCTCTCTCTCTCTAAAAATCAACTCTTTTCTCTCTCTCTCTCTCTCTCTCTCTCTCTCTCAGACCACAGTGAGAGTTTGTTCTCTTAACATTAACAGCTGGTCCCATTGAGTTCGACAACTTCTTTAATTTACAGGGGCTTTGTGACTCTTGTCTTAACAAAGAGTTGATTTTCCATTTTTATTTAATGCAATACTATTTTTCTTTGTTTTTTTTTTTTGGATTTCTTTTAGATTTTACACATTTTTTTTTTACAATAAGATCATTTTTTAACAATATTTATATTTTAAAATCAAATTATTTTCAATGGAATCATAAACATATCATCATTTCAATAAATCTGAGTCACTAAATTGTAATTTTAAAGTAAAATTTTTAATAATGGATTTCACTAATCTATTAACTCAATGTGTATTTTCAAAGTTTTTTTTGTTTTATTTTTAACACTATTCTTGAACTCTCATGCAAAGTTATTAAATCTGGTTTCCTTCAATGTTTGTTTGGATAACAGATTAAATAAGTTAAATTGACGAAACATGAGTTAATCTAAAACAATATTATTTTAAGAATATTTTAAAATTAAAGTAAAATCAAGTTTTAACTTGAATTATAAATTAGCTTATTAATCAAACTGATTTAATATGAAAAAAAGGGGATAATAAGCCACTGAGCTAAACTATCCGACAAAACCCGCCGGACTAGCAGGTTTAATAACACTGCTACGGCGTGGAACAAATATACTTGGCATCATTTATGGTCAAGTTTGACAAAAACTTCTACCTATTTATTTAACGATTGATGTTAGATTTGTAAGAAAAAAATTCAATTTTTCAGCTGGCAAGATAGGAGGAGAGGACAAAGGGCTCATAGTGGGGTCTTGTTATTGCTTGCTCAATGACTGACTACATGCATAGGTCAAAACCCATTTCAAGGGGCACAGGATTTTGATGGTATGAGAATTGGGATCCATCATTCTCAATGGATTAATGGAGGAATCAAACACCTTTTTAGATTTTTTTGTTTCAAATCAATGCCCCCATCTACTCAAAGTCTATAGTATTGATGGTGTTCTTCTTAGCTAAAATACTACTATTTACTAACATAGCATAATTGTGTAGATCTATGTCAAAAAGACAAATTGGTGAGCAAGAAATGATGATAAAAAGTAACTATGGGGACGTGGATGTGTTGGTTTCAAATGAATGATTGACTGAATTTTCTTCATCGATGCCTTGGAAGTGCTTCCATACCAACCCTAAAAGACCCTTCAAACCTAACCTAAGGGAACATTCCCACGATATTGTGTGAGATAATTCCGTGTTTTTTAAAAATATTTTTAATTAAAAATATATTAGATAATATTTCTTAAGCATTTTTTATTTTTGTTTTTAGCCATCATATAAAACCATTAAAAAATATTCCCTTTGTATGAACTGAGAGTAGCTTCAATTTCTTCAAGACGCATTACTATTTCTATTTCTATATATACGTGATCCATTCTTGATCAAACTAGTTATATTGACCCGTGTGATGTCACGGGTTAAATTTTTTTGTATAAAAAATATAAAAAAAACTAAGATCTAAAAGTGTTAGATCTTTCTGTATAGCTATATCCAAAAATCTTGGATTTGGCTGCAACACCTAACTCAAAAGCAATATTTATAATATTATTAATAACATTAAACTTGCATGACCCAGGTTTAAGTGGGTCTGGCTGCAATACCAGACCCAATAGCTTTGGATGTGGGTTTGACTGCAAGGTCGTGTCATAAAAGTGTAATAATTAATAGATTAATTAAAAAGAAAAAACAAAGAAAAAAACCAACATGAAGAAAAAAACTAATGAAGAAAAAGAAAAAGAATATGAATTAACTGGGTTAACCCTTCAAACCAGGTTAACCCGTTAAACCTGAGATTCGTGTCGTGAAATTTTGATAACTAAATAGAAAAAAAAATTAACGGGTTAACTCAGAATTAACTGGGCTAACCCGTCAAACCCGGGATCCGTGTCATGAAAGTTTGATAACTAAATAGAAAAAAAATTTCAATTAAAAAATGATAAGGGAGAAGCAAATAACAATTATAAAAATAAGAACCAAAATTAATATAAAAATTAAATTCTAAGGGATGAAATTGAAAAGCAAATATTTAAAATAATATATATATATAGCAATCAAAAGTTTGAGGACTAAATTTGATATAATCAGCAAATAATATGACATTTCTAAAATTTTCACAACTTTCTAAAAGTATTTTCCGTCCAAAATAAAAGGAAAACACTTTCCTGGAAACCAAGCTAAATTTTTCTTTGACTGGAAAGTGTTTTTTATTTACCAACTTTTCTAATGACAAACAAACACAAAAAAAATTAAAAAATAATTTCTCAAAAACTAATTTTCAAAAAACAAACACACCCTAAATTATCACTATTACTACAATTCGAAATAACCCTAAATGAAAGTGAAGAAAAATATCCTCTTTAAGGTGCACATGCATTAACGATGGGTATTATCTTCGAACCCTTGTCAACACGTCTTATTAATTGCATTAACTTGAATTATATTGGTTTTGATACGTGTGTGTGAAAGCTTTAACTTTAATATATTCCCTCGATAACTTACGTAAGTGTGTTATTAAATTCAGGTTTATCCGAAACTTTATTTGAGTTGGCTTTTAACAAAAACCGCATGGGAATTGACATGATTAAAAATTAATTTGAATTAAAAATATTAAAATAATATTATTTTGACCGTTTTGAATTGAGTCAGTTAACCATACAATTCATAATTCGAAACTTAGTTTGAGTCATATTTCAATAAAAACTATATGAAAATTGACATGGTTGACCTGATGAATCAACTAACAATCGAGTAAAAGCTTGTTTGATTTAAAAGAAAATCAAAATGATATTGTTAAAATCTTGTTTGACTTTAAAAAATTTAAAATGATATCGTTTTGGATTAACCTAATCAATTTAGATTAACCTACGTATCATGTGACTCAATCCCTTTCTTGTATAATGTTTAATAACTTTACTATATATATATAATCTCGAATAAAAAAAAATGAAAATTTGAAAGATAGTTGTAACATATCATAGGACCATTTCCAATAGGAAATGTGCAACCACTCCAAAGGGTGTGATGATTTGCAGAAATGGCATAATTTTCCATGGTGTCATCATCATCGGTAACTGAAACCCATCATACAAATAATTTCTTAACCCACCATATCCATATTCTTGAAGTCTATTTTAGATCCCCTAATTAAATTAACCACACAATGAAAACTACTTTCTTTTGAGAATGAATGAAATTCGACATCGAGTTTCTTTCAATGATGTCAAGCATTTTGTCAATTCGTCCCTCGTAGTTGATTTGCCCACGCTTGCCTGTTTCTGTGCCTCGATCTTCAAGTCGTCTAGCATTGATCTTTGGCTATGGATTCATAGTCAAAGTAGCTTATAATTGCATAACTTTCAACATCATTCTCTCTTTGAACTTGTCCTAATGTGGAGCGTGGGATAGGAAACATATAATTATTAGCACTTCTTCATAATTCATACCATTCATTAAGTTTAATTGACTCTAGATGAGATTTATTATGCGCAAGTTGTTATGTTGGAAAGATGGGACAAAAATTAAACCATCTATAATGTGAAATTAAATTAAATTAACCCATACTTGCATCCTCTTATACTTTCTTTCAAGTGCAATTTAACACAAGTGAAGTTTTCTAACCATATCATGTTCAATCACGTTATGATACAAACATTTTTAGTTGGAGGGATGTAAATATAAAACACACTGATGTTTGTTTTTGCTATCTCTGTCTTTTTTTTTTATTATTATTATGCTAAAGTGTACAAAACCCTAACCCTAGTAGGCTGCGAAAGATGGTGAACATGGATGAACATATTTTGGTGTACTTGCCCTTTTGGCTCATCTTGCATATGTCAAAAGATGATTAAAAAAACCTCTACACATATTGGATGTGGCATCTGTTTCAATGGCCCTCCTTTTCTTTCTCCTAAAAAACCAAAAACGCAACTGCTCCATCTCCTCCATTTTGGACCCATCTTACACATGACACAGCACACTGACATGCATGGAGTTTATTTTTCTTCTCCTCTCCCACTTTTCTCGCATAGCCTGTCACAAGTCAATCTTTGAGAAATTTATTTCATCAATAAATTTGGCAACCTCGTTTATCTATTTCACGTTTGACAGCTTCACATCAGTCCTGAGGCAACAAAGACAGCTAAAAAGTGAAGCAGAAGAAAATCCCATCTAAGCATATTTCATGGTGTAATGCTACTAGTAAAATTCCGTAAACATCATGAACACATCCTGTAGCATCATCAAATTTGTACCAATAAATCATAGACCGATTTGTTAATGCTAACTAAAGATTAAAATATAAAGCTGTGGAATAGATGTATGTTAAAATCGTAAAAAGAGAAAGGTTAATGTAGTAATCAGGATAATATAGGTGGAACTGTCAAAACTGGAAAATTCACCACCTTGATTACAGAAGTATGAATTCATGGACTGATTCCCAGATATTTCAGCAGGGGAGAATTCAAGCATATTCATGTTCCGAGAAAGCTTAGTATTTATTCCAGTGACCATCAAAATATTACAAAAGCCTTTTCAAAGACTCCTTTCAAAGGGGAAGAAGAGAAACTAGAGAAACAGCAGGACTAGATGCCTCAACAACAAGTCCCCTCCAACCAGGTCGAAAAGAACATGCCTAAGAGATTAACACAAATGACTGAAAAGAAACCCTATGCCCTCCCCCACCACATATTCTACAACCCTTCAACAGCCAGCAAAGTTTAGAGGGAAGAGAAAACGGAAAAAAGAAGGGCACCGAGTAATACCTATTCTATTAGAACTTTTTTCACCATAAACTACCAAGCATTGTACATCTCTACTCCTGCAGCGCACCAACCCCAAACTTAGACCCCCCTCTCAGTGATAGTTACTTCTAAGAGTATAGTAACGACGATGGCTAGAGACAGCTAACTAAAAGATGCAACAAAAATGAGAAAATGGTCCCCGTGAAAGAAGGGAGTAGTCCACAAACACTAGACACCGAGTCCTGTAAATGCTTAAAATGGTCAATTGTTTAATCCCATGCACTGGTCACCCCAGAACCGTAGCCTCCACCACCATACCCGCCTGAAGCCCCTCCATATCCACCACTGCTTCCTCCACCATAATAATCTGAATTGCCCCTACTGGAAGAGGAATCCCTCCGAAAGTCACGGCCACCAAACCGACCTCCCCCAGAACGACGGTTCTTCCCTCCAAAGGAAGCACGAGCTGCATAACGAGAGAGCCAAGCAGGTACTTCTTGATTTGCTTCTTGCATTAGTTCAGATAGTGGCCTTGCCATTGATGCATTGCCCTCATTGAAGAAGGCAGTTGCCAGACCAGATTTTCCAGCTCGTCCCGTTCGTCCGATACGATGGACATAATCATCAATATCGTTTGGGAGATCAAAGTTAACCACATGTGCAACACGAGGAATATCAAGACCACGTGCTGCAACATCAGTTGCTACCAAAATTGGAGTGTTGCCAGATTTAAATGAGCGCAATGCCTGTTCTCTTTCCTGCATGATTTAGAAACAAATTTATCAGAGTACTGTATTACAAATATAACAATAACTTCAAATATGTAACAATCCAATAATGAAAGGACAAAATCAGAAAAAAAACCAAGAACAGATATGAAGTGGGTTTATCTAGGAATCAAACTTATTTCATTCCCAACAGCAGTCTGGTATGTTGTAATTACATAACATCTAGATGTTTGATTTGCTACTACTATCGCCCCCACAGCAGCCCTTTTATCAGCCAAAAGAAAGAAGAAAACAAGTCTTAAAGATTTTGGAAAAAGGAGGGGATGCATCCCCTCACCCCACATGCCACAGTTAATATAAGTTTACAACTGCTAATCACAAACCCTGGCAACACTAGACAGACACCAACCACCCCTTCCCAAAAAGACAAACATTATAAAATTCTGTTCTGAAGCACCCAGTTCAGAGGTGTATCAGTCTGCCACCTCCATTTCCAGAAAATGTACTCAAAATTCCGTCCAACAAACACTTTCTCTGATGCTTTTTGTTGACAAACGAGAATCTTTCACAAGCTAAACTTTACCAAATTCTTTCAGTCATTCAATTTGTCTCACTAAGACTTCCATTTATAGTTTTGGTTATAACTATCTAGGAGCTTGGCACTTATGGTTGATCTTATTTGTCAAGAATAACAAGCTGCATCATCAAAGACAATTAAATAGGAAAAGTTATGAAAGGAAAAACAGCAAAATCAGCTGGCAATGATGCCCTGTCATCCAAAATAATGAAAATTTTCAAACCCCATATTCTAATGACGTTTTTATATTGCTCTAGAAAGTATTTTAAGAAGTCTGCTTTTGCAATCTTTCTTGTTTCTATTTTGTTACTATTAAGGATGTCACTGACGAGCATTGATTACCCACCCAATCCCTTCACAAGACCAACAGCTTCATAAAGGTCCCAATCAAAGATTTCAGCAATCAGAATCAAGATCACGAGATAAAATGTTTGAATTGAAATAGATACCGTGAATGAAAGAATAACTACAGCAATGATGAAAAATAATACCTGTTGTGATCTATCACCATGGATGCTAGTAGCAGGGAAATTATTAATGCATAGCCAATGCTCAAGTGAATCAGCACCCTTCTTAGTCTCCACAAATACTAATGTCAAATCTTGCTGAAATATTACATAATATATGCAACAGTCAATGGCAGATACTAACAAGGAAACAAGATTTTTCTAATGATTATTTATCTGTGAATAAAGCTTATCTAAGATATATCAGGGCATGCCACTAACAAGTCAAAACATTCCCCATTCTCTAGTAGCAGGAGAAGGAGTTGGGAAGCAAACATTGTTTTTGCCAGTGTTACCTTGCCCTGAACACCATTCGCCCGCTGTGCATAAAGGAGGTCCATGAGGTGACTTCTTTTGTCAGACTCCTGAACAAATTCAACTCTTTGGGCAATCAAATCTGTACTTGAGCCCACTCGTCCAACAGCCAAAAAGACATAACTTGCCAAAAAGTCAGAAGCTAGTCTCTGCATAGCAACAAAAGGTTGAAAGGTATCACTATTATAGAATTTTGAGCATCATAAGCAAATCTTTGACACCATATCCAAGGTGCTTGTGCATCATCTACATCTCAAACCAAATTCTGCCTCATTACATGTGGAAAAGATGATGTAGTATACAAGACCAGAAGAGAAGATTTGAAGCATTATAGGTTTGCATGCGTTTTGCTATTTCTCGGATATAACACCTATTACCCTATCGAATTTAACAACATACACAGATGTAATTATAGGAATTCTCAATCAAATTTCAGAAAATCAGTATCGGCAAGGGTTTCTTGTTTTGGTCATTAAATGCAATATTACCTACTCGAAACCTTTTTTCTTATCAGCAAAGCAAGGATGTCAATCAGAGTGCCAAAGATAGCCCCCACCTTCCATACACTTGAGGTATTCAAAGGAAGTCAAAGCATATTTACTTCTAATTATTTTGTGCATCTACTACCTCACAGAAGAAGAGCGGACTTAATAAAGTAATGTTTCTATACAAAAGCCAAAAAAGCTTTGGGATCTCTCAAATTAGTAATGGGAGCTTTCTCCTTCTAAAAGAAACTTTAAGGAGCAGAAAGCAGACCTGTATCTCTTTTGGAAAGGTAGCACTGAACAGCATTGTCTGTCTTGAACCAGGTGGAGGCATGTCCATTTGTTCCACAATTTTTCTTATTTGAGGCTCAAAACCCATATCCAGCATCCGATCTGCCTCATCTAAGGCCAAATACTTGATCATCTGCAATGAAACCCTAGCCCTCTCCAACAAATCCACCAATCTTCCTGGAGTTGCCACCAGAATATCAACACCTCTCTCCAGTTCTCGCAGCTGGCCACATAAATATCAACATTTAAAAATAGAATTATTGTGGAAAGTGGCAAACCTAATATCACTGTATAACACCATTTGATGGCATGTTGCTCATTGGATAGCAGATTCTAACAGTTGTATTCAACGCTTTACCAGATAGCACCACTAGTATTGCATGAAAAACAGTACAGCATCCATTGTTTTCCAATCGCAGAGTCGAGAAACATGCAGCAGAAAATGTGACTTCTAGTTGAATATATAAAATTGAAATGAAGGCAAAGCCAGGTCGCTAGAAACAAACAAAAGAGACTATCACTGGGGATCAGGGGGGGTGTAAGTTTGAGATCCAAGAAATAGCTTGGATAAAAACAGCATAACACATCAGCTTTGAGAAGGTACACATTAACAGGTAGAGGGAAAACAGATTCAAATCTGACTTCCCAAAAGAGGTCATTGTTTAATTTCACAAAGGAAAAGAGTAAACAGTATAGTTACAGCCACAGAATTAAAGTCCAGCTAACAGTATAGGAAAGTATGGCTGATCAAGGAATGATGCCAGGAGCCAACATAATCAGTTTCAAAAAAGAAATTATGAAAAATAGCAGGCACTAGCATCACCAACTAATACAAAACCTGTTGGTGAATTGGTGCTCCTCCATAAGCAACAACCACTTTAACACCAGTTTGATATGAGAATTTCTTAGCTTCCTCATGTATCTGCAATCATAACCACAACATATTAGGTTTCCTCACAATAAGCAGCACAGATAGAAGCGTATCATATAAACAGCCAATTAACAAAACCCACCTGCATTGAAAGCTCTCTGGTTGGAGAGAGAATAAGAGCTAGCGGGTACACAGTTCGTGCTCCACGAAGTGGCCTTTGTGCACTCTGATCTTGCATTTTCATAATTCCACTAATAATCGGGAAACAGAAAGCAGCAGTTTTCCCAGAACCAGTCTGGGCACAGGCCATCAAGTCCCGGCCTGTAAGAGAGATTGGAATGGCATGCCGCTGCACCGGCGTGGGCTTCACATACTTGCACCTGCGGATGTTCAGATTCAACGCCTCACCCAAATCAATCTCCGCAAAGGTATTTACAGCTGGTGGCACATTCTCCCCACTTGTCTCAACTGGAATATCTTCATACGCATCAAAATTAATGCCAGTATTCTCTTGCTCACTAAATGGCTGCTCTGTTTCGTCATCATCTCCAAAAGGATTTACTTCCCGCTCTCTCCCACGATCCCAGCCACCTCTGTTTCCCCACCCACCAGATCTCCCACCGCTACCACCATACCCACCACGGAAATCATTTCTTGGAACACCTGAGCGCGATCCACCACCATACCCAGAATGATCATTACTCGACACAGGCCCACTATGAGCAGCAGCTGGTGGGTCTGAGGATGGTGCACGGTTACGGAGATGAGGAGGGACGTATGTGGATCGGGAAGGGGCAGCTGCAGGAGTAGTACCTACACTTCCAGTGTTAGCAGAAGAACCAGCATTTATGTTCTCAGCTGCAGAATTTGCAGCCAAATCTGCCCATGAATTCTTCTTATTCATCACAATTCTTCACCAGAACGCAAAAACCCCAATACTTTCCTTTTTGATTCAACTTCAGTCAACACAATTCACCCTTTATGCAATTTTTCTTTTTTGATCTCACAAACTTCAATTTAAGCCCTGACAAAACCATAAAATCTATCATATTCTCAATGTTCAAAGCATATGCTCATCACATACAACAAAACAACAACAGCAACGAGAAAACTACAACAAATCAAACAAATCACCAAAACTCATTCAAAATTCCTTTTTTCTACACACGGCGAAACAAATTCAACCACAAACTTCACCAAATTAAATTCCTCAAACTTACTTTTAACACTCCATCATAACAAACAATAAATCAATCAAAATCTCGATTTTCATCACATTTAAACCATAAGAAAATCTAACAGCTAAATATCAAACACAATCTTATAAAAAACAAAAATATAGAAAAAGAAAAACCAATTCCTGAAACAAATAAACCTATCAAATCCTCAAAATCACAATCATCATCTTCCATGCAGGCAATGCAAAAAAAGTAAAAAAAAGGAAAAAAAGGAAAAAACAGACCCTAAAGAAATAAAAAACCTGATCTGCTTCATCAACAGCCAAGATTTAAAAGCAACAACTCTATTCCAAAAAATCCAACCTTTCGAGCGAAAGAGAGAGCGAGGAAACGGAGAGGCGAGAGGGGAGAGAGATTTGAAGGAAAGGATGCGTTTGGAATGGAGAGGATCGAAGAGAAGGAAGAAACCCTGATAATTAAATTAGATAAAAAAATGAAGAAGAGAATAATATTTTTTTTCCTTGAAAAGAAAACGGAAATACAAAAATATCTTTTGATGGGGGCTCTCTGTACACTCTCGCTGTACAAGTTAAGGTTTCCCTCTCTCTCTCTATTCTTGTAAGCAGAGTTTTTTCTTTTTTCTTTTTTCTTTTTTCTTTTTTATTTTTGGAGTATCTCCTCTCGTCTCACGATTTTCATCGGGTTAATTGGGTCATGATTCATGAATATTATTTTAAAACCTTCTCTAACCCGACACGTCAATTTAAATCCTAGTCTATTTAAGTTCGAGCTAAAAAAATATATAAAAATAATAATAATTTAATTTACCCAATTAAAAACCAAGATTCACTTGATTAACTGGTCATCGACCCTTAATTAAAAAAAAAAACAAATTGGTAAAAAAATTGTTGAGATTTTAAATTTTTAAAAATTATTTTTTATGATTAATAGTTTAACTTTATAGACTCATGCCTTACCTCAAATTTACACAGATTGAGTTTTAAAATGATAGATT
>Ga0307514_10003135_pt1 | contig 16248 bp, 9 predicted proteins | sample 16_EM_MG_FD_203088 | JGI IMG/M metagenome (GOLD analysis project Ga0307514, IMG submission 203088) | Populus trichocarpa ectomycorrhiza microbial communities from riparian zone in the Pacific Northwest, United States - 16_EM | ecosystem: Host-associated > Plants > Roots > Unclassified | place...
AGAGTTCGCTTCTATGAGCTAACTAAATACACTAAACAAGAAATAACAAATATATATCACAACCCATAACTATTCCACCTCCCTATCCTCCGCTTGATCTGTTGCATTCCTTCCTCATCTTCACCTCCACCCACTCTGCTTAGTTTGTTGCAGCAGATTCCATTACCAGTTCCGCGAGGATAGCAGTGAAAGCTCGATTTCTATGCGATTAAATCGATCAAAATTTGCACGCACTTCTGCTGTAAATGGCTCTACAGCATCCTGCATAACATTATTGGCCATTTTCTAACACGGCATTAATTTTTCTGCCCTATGAACACTTCCCAGGAAAAATATTTACTGAATATCTGCTTGAGTTGCTTGTATGGTGGTGAACTTCTACTGCGCTGAAGAATTTGCTCCTTCTTTACTGTCAGGAAACTTGTCGGCATTATATTTTTATTCTCGTACTCCGTATATCCGTATTAATTTTTGCCCTACTGTGTTGCGTTGTTCGCACTTCTTCCATTGCTTCACTCGCCCGGCCCAGTACCCCTGGCCCGGTCTAGTAGAATTAGTATGAGTTTTTCGACTGGACCGGGCTACTGGTCAAAAGTGCTCATTGATGACTGGGCCGGAACATATATATGAGAGACCGGTACCTGCCAGACTACATAATAAGTGACATTAACAGACTGCGACTACATGATCATGATTGGTTAGAGAGTTCACATTTGAGGATGCCGACAACTGCGTGCATTATGCCCAGCTTTGCCACATGAACCACAGGTGGAATTCCGAATTCTTAAGTGGTGCTGGGCTCTGATGCTCATCCTGAATATCCATGTCGGCCAAACTAATAGGTGGAAGGTTTTGCTTGTAACATCCCAATGTACTGTATGTAGCTCGATGAAGGTAGATTGGCATAAAGTCAATGGGGGCTTGATGAATTGCATAAATAGCTGCAATTGCATGACTGTAAGGCGAATTCCCATCCTGAAAGCTGCGACATCCACAAGTCCGATTCTCCAAATGGATTAGGTATGTTGTTCCATTAGTTTCTCTAATGCGATCCTCAATTAGAGAGTGCATTTGTGGGATATGCTGTCGTGCATTAGAACAACATAATAGATGAATAAACACAAGTTAATCCGCCTCATAGCCTAAGGCTCCCTTGCCAGTTTTTGAGTTCCAAGTTCCAAGTTTCAACAACGAGACTAGAGAATACCATAAATATGGCACAGGGCAAGCATGGTAGACACCACCGTGACAACTTGAACCATAATCGCAAACATGCCAAATAACACAAGTCAAGCATGGGCTAGAGATGAGATCCAGCGACTGATCTCTTGGATGGAGGAGAACCAGGAACAACTGCGAGGCAAGCAAATTGGCCTGGCATAAAGAAGTTAAAGAACAGGTGTTTGGTGCGGAGGAGCATATTACGGTAAAAGTCTTTTAGCCGAAGGTATGAGATATGAGATAAGCTAAATAAGTCTGGGAACGAGAACAGGTAAAACGAATCTCAGAGAAAGTGGGCAATATGAAGAAGACTTGGAAGAACGCAAAAGCGATGCAAGCACAATCAGGATGGGGAGTTAAGCCTGATGAGTGTGAAGCTTCAATTCACCAGGTATTAGTCGCCATATTCTAAATAGATAAATGTGATTAATGATTATTTAAAAAACCAGGTATTAGAGTGGAAATGTCCTTTCTTTTGGCGTTTGGATGAGATATGGGGATCGCATCCAAATACATCTGTTATTCACAATACCGAAACCATAGCCGCCATCCCCCCGCATATAAAGCGCTACTGCAATCTGGTAATAGATGGGTTTTGGACTGCGTCCAGACTCAAGAGCCCGATGGTCCCAATATCCCCTTCTGCCAGCTTGTGTTAATATTTCAACAAGCTGCCAAAAGGATCCTCGATGCATGCGAAATAGCGCAAGAAATGCAGTCTCAGGGTATTGATATATGTACGCTTCAAGAATATCAATCTCATGCCTACCTGCACCAACATCGCGAGATAGATACCGGTGGGTGGCAATGATATCTCGGATTGCAAGGAGGTCTTGAATATGCTCTGCTTCGCTCTCTTCTAATTCCTCTACTTCCTCCTCTTCCACCTCATCTGATCCTAATAAATATGCATATGCTGCAACTTCAATTGCAGCGTCAATGTCCTCTAGGGCTTGAGCTCTCTCTGATGTTCGAGGCATGCTTGCAGTGGTGATGTTGTGAGCAGTGATGTTGCAACCAAAAATCAAAACTTGGTTTTTGTGTTGTGCAAACTTGGGGTAGTCAAATCCATTTACCTATATTGGTTTAGTTGGTGGCTTGCGCTAAAAACCTTGTACAGGAACTTGGTTTCGATTTGACTACCCCTAGGACAAAACGAGATCACTGGGCGCCAGGTTTGCCGAGACTAGGTTTGCCTACCGGAGGCGGCGAACGCCAAGATCAGGCTAGAGAGTCACGGGTACGAGAACACGCTTTATGTATGTATGCGCTTTATCTGTACTCCGTACTTGTATATCATATGTAATACAACAGTCACTCTGGGATAGCTCTGGGTCCCTGGTTCGTATCATGGGGCTCCCATCACGTGGTCGACTTGGCATCAACAACAATAGGGTACAAGGCTATAAATATACGCCATACCGCCACTCTAGCCTGATCTTGGCATTTAATCGGATCTGGCATATGATGAGAGGCTATGTACTCCATTGAGCTCCAATGCAAATATTGAGGAACTGACCAAAGGTCTGCCAAACCGCTAGGGCGACGTCTGGAGCGAGACTGGGAACTGACGGAAGAAGGTATGGGCAACGGTCTTGATTGTCTTTTTGAAGCCGATATCACATCTACACCACCACCTCTTATTAGCAGTTCTATAGCTCCTACTTTCCTTCAAGATCCTACGCACTACTTCCGATTTCTTCTCTTCCACCAGTACCTAGACCTTCTTCTATTAATGTTTCTGATCTTGCAAAACCATCGCCAAACACCTATCGGTCTCTCAGCCAGTATCTAGCGACACAGAAGCAATCTAGTCTTGATAGTTTAATTCCTATATTTTTGGTACGTCCTGTATCTATATTGCTGTGCCAAGGGGATTGCCGCGCTTCATGATATCAAGCGTACTTTAGCTGTAGCTGAATTAAATCGCCGTAGTATCACTATAGCGCTTGTTTCAAGGCGGGATACGTGTGTGCCGAAACAATCCGGCCAATCTCTTCACAATAGCCAGTTTTTCACTAGGAGTGCTGCAAGGTTCATTATCGCCAGGTGTGTCTGTAGTCTGGCTGGCGCGAACACCTCGGAAGAGGTGACTCTTGCGGAGGTCAGGGAAAGCCACCAGTTCCATAGTGGCGTTTTCTGAGAGGAAGGTGGCATTCGGGAGTCATCTGAAGGTCTGGTTGCACGAGGGGACACTGGATCCCGATAGAAGCCTATGACTTTGATAGGGGGAAGGGAAGGGCGAAAGACAGGGACTGGCGATAAGGAAAAATGGTCGGCTTTTAAAGGCTCTATCAGCAACCAGACTACTCTATCAGCGCTATTTGGTTCTTGACTCCTTGCTGCTTTCGCACAGTTTGATAGTTCCAGTCTTTTACAGTTTGCAGTTCTGAGGGGTCGACCGCTCCCAGTGGCGGTCCCGTCGAGGCGCCGTGCTCCATAGACGATTAGACTGAAAAAAAAAATGTCGGGTACGAAAGTCGGTTTTTGTAGCGGCCACCCCATCAAGTCCTCGTTTCATGTAGAATAGACAACCGTTCTACGACACAAATCCGGTTGGTATATACAGAGGCTGCTTCCCACCATGAGGTAAGCCTACTTTAGCAGGCTCGGTGGGGCTCAACTCAACCACGTGATGATACAGCGCAAGATACCCCATTTTACAACACTACCGATAATTATCCCAACTCCCCCCGCAGGAATCCAAACTACCCCAGCATCTACTCCCGACATCATGGACCCACTGAGTGGTGCCGCAAGTGTGATTGCGGTAGTGCAAGTTGCTGGCTAGGTCTGGTCGATATGCTGGAAGTACTACTCAGACGCGAAAGATGCGAAACCCGAAATCGACCGCCTGATGGCCTACGTCCTTGCTCTGCAAAATTTGTTTCAGCAGGTTGAGGGTTTAGCGAAAGGCCCAGGCGCGGCTAAGCTAGTTGCGTCGAAGGAGATTATTGAAAGCACATCATCGGAACTTGAACGGGAGTTCAAAATGCTGCAAAGGATGTTGGAGCCAGGGAAAAGACAAAGCATCCTGAAATCTTTCGGAAGACGCCTGAAGTGGCCATTGCAAAAGGAGGACGTGGAAAGAATCATTAAGTTACTTGAGGGGCATAAGACAACTCTGATTACAGCTATGAATTGCGACCAAATGTATGAAGTCGATTACTCCCTCTATACTTATGTACAAGACTAATACGCTAATCTCACTAGGGCCGCTGTCCTTCATCTTGGTGAAGAAAGTTGTCTTTTGAGGCTACCAAATGCAGAAGGTGCGGCATATAACCACCGACTCTGGGAGCATGAAGACCGCTGTTTGCCAGATACCAGAGTGGAGCTCCGTCAAAAAATTATGGACTGGTTCGAGGATCCTAATGGTGAATGTATCTTCTGGCTCAATGGGATGGCGGGGACTGGAAAATCGACAATCTCCCGCACAGTTGCTTGGGACCTTGCGGAAAAGAAAAGACTAGCAGCTAGTTTTTTTTTCTCCCGGGGCCGAGGAGATATCAGCCATGCTGGTCAGTTCTTCACTACTATTGCCGCTCAACTCACAAGGAGTCTACCAGTCCTTCGACCATTGATCTCAAAAGCTATCGAAGAAAATTTCGATATCCTGAAGCAAGGATTAAGTGAACAGTGGAAACATCTCATTCTTGATCCTCTAAAAAAAGCACCAGCTCAATCAATACAACTAGTCGTTGTAATTGATGCTCTTGATGAATGTGACAGCAAAGATGATATTCGGCTGATCCTAAAGCTACTTGCGCAAGCCAAGTGCCTTGAGACAATCCGGCTTCGAGTTTTGGTCACCAGCAGGCCAGAGACCCCCATTTTACTTGGATTCCGCAACTTACCTGGAGAGACATATCAGGATTTTGTGCTACACAACATCCCACCCCCTACAGTCAACCAGGATATATCCATCTTTTTCCGGAGAAAACTGTCATCTGTGAAATCGGAACGCGAACTCAGTACTACGCCATGGCCGGATGAGCCGACTATTCAACGATTGGTGGAAAAGGCAGCTGGGTTATTCATCTATGCTGCAACAATTTATCGATTTATTGGAGATGATCATTATACCCCAGAAGAGCAACTATCCGTGATTCTTGAAGAAGATCATGATACTCCTTCAGAGTCTCCAACGAAGCATCTCGATGACATGTATACAAAATTGCTGCAGCACTCAGTGGTTGGAAATCAAACTGTTCGCATGGGTGATCATTTAGCAGTGCGATTCCGAAAAATAGTTGGCTCTATTATAATAATGTGTGATATCATGGCTGCTAAGGAGATAGCGAAGTTACTTCACCTACGAAGCATATCAACAACCCTTGCCTCATTGCACTCTGTTTTGAATGTTCCGGGAAACGAAGGTCAGCCTGTGCGAATATTCCATCCTTCATTCCGAGACTTCCTCTTGGACCCCCAGAGGTGTCTTGATTCTAGATTTTTGATAGACTCACAGGAGACACACATTAATTTATTTCGAAACTGTTTGGCCCTTTTGGCTGGGCTTCAACAAGACTTGTGTAACCTCCGAGAGCCAGGTGTCTCCGTGGGTGATATACCAGAGCATATAATTCAGCGATACATTCCAGCACACATTCATTATGCATGCCGTTACTGGTTTCACCACTTCCAACTAGGCAATCCCATTCAGGAAGACATGGACCGAATCCAGCGATTTCTGGAGCAGGACTTTTTGCACTGGCTAGAGGCGATTAGCTTGATCAGGGAAACATCAAATGGAATTCTAATGGTGAAAGGCCTAGAGGTGACGCTGGGGGTAAGTTGAACTTCTATCTATTTGATAAAAGAAGTTATGCTAAATGAAAATGACAAGGGGAAATTGGGGGCTTGTCAAAGACTGCTAGAATTTTCATATGATGCCAGGCGCTTTATTTTGCACAACAGGTCAATTATTGAAATGGCACCACTTCAAGTCTACTCTGCTGCACTTTTATTTACTCCCAAAACAAGCGTAGTTCGGAAACAATACCTAAGAGGAATTCCTTGGATTCTTATGGAGCCTAAGGTTATGCCAGAGTGGAGTCCGTTAATGCAAACGTTCGAGGGTCATTCAGACATGGTGATGGGGGCTGTGTTCTCGCCAGACGGCAAGTTAGTTGCCTCTGCATCACATGATAAAACAGTCAGGATATGGGATCCAGCAACAGGCTCATGCAGAGTTCTGGAGGGCCACTCAGATTGGGTTCATGCAGTTGTGTTCTCGCCAGACGGAAAGTTAGTTGCCTCTGGATCACGTGATAAAACTGTCAGGCTATGGGATCCAGCAACAGGAGGATCATGCGGAGTTCTGGAGGGTCATTCAGATTCTGTCAGTGCAGTTGTGTTCTCGCCAGACGGAAAGTTAGTTGCCTCTGGATCACGTGATGAAACAGTCAGACTATGGGATCTAGCATCAGGAGAGCCTTGTGGGGTTCTCGCGGGTCACTCAGATTGGGTTCATGCAGTTGTGTTCTCGCCAGACGGAAAGTTAGTTGCCTCTGGATCAGATGATTATACAGTCAGGCTATGGGATCCAGCAACTGGAGAGTCATGCGGGGTTCTGGAGGGTCATTCAGATTCTGTCAGTGCAGTTGTGTTCTCGCCAGACGGAAAGTTAGTTGCCTCTGGATCACGTGATGAAACAGTCAGGCTATGGGATCCAGCAACAAGAGGGTCATTCGGAGTTCTCGAAGGTCATTTGGAGGCTGTCAATGCAGTTGTGTTCTCGCCAGATGGAAAGTTAGTTGCCTCTGGATCAGGTGATTTTACAGTTAGGCTATGGGATCCAGAAACAGGAGGGTCATACAGAGTTCTCGAGGGTCATTCAGATTCTGTCATTGCAGTTGTGTTCTCACCAGACGGAAAGTCAGTTGCCTCTGCATCAGAGGATAAAACAGTCAGGCTATGGGATCCAGCAACAGGAGGATCATGCGGAGTTCTCCAGGGTCATTCATCTCGTGTCATTGCAGTTGTGTTCTCGCCCGACAGAAACTTAGTTGCCTCTGCATCGTATGATAACACAGTCAGGCTATGGGATCCAGCAACAGGAGGGTCATGCGAGGTTCTCGAGGGTCATTCAGATTCTGTCTGTGCAGTTGTGTTCTCGCCCGACGGAATGTTAGTTGCCTCTGGATCGTATGATGAAACAGTCAGACTATGGGATCCAGCAACAGGAGAGCCATGTGGGATTCTCGCGGGTCATTCAAGTTGGATCAGTGCAGTTGTATTCTAGCCAGACGGAAAGTTAGTTGCCTCTGCATCGTATGATGACACAGTCAGGCTATGGGATCCAGAAACAGGAGAGTCATGCGGGGTTCTCGAGGGTCATTCAAATCATGTCAATGCAGTTGTGTTCTCGCCAGATGGAAGGCTAGTTGCCTCTGCATCGTATGATAAAACAGTCAGGCTATGGGATCCAGCAACAGGAGAGTTATGTAGAATTCTTGAAGGTCACTCAGATTGGGTTCATGCAGTTGTGTTCTCGCCAGACGGAAAGCTAGTTGCCTCTGCATCACAGGATAAAACAGTCAGGCTATGGGATCCAGCAACAGGAGGATCATGCGGAGTTCTCGAGGGTCATTCAGATTCTGTCATTTCAGTTGTGTTCTCGCCAGACGGAAAGTTGATTGCTGCCTCTGCATCAGATTATTACACTGTCACGCTATGGGATGTTACCCAAAAGACGATACTTCAAGAAATATACACAGGACAGATTGACGACCTAGTCTTCTCTGGTGTGACAAAGCTGGATACAGCCCGGGATATGCTAACTCTAACATCCCACCCCTACCCTAGCAATACCACATGGGAGATCCTCCCCCCACCACTCCATGTTACTGGTGGATGGGTGATCTGGAATCAGAAGAAAGTACTATTCCTCCCTTGGGATTATCGACCAACCTCCTCCTCCGCGGTGAACAACAATACCCTAGTAATGGGTTGCCGATCTGGTCATATTAGCTTTATGCGCTTCGATCCTACGGCTCTCGCCCTAGACTTTTCACATCTACCTCCCCAAAGTTCAGCTGTTCTTCAAGGTAAGAAACTATGCGAATTCCTGTTAGCCTCTATACATTTATTTTTGAGAGTCATTTGAAAGTTTAGTTAGCATGAATACCAAAGATTTTTGCTAATCCGTGGGTCTGACTCAATAGGAACGCACGGGGTGCTTTCTCAGACAGGCCGATGAAGTATCCGTACTTCTGGCCATAAGCGATATAGCGTTGGCCATGTCTGAGGACGAGATAGTGGGTGATACAGTATGAGGCATATTGTAGATACAATATATTCATATACAATAGATCCTCATTACAAAGATGTATGCATAGTAGTCAACTATGCCCATCATGGAGATTTGTCAATCGGTTGACCCATTCACCAATTCATTGCGGAATTGTAGTACAACTGGGGCATATCTTTCTAATGTATTCTTACGACAAGACACAAGCCACCTTACTATCCAACAGATTACCTAGATTCCTTTATATCCAATTCCATAGGCTTAAACTGTTGAATAAATAAACTGGACACTATTTCTTCACTTTGATTAAAAGCTCACTAACTAATTTAGCCAGCATCGAAATTGCTTTAGCCTATAATTGTAACGTGGGTGTGGGGGGGTTGGTTGATAGGTTTGTAGCATCGACTGGGCAGACTACCTCTTTGCCATTACATACATTTGGTCGTGGATTGGTGATCGTAGGATTTAAGCACCCACAATCGGTCTGGGCACGAGAACAGATCGTAGTAACGTCAGCTACTTAGTAGGTAGAGTTTATTTCTTTTACGGTAACTAGGTGATGTAGCTACAGTGCGTGGGGGAAAGTGAGGACGCACCACGCTGCAAATTAGGCTGCAAATTAGCCCGCTGCAAATTAGTGCAGCCTAATTTGCAGCCTCACTTTCCCCCACGCATTGTATCATAGGCACGTAGTTATATAGATCGACTGCTCCCGAATGTTCCGTTAAAGGTTCCATGCATCCATCCATCCACAGGCGTATACTTAGACCCCCCAAAAGAAACAAATAAACCTCCAGGGAAGCCATGAGATTTTTGTGTACCTACTGCAAGTTTCCCCAACCTCAGGCTCCAAATAGGGAGCATAATTAATATATTAATTGATCCCTCAAACCGTGTTAGGTAGCTTTGCAATGAGTAATCATACCCGGCACGATATCGATATATTCCACAGATTGGGGGGGGCCAACGTTCACCGACAGAATACGTCCATTGCCAAGTGTAAGAATACAAGCTACCTAGTCTGGTTGGCACAACACCCTCGGACAGACTACAAGCTACCGTACCTACTTATGAGTAGTCGCGGAATTAAAGCGGTACCTAGGTAGGTAGTGCGATGGAATGAGTTTTCTTAAACTAGTGTAATAATACCACGCGAAAAACCAGATCCTTCGTGTATGGCACTTGAATTGTACTAGTATATCATATGTATGTATATAATACAACAGTCACTCTGGGATAGTGGTTCGTATCACGAGGCTCTCATCACGTGATTGACTTCAGGTGCGGCTATAAATAGGTATACGCCATTCCGTTCAGCCCAAGCCACTCTAGCCTGATCTTGGCATTTAATCGGATCTGGCATATGATGAGAGGCTACTTACTCAAATATTGAGAATTAGAAGATATTCTGGACCAGATAGTATGAGCAACGATCATGAATGTCTTTTTGAAGCCAATACCACATCTACACCACAACCTCTTATATTAGCAGTTCTACAGCTCCTGCTCCTACTTTCCTTCAAGATTCTATGCATTACTTCCAGTTTCTTCTCTTTCACTAGTACCTAGACCTTCTTCTATTAATGTTTCTGATCTTGCAAAACCATCGCCAAACACCTATCGGTCTCTCAGCCAGTATCTAGCGACACAGAAGCAATCTAGTCTTAATAGTTCAATTCCTATATTTTTTGGTACGACCTGTATCTTCTATATTGCTATGCCGAGGGGATTGCCGCGCTTCATGATATCAAGTGTACTTTAGCTGAATTAAATCGCTTTACTATCACTTAGTGCTTGTTTCAAGGTGGGATACGGAAACAATCCGGCTAATCTCTTCAGTTTTTCACTACGGAGTACTGCAAGGTTCATTATCGCCAGGTTTGTCTGTAGTCTCTGTCTGGCACAAACACCTTGGGAGAGGTGACTCCCGCGGAGATTAGGGAAAGCCACTAGCTCTATAGTGGCGTTTTCTGAGAGGAAGTTGGCATTCGGGAGTCATCTGAAGGTGAGGGGATCCCGATAGAAGCCTATGACTTTGATAGGGGGAAGGGAAGGGCGAAAGATAGGGACTGGCGATAAGGAAAAATGGTCGGCTTTTAAAGGCTCTATCGCTGCTATTTGGTTCTTGACTCCTTGCTGCTTTCGCACAGTTTGATAGTTCCAGTCTGTTACAGTTTGCAGTTCTGGGCTCCCAATGGAGGTCCCGTCAGAGGGGCCGTGCTCCATAGACAAATAGGTAGACTGGGAAAAAAAATTTCAAGTACGAAAGTCGGCTTTGGTAGCGACCACCCCATCAAGTCTGGTTGGTATTATATATATGTATGTTAGATTACTCTCACGTGCTGAAGGTCACGTGGACTGCAGGAATCCCTATATGGGTAGTTGGAGCAAAATGGTCGAAGGCAAGAGTCCGTATATGGGTAACTGGAAAAAATCCAAAGTTGATAAAAAGGACCGGTTTCGCTGTGGATAACGGAAGAAACCATCTGAAGAATTACTAGATATCATAGCCTTTAGTCTATACTTAGCATAATCTACGATAAATTCGACTGTTCAAATAATATACTTGCCCCTTCTATTCCCATCATTCCTTCACTCATAGCCTTGCATCTTACTCCGTACAGCATAGGCTAATGAAGGCGAAAGGGTAAGCCTACATTAGCTCCCTTCGGGGGAAAGGCGTATCCCTTAGACTGGTGAGACATACATACAATTTTACAAGGTACATCCAATTGTTCGTAACAATAGGAACAATGGCATTGATGCACGGTAAGTAGGCTCTGTCTCACCAGTCCCTATCCATATATAGACGCAAAAAAAAAAAAAAGCAGCAAGCTCGGTGGGGCTCAATTCAACAACGTGATGATACAGCGCAAGATACCCCCACCTTACAACACTACCGATAATTATCTCAACTCCTCCCGCAGTAAACCAAACTACCCTCAGTATCTACTCCCGACATCATGGACCCACTGAGTGGTGCCGCTAGTGTGATTACAGTAGTGCAAGTTGCTGGCCAGGTCTGGTCGATATGCTGGAAGTACTACTCAGACGCGAAGGATGCGAAACCCGAAATCGACCGTCTTATGGGCTACGTCCTTGCTCTGCAAAATTTGTTTCAGCAGGTTGAGGGTTTAGCGAAAGGCCCAGGTGCAGCTAAGCTAGTTGCGTCGAAGGAGATCATTGAAAGCACATCATCGGAACTTGAACGGGAGTTCAAAATGCTGCAAAGAATGTTGGAGCCAGGAAAAAGACAAAGTATTCTGAAATCTTTCGGAAGACGCTTGAAGTGGCCACTGCAAAAGGAGGACGTGGAAAAAACCATTCAGTTGCTTGAGCGGCATAAGACAACTCTGATTACAGCTATGAATTGCGACCAAATGTGTGAAGTCGATTACTCCCTCTATATGTACAAGACTAATACGCTAATATCACTAGGGCGGCTGTCCTTCATCTTGATAATCACCGAGAGGAAAGTTGTCTTTTGAGGCTACCAAATGCGGAAGGTGCGGCATATAACCACCGACTCTGGGAACATGAAGACCGCTGTTTGCCAGATACCAGAGTGGAGCTCCGTCAAAAAATTATGGACTGGTTCGAGAATCCTGATGGTGAATGTATCTTCTGGCTTAATGGGATGGCTGGAACTGGAAAATCGACAATCTCCCGCACAGTCGCTTGGGACCTTGCGGAAAAGAAACGACTTGCAGCTAGTTTTCTTTTCTCCCGGGGCCGAGGAGATATCAGCCACGCTGGCCAGTTCTTCACTACGATTGCCGCTCAACTCACAAGGAGTCTGCCAGTCCTTCGACCATTGATCTCAAAAGCTATTGAAGAAAATTTCGATATTGTGAAGCAAGGATTAAGTGAACAGTGGAAACATCTAATTCTTGATCCTCTGACGAAAGCACCAGCTCAATCAATACAACTAGTCGTTGTAATTGATGCTCTTGATGAATGTGACAGCAAAGATGATATCCGGCTGATCCTAAAGCTACTTGCGCAAGCCAAATGCCTTGAGACAATCCGGCTCCGAGTTTTGGTCACCAGCAGGCCAGAGACCCCAATTTTACTTGGATTCCGCAACTTACCTGGAGAGGTATATCAGGATTTTGTGCTACACAACATCCCGCCCCCTACAGTCAACCAGGACATATCTATCTTCTTCCGGAGAAAACTGGCGTCTGTGAAATCGGAACGCGAACTCAGTACTATGCCATGGCCAGATGAGCTGACTATTCAACGATTGGTGGAAAAGGCAGCTGGGTTATTCATCTATGCTGCAACCATTTATCGATTTATTGGAGATGATAGTTATACCCCAGAAGAGCAACTATCCGTGATTCTTGGAGAAGATCATGGTACTCCTTCACAGTCTCCAACAAAGCATCTCGATGACATGTATACAAAATTGCTGCAGCACTCAGTGGTTGGAAATCAAACTGTTTGCATAGGTGATCATTTAGCAGTACGGTTCCGAAAAATAGTTGGCTCTATTGTAATAATGTGTGATATCATGGCTGCTAAGGAGATGGCAAAGTTACTTCACCTACGAAGCATATCACCAACCCTTGCCTCATTGCACTCTGTTTTGAATGTTCCGGAAAACGAATGTCAGCCTGTGCGAATATTTCATCCTTCATTCCGAGACTTCCTCTTGGACCCTCAGAGATGTGTTGATTCTAGATTTTTGATAGACTCAAAAGAGACACACATTAATTTATTTCGAAACTGCATGGCACTTTTGGCTGGGCTTCAACAAGACTTGTGTAACCTCCGAGAGCCAGGCGTTTCCGTGGATGATATACCAGAGCATATAATTCAGCGATATATTCCAGCACATATCTATTATGCATGCCGTTACTGGTTTCATCACTTCCAACTAGGCAACCCCATTCAGGAGGACATGGACCGAATTCTGCGGTTTCTGGAGCATGACTTTTTACACTGGCTAGAGGCGATTAGTTTGATGAGGGAAACATCAAATGGAATTCTAATGGTGAAAAGCCTAGAGGTGACCCTGGGGGTAAGTTGGGCTACTATCTATTTGATGGAGGAAGTCATGCTAAAAGAAAACAACAAGGGGAAATTGGAGGCTTGTCAAAGACTGTTACAATTTGTGTATGATGCCAGGCGGTTTATTTTGCACAACAGATCAATTATTGAAATAGCACCACTTCAAGTCTACTCCGCTGCACTGTTATTTGCTCCCGAAACCAGCCTTCTTCGGAAACAATACTTGAAGAAAATTCCTTGGATTCTTATGGAACCTAAGGTTATACAAGGGTGGAGTCCATTAATACAAACATTCGAGGATCATTCAGATGTGGTGGTGAAAGTTGTGTTCTCGCCAGACGGCAAGTTAGTTGCCTCTGTATCATATGATAGAACAATCAGGTTATGGAGTACGGCAACAGGAGAGTCATGTGGGGTTCTCGAGGGTCATTCAGATGGGGTCAATGCAGTTGTGTTCTCGCCAGACGGAAGGTTAGTTGCCTCTGCGTCAGCTGATAATACAGTCAGGCTATGGGATCCAGCAACAGGAGGGTCATGCGGGGTTCTCAAGGGTCATCCGGATCGTGTCTGGGCAGTTGTGTTCTCGCCAGACGGAAAGTTAATTGCCTCTGCATCAGCTGATAATACAGTCAGGTTATGGGATCCGGCAACAGGACGGTCGTGCGGAGTTCTCGAGGGTCATTCAGGCTGGGTCAGTGCAGTTGTGTTCTCGCCCGACGGAAAGTTAGTTGCCTCTGCATCATTTGATAATACAGTCAGGCTATGGGATTCAGCAACAGGAGAGTCATGCAGAGTCCTTGAGGGTCACTCAGATTGGGTCTATTCAGTTATGTTCTCGCCAGACGGGAAGTTACTTGCCTCTGTATCATCTGATAAAACAGTCAGGCTATGGGATTCAGCCACCAGAGGGTCATGCAGGGTTCTCGAGGGTCACTCAGATTTGGTCTATGCAGTTGCATTCTCGCCAGACGGAAAGTTAGTTGCCTCTGCATCATCTGATAAAACAGTCAGGCTATGGGATTCAGCCACTGGAGGGTCATGTAGGGTTCTCAAGGGTCATCCACATTGGGTTAGGGCACTTGCGTTCTCGCCAGATGGAAAAATAGTCGCCTCTGCATCATATGATAAAACTGTCAGACTATGGGATCCAGCAACAGGAGGGTCATGCGGAGTTCTCGAGGGTCATTCAGATTCTGTCACTGCAGTTGTGTTCTCGCCAGACGGAAAGTTAGTTGCCTCTGCATCAGCAGATAATACAGTCAGGCTATGGGATCCAGCAACGGGAGGGTCATGCGGAGTTCTCGAGGGTCATTCACGTTGGGTCAGTGCAGCTGTGTTCTCGCCCGACGGAAAGTTAGTTGCCTCTGCATCATTTGATAATACAGTCAGGCTATGGGATCCAGCAACTGGAGGGTCATGCGGGGTTCTCGAGGGTCACTCAGATCCTGTCATTACAGTTGTGGTCTCGCCAGACGGAAAGTTAATTGCCTCTGCATCAGCAGATAATACAGTCAGGCTATGGGATCCCGCAACAGGAGGGTCATGCGGAGTTCTCGAGGGTCATTCAGATTCTGTCATTGCAGTTGTGTTCTCGCCAGACGGAAAGTTAGTTGCCTCTGCATCAGCAGATAATACAGTCAGGCTATGGGATCCAGCAACAGGAGGATCATGGGGGACTCTCGAGGGTCATTTAAATTGGGTCTGGGCAGTTGTGTTCTCACCAGATGGAAAGTTAGTTGCCTCTGGATCAGATGATAATACAGTCAGGCTATGGGATCCAGCAACAGGAGGGTCATGCGGGGTTCTCGGGGGTCATTCAGCTTCAGTCCGCGCAGTTGTGTTCTCGCCAGAGGGACAGTTAGTTGCCTCTGCATCAGATGATAAAACAGTCAGGCTATGGGATGTTACCCAAAAGACAATAATTCAAGAGATACACACAGAAGCACAGATTAAGTACCTAGCTTTCTCTCATGCGACAAAGCTGGATACAGACCAGGGTATACTAACTCTCCCACCCCACCCCTATGCCAGCAATACCACATGGGAGGTCCTCCCCCCACCACTCCATGCTACTGATGAATGGGTGATCTGGGATAGGAAGAAAGTATTATTGCTCCCCGGGGATTATCGACCATTCTCCTCCTCGGTGAACGACAACATTCTAGTAATGGGTCATCAATCTGGTCATATTACCTTTATGCGCTTCGATCCTACGGCTCTCGCCCTTGCCTTTTCACATCTACCTCCCCAAAGTTCAGCTGTTGTTCAAGGTAAGAAACTACGCGAATTGCTGTTAGCCCCTATACAATTTTTCTCCTTTTTACTAGCATCCCTTATGCAATTGAAAATTTTGTTAGCATGAATACCAAAGGTTTCTGCTAATCCATGAACCCGACTCAATAGGAAAGCACGGGATGCTTTCCCAGACAGGCCGATGAAGTATCAGATCCATTGGCTATATCCGAAGACGAGGTAGTGGGTGATATAGTATGGGGTATATTGTAGATACAATACATTCATATACAATAGACCCCCGTTATAAAGATGTATGCATAGTACTCAACTACGCTAATCATGGAGATTTGTCAATCGGTTGACCCATCCACCAATTCATTGCGGAATTGTACAACTGAGGCATATCTTTCTAATGGGATATTCTTACAAAAAGACACAAGCCACCTTACCATCCCACAGATTACCTAGGTTCCTTTATATTAGGCTTAAACTGTTGAATAAATAAAATAAACTGAACATTA
>Ga0307514_10003136_pt1 | contig 16246 bp, 17 predicted proteins | sample 16_EM_MG_FD_203088 | JGI IMG/M metagenome (GOLD analysis project Ga0307514, IMG submission 203088) | Populus trichocarpa ectomycorrhiza microbial communities from riparian zone in the Pacific Northwest, United States - 16_EM | ecosystem: Host-associated > Plants > Roots > Unclassified | place...
CTCTTGCGAGACGGGCAAGAGGTTGAGTCTTAGGATAAGACGAGGAGAGAAAGAGATTTGATAGGCGGCTGTACTTAGATTCAATAGATATTGTATTAGTTATTGGGATCTAAAAACCCCCGTAACATTGATTAACAATTGATCGACGCGTTATCGTTCTACCTCTTACAGATAAGTGAGAAGGTGCAATCTAAACTCGAGATAAAATTGACTAACAAAGTTTCACTTAGTGATGGATTACAAGTTATCGAAGTAGCGGTCGATGCGCAACGTGAATCTGTATGAATGACGACCATCATGTTTCATTCATCCATACACCCAACTATATCACTCGGTGTTCAGACCAGGTGTACATAGTCAGCATTTTGAAAACTCCTGATGGTAGGTCATAGAAATCGAGGAGATCCAACTGGATATGGCAAAGTGAGCAAGTTGCGCTATATTAATGAAAAATTAATGTATGAATCTACATACAGTGAATTACCAGATAAACACACTGGAATGTCACAGCGCTAGGTGATCCATTGCTCAGAGAACATGTGCTTCAGTTGATCAGAAATCAATATGCCACAAAGTTTTTGCATGCAACTGAGTAATGATAGAATTTGTACATTGGCTGTCAATAATAACTATATGATTATTTGTACAAAATTATAATCCATATGTAAGGCCGTATATCCGTATATGGCCGCGTATGAGAGTATATGAGAAGATACTGTTGCACACGTGGATGTGGTAATATAATAGAGTAGTTGATAGGTAAGATTATCGCTAGCGATCTCAGAGAGATCGCGAGTCATCTGTATAAGGTTGGCGGTTACCCGGCCCTGGACACGTCTCGTGCCATTTGGCGAGAACCTAATCATGAGTGCCATTACATCATCCCCCCCTTTAGGAGCAGACCCCCTGGGCTGTCACGTACGTTTAGATAATAAGAGAGACCCCACAAAGAAATAAAACCGATGCATACGCCTTCGCACGACTTAATAAGTCCCACAACCGATCAGTGCCCTATGAGCAGCCTCACTGCGGATTCGGTGGACGGGGAAACTCCACCTGCACTTGACTTGTCTCCGGAGGTGGTAAAACCCGTGCCGACGCCATTTATACCGGCCCGAAATCCATTAGAAAGTAAGAAGAGTAAAACCCCTGTAGGAAACATCCAATCCCACTCCTCCAAGTCCAATCATCGTCGAGGCTTCCTCGGATGCTCTCGGTGAAACTCATCAACCAATTCCTGCGCATTCCCGAGATTCTCCGCAGGTTCCCAGCTAGTCTGTACGTAACTGTAACCTGCCCATTGTACGAGATAATGGAGCTTCCGGGAGCGCCACTTAGAGTCGAGGATCCGGTCGACTTCCCATTGATCAGAGTCATCGACTATCGTGGGCTGCGGTTCAGCTGGCGGCTGGCCGGCGGTAGGAGGTGTATAACAGTCGAGCAACGAGACGTGGAAAACATTGTGCTTCCGGATCGTATACGGAAGGTCTAATTTGTAAGCATTCTTATTGATGACCTTACTTACCGTGTACAGTCCTGTCCGTTTGTAATCCAACTTCTTCGACGGCCTTGTCGTCCGGAAGTGCCGTGTTGAAAGCCAGACCTTATCTCCAACCTCGAAAACAACCTCTTTGCCGCCGGCGTATTTCGTCTGACGGGCTTGAGCCTCTTGCAAGTTCCTACGGTGAGTTTGGTGAGTCTCCTCCAAGCCAGCTGCGAAGGTGTTCGCTTGGATTTCCGATTTCAGGCTAGATGATTGCTTCGGAGCCTTAAACTGCATCACCGGATGGTAGTGGTAATTCACCCAGAATGGAGTCATCCTCGTAGAAGCGTGTATCGCGTTATTGTAAGCGAATTCGGCTAGCGGTAAGAGTTTGACCCAATTGTCCTGCTCGTAGTTGCAGAAAGCCCGGAGATACTGCTCCATCATCTGATTTTGATGCTCTGTCTGCCCATCTGTCTGTGGATGGAAGGCTGTCGAGAGCCGATGATCAGTACTCAAGTGAGAACATACCCGGGTCCAGAATCGGCTTGTAAACTGGGTGCCGCGATCTGTAACTATGTTGTCCAGTACGCCGCGCTTGCAAATGACGTGTTCAAAGAAAAGCCAGGCCAATTCTGGCGAGTCGATATCCTTCCGGCACAGTAAGTAGATTGCCATCTTTGTCAGTCGGTCCACAATAACGAGGATCCCGGTGTAGCACGATGCCATTGACTCTGGCAAGTCGGTGACGAAGTCCATCGTGACGGCTTCCCATGGCCGCGATGGTATCTCGATGGGCATGTTGATCCCGTGCCGGGCGTGCCGAGGTGCTTTAATTTGGTGGCATACTTCGCAGCCGCTGACATACTTACGTACATGCGAGTCCATTACTGGCCAATAGAAAGCCCTAGATACCAGCTCAGTAGTCTTAAGAGCTCCAAAATGACCGGACTCGGGGTTGTCATGAAATAGACTTATCACTTTTCCGCATAGAGAATCGACCGCTGGAACGTATATCCTCCCCTCGTAATTCAAGACTCCCGCGACGACTTTCCAATGGCTTTCCTCTTTGGCGGTATCAGTGCCGTCTAACATTGGTCGGTCGACAAGCTTTGCCGAGACGTCGACAGCCAAAGGATCGGAAGCCTGTGCCTCGATAATTGCTGGCATAAGATCGTCGTATGGTTCCACTGAGACGGTTGCCAATAGTCGTGCCACACGCCTTTCGTAGCCGATCTCGTAGTTGGGCCGTCTGGATGGGCCATCGGCAGGGTACTTGCTGCCTTCCAGGTGCTCGATGACAAAGTCGTAAGCCGAAAGGATTTCCGACCACCTGCCTTGTCTTCTGGAGAGCACATTGGATGTCTGGAAGTATTCGAGATTCTTGTGGTCACACCGAATTAAGATCTTGTAATTGGCGCCCTCGAGGTAATGCCGCCACTGTTTTAGTGTTTCCACGATGGCCAATAGCTCCCGATCATAAGTGTCGTAGTTCTGTTCGTCTGGAGAGCACTTCCGGGAGTAGAAATTGACCGGCCTGAAAACCCCGAAAACATCGTACTGATTGAGAATGCCTGCAATCGCGAATCCACTCGCGTCCGTTTGGAGAATGATCAGGTTGGCCGGATTGAAATGCTGGAGGATCGGTGCCTCGGTGAAGGTCCTTTTCAGTTTTCGGAACGCCAACTCGGCTTCCCGAGTCCATTCCCATTTGGCTCAGCCTCCCGATTTCTTGCCGCGAAAAAGTCTCTGATTTCTTTAGTAATTCCGTCAGTGGAAGGGTCACCATGGCGTATTTCCGGATGAATCTTCGGTAGAAGTTCGTGAACCCGAGAAGCACTTGGACATCTCTCATTGACTTCGGTGTCTGCCAGTCCTTGATTGTGGCGATCCGGTCCGATTCCATGCCGACTCCATCGGGCGTGATAACAAACCCCAGGAAGCCGACTTCCGAAACTCCGAATTGACACTTCTCGGCTTTGCAGTAGAGGCCGAATTCCTTGAGTCGCTGCAGCACTTGGCGCACATGCTCCTCATGCTCCTTCTCGTTTGTCGAGTAGATGAGTATGTCGTCGAGGTAGCATACCGCGAAGTCATCAATGTATGGCCGTAGGCAATCATCGATGTAAGACTGGAATGTAGCTGGCGCGTTTGTCAGGCCGAATGGCATGACCCGGTATTCGAATTGGCCGTAACGCGTTCGAAACGCCGTCTTGTATTCATCGCCTTCCTTGATCCGGATGAGGTTATAGGCACCGCGGAGGTCCAGTTTCGTGAATATCTTGGGCTCACGTACACGGTCTAGCATCTCTGAGATTAATGGAAGGGGATACCGATTCTTCACCGTCGCCAGATTGAGCGCGCGGTAATCCACACAAACCCTTAACCCTCAATCCTTCTTCTTTGCAAAGAGGATTGGCACTGCCGCCGGCGATGATGATTGCTGAATAAACCCGTTGGCTAGATTTGCCTCGATATAAGCCTTGAACATCCTCAACTCGAACTCCGATAGGTTGTAAATCCGCCCATATGGCAAGTTATAGCCGGGCTCCAAGTCAATTGCATGGTCGGTTGGCCGATGCGGCGGGAGTGTCTGCGCCTTATCTTTGCTGAAAACCTCCACAAATTCTCCATATGTGGCCGGGATATGGCCTTCATCATCTGTAGGCACCATCTTTGTCGTTGTGCCGGCTCCATCTGCACATGTTAGTTCTCAATTCATAATAGATATGGAGCGGTATGAAGGAATATTCAGGAGCCCGGATTTGAAACGGTTCGCCACAATAGGGCCAAGCCCCGCCGTCCGGTACTCCCTTCGTGTCTCGGCGTGCCGGTAGCAGTCATTCAAGGTTCCCATGTGGACGCACTTCTGCCGCAACTACCGCCGCTGCTCCCTGCTCGCCCGTCCAGCACCTGGGGCCTATCTCACTCACCATCAGTGATGCCTTCCACGGTCGCTCCCAGCAGCCCTGTACAATCCCCCACTCTTAGAAAGAATGTCCCGACGACCTGCTCACTGGCCAGTAGATTGTCAAAGGCAGTTGCTCCAAGTATTTGAATATCTGGGATGCCGCCGCCTCCTTCGGAACACACCTCCTCCCTAGCCGTAGATCCTGGTGCATTCCCGGGGCATTCCTGATGGTCTACCCGGTCCACTGCCACCACTTCCGCTCCCCCTGGGGTTCGCAGAGCCAAAAGTCGACCGCTTTGCCAATCGACGTCCGGATTCCTGGAATGGAACCAAGGCAATCCCAAAACCAAGTCGTAAGCTCGCATGGGCACAACTAGCACCTCCGATTCCTGCTCCAGTGATAAGTGCTCCATATACTGAACCGTGAACGTTGTCTTTCGACTCTCGCTCGCATGAGCCATTACGTGGCCGTTGAGGCCTAGGGTTGTGACGTATGCTGGTTCGTCTGCTAGACCAAGCCGTTTTCGCAGTCTCGGTGCCATAAAGATGCTCGTAGCGCCGCAATCGATGAGAGCTCGCACGCGTTGCATTTCCCCACTTCCATCTCTTATAAAAACATCGTGAACAATATGGGACGTGTCTGGTCTGGACGTACCGCATAAGTACTGACTTGACATGAGAGCTTTTGGGCTCTCCAATAACACCCTTGACTTCAAAGCGATCCGATGCGGTTGTATGCTGTCCATCGTCGCCATCAAAGCCTGCATTGCCACTCTTTCTAAACCCAATTCCGCCTCGTCGAACCTCTCCCGTCGGGCCAGATACCGAGAGAGGCCTATGAGTTTTTTGCATGTTGATTGTCGAAGGACTTCTGTCATTTGATTTGGTGTCCTCCGTCCCTGTTTGGAGCTATTGTCTGGTCCTGCTGCAGTGGGTTACCTCCTTGTGAGTATTTAGAGCAGAAGCTCGCCTTATGGTTCGGAGATCCGCATCGTAAGCATTTGCCGGTAGAACGTCGGCTTTCGAAGATTTCCGTTGACACCCATGGTGCTGGCGGTAAGCCTGACGATTGTCCTCCGCCGCCTGATTTGCTGTGTTTGTTTGATCCCGATTGGCCGGACTTGCTGCCGCCGGTGGTGTCAGCTGGCTCGGAGATGGATGGCTGGTAGCCTCATTTGCCGGCTTTGAAAGATGAGTCCGTAGGCTGTTTCTGCTGCTGTTGCTGCTGCTGTTGTTGCTGCTGCTGTGGCTTCTTGTTTTCAACATGTGTCACTTCCGAGGCCGCAGCCTTATCCAAGAATTTGTCCAAGGTGTCAAATCTGCCACAGGCTGCCGTCATCGGTCCAACTTTGTTCTTGAGAGAGTTGCGGAGGCCTGCCCAGGCAATATCGTAGAGGACTTCTTCATGCTTCTGTAGATTCCACCCAGCCTGTCTCCAATTAGCTTTCACACGATTTGCATAGGCTCTGACCGATTCTTGTGGAAGTTGTATGTAATCCTGCATCAGCGTAATCACCGCCATGCGTCGTCGGTCCTTATCGCCATAAACCTTGGCCATCTCCTGTGAAAAGAGGACAAAGTCCTGTAAGCATGAGTCGGATCCCGCAGATGAGTCGCCCGCCCATTCCGAAGGGTCTGTCATAGCCGTCCGTCTGAGTGCCGGGTTTTGGTGATTGCTCCAGGCGTCCAGAAGAGAGATAGCGTATTTGACGTGATCGGGTCCACCGCGTGGGAATAGGTGGCCGTGGGGGTTTAAATTCGAGCGCAACGCGTCCAGAAATCGGTCTAGCTCTTTCACACCGCCGCAGAACCGTACAGGGTCAACCATCTTGTAGATATTCGGTCTTGGGCCTGCGATGCTTCGTTAGGCGCGTTCGGCGCGTTCGGCAGTCCATTGATCCCGTTCGGCAGCCATTCGTTCCCGTTCGGCCGCCATCCTTTCCCGTTCGGGTTTCTGTTCGGCTTTCCACTGGGCTTGATTTTCGAGCAGCATTTCCAGCATCAACCGGTTTTGAGTCGCCACTTACAGACGGTCCTTGTCAGTAATTTGGGAACGGAGATCACAACTATCGTGGTCGATCAGGCTATCTTTGTTTCTTTGACCTCCGAGGTCATCGTAGAGGTCATTGTCATCGTCATTGTCAATTTCGGCCTCCGGTAATACCGTTGGAGTAGCGCGTTCGGTTGTTGATGCCGCTGCCTCTAGAGGGTCATCCCTCTCATGAATGTCAGTGACGTGCAATTGAGTTCTGGTAGACTTCTTTGGAGGCATGTTTTTGATAAAACGCGTTATTTTGTGGCGACGCGTCGAAAGGGGTAAATCGCGAGATCCCGTGAGCGAAATGTATCGAATTGATTAAGAGCGATAATAGTGTAAGGCCGTATATCCGTATATGGCCGCGTATGAGAGTATATGACAAGATACGGTTGCACACGTGGATGTGGTAATATAATAGAGTAGTTGATAGGTAAGATTATCGCTAGCGATCTCAGAGAGATCGCGAGTCGTCTATATAAGGTTGGCGGTTACCCGGCCCTGGACACGTCTCGTGCCATTTGGCGAGAACCTAATCATGACTGCCATTACACCATAAAACAACAGTTAGGACATGATTATGGTGACTGTAAATGGAGCATCAACGATTTATGGTCTTGTAAGTAAGTTAATTGGAAAGCAAGTTGTATGCTGTTATTTATAACACACGTATTGGCTGCGTTGACTGGCTACATTCAAAGCAACACGGATACAGTCCAATGCTGAAAATCAGAGTCATCGGAGTGACAATGATTGTTGGTTTGGTATGTATGTTAATTGGGAAGCAATTTGCTCGCAGTTATGCATAACCAAAGTATTGGCAGCCTTTATAGCCGACAAAGAAAGCAACGCGGTAACAGGCCTATTCTCAAAATGAGCGTCAACGGAGCATCAAGAATTTTTGGACTTGGAAGCAACTTAATTGGGAAGTGATTTGCTCGCTGTTATTCATAATCAACAGATTGGCAACCTTTTAGGCAATAGAGACCGCGGCACGGTAACAGCCACATTCTGAGACTGAGCATCAATGGAACATTAACAATTTTTTGTCTTGTTAGTAAGTTAATTGGAAAGCGCGTTGCTGACTGTTATCCATAACCAAAGTATCGGCAGCCTTATAGGTAAAAGGGAAATTGACATGGTCACAGCCGCATTCTGAAAATAAGCGTCAACAGAGCGTCAACAATTTTTGGTCTTGTAAGTAAGTCAATTGCGAAGCTATTTGCTTGCTGTTTTCCATAATCAACATATTGGCAGCCTTTATTGGCAAAAGAGAAAGCGAAATGGTTACAGCCCCATTTTGAAAATGAGAGTGAACAGAGTGTCATTGATTTTGGGTATTGCATCTGGTATAATCCAAGCGCTTTGCTATTGCGTTTACCCATAATCAAAGTATTGGCCGCATTTAGGAGCAATACGATCGGTGTCAATGTCACTACACCTGAAAATGAGCGTCAACAGAGCATTAACAGAGCGTCAACCGAGCGTCAACAATCTTGGGTGTTGCATCTTGTATAATCCATGTGCTGTGCTACGGCATTTACCCATATTCAATGTAATGGCAGCCGTTATGAGCAAAAGAGATCGCAACATGGTCACATCCCCAGTCTGACAATGAGCGTCAACAGACTGTCAACGATTTTGGGTGTTGCATCTTGTATAATCCAAGAGCTGGGCATCGGAATTTACCCATAATTGAAGGATTGGCAGCCTGTATAGGCAATATCGTGTCTGTCGATACTGCGATATGACAAAATGAGCATCAACAGAGTGTCAACAGAGCGTCAACAGAGCGTCAACAGAGCGTCAACAGAGCGTCAACAGAGCGTCAACAGAGCGTCAACAGAGCGTCAACAGAGCGTCAACAGAGCGTCAACAGAGCATCAACAGAACGTCGACACAGCATCATCACAGCATCAACAGAGTGTCAACAGAGTGTCAACAATTTTGGGCATTGCATATTGAATAATCCCAGCACTCTGCTATGGCATATACCCAGAATCAATGTATTGGCAGCCATTATGAGCAAAAGAGATCGCAACATGGTCACAGCCCCAGTCTGAAAATGAGCATCAACAGAGCATCAACAATTTTGTGTGTTTCATCTTGTATAATCCAAGGGCTGTGCTACAGCATTTACCCATAATCGAAGTATTGGCAGCCTTTATAGGCAAAATCGTGTGTGTCGATACTATTACACCACCAACTGAGCGTCAACAGAGCATCAACAGAGCATAAACAGAGTGTCAAAAGAGCGTCAACAGAGCATCAACACCGCGTCAACAGAGTGTCAACAGAGTGTCAACAATTTTGGGTGTTGCATCTTGTATAATCCAAGGGCTGTGCTACAGCAATTACCCATAATCAACGTATTGGCAGCTGTTATGCGCAACAGAGATTGCGACATGGTCACAGCCCCAGTCTGAAAATGAGCGTCAACAGAGTGTCAATGATTTTGGGTGTTGCATCTTGTATAATCCAAGGGCTGTGTTACGTCATATACCCATAATCGAAATATTGGTAGACCTTATAGGCAATATGGTCTCCATCAATGCCACTACACCTCAAGCGTCAATGGAGCCTCCACAATTTTTGGTCTTGTAAATAAGGTAATTTGTAAGTGATTTGCTCGCTGCTATCCATAACCGATGTATTGCCACCCAGTATGCACAAAAGGGAAAGTGACACAGTCATGGCGCCATTCTGGCAATATCTGTCAACCCAGCATCAACTGAGGGTCATCAATTGGTAGTGATGCAGATTGGATAATGAACGCATGGCATGGATATTTGAGCTTATAATTAAACTATTGCCCTCCTCTATGGTCGAAAATATAAATCATTAAAAGAAAAACATAAATTAAAATATTGTCGATCTCCCAACAGCCAAAACATGCAAACTGTGATTCCTGGATGTCAAATAATCGATTTTGATTGAGTACTATAATCAAATAACAAAGGCAAGCTAGTTATGTGTTTTTCCAGATGGACCTGCTGAACAATCCGCTGAGAACCCTCCCAATTCAGACGGGTAGGAAAATGTCGATTGAACCGTACCCGGATTGGCAGTTCGGGTTTATTGACGACCCAGACCGCCGATCTGGACACGGTTCGGTTCCGACCCGAACCCGGACCTGAAGTGACGGTCCAGAACCATTGCTAACACTACTCAGGGGATGTAATTGCATCAGCATTTGCACCGTTTTCTGATCCCGCCATTCGAGACCAAGCACTTTTCCATCTGCAGTGGCACCACCAGATACAGTATTCCACTTGGTAGTAGCATCAAGGCAACGAAGATGTCGAGGAAAGGCGTTCGAACGCATAGTTCCGGTACCTCCAATTCCTCTATCCCTCAGCCCGAGTAGCAAAGGAACAATTTTGAATAGGTTGTTCATGTAAATGTTGAAGTCATAATCTTTGTATGATAGTGAGAGTGCAAGTTGACGCACCGCAGCTTGTGTTGGGGCTAGGGTGGGGTGGGGTGGAAGCTCTGCAATTCCCGTTTTATGAGAACTGTACAACCAGTTGTAGGTGTATCCACATTGACATTTCGCAAAGATCTTGAATCCTTCCTTGATAGACTGCTTGGGCATGCGAACGGTATGCTTGCTGCGACCAAATATTCGTACCATCATTTCATCAACCGAAGTATTTGTTGCTGGAACTGCTAGCTTCTGTGCACGTTTGCGAATGGATGAGTTGAGTGGCTTAAGGTTTTGATATCATTCCGAGTCTGCGAGAGGGAGATCAGAGTCGCTGACATGTAGGTACCACTTAATTGATGTGAAGCGACGCTGTGAAAGTGAGGTACTGAAGGTATTGTAGTTCGGAATCCATGACAATTCATTGGGATTTTCGTTCTGGTGTGCAGGTCCCCATACTCTTCGCCATCTAACTCTGCGTCTGCTACCTGCACCAGTGATCTGCAGTGGCTGAGAGTGAGTCTGGCTACGCTGCCAGAAATCACGGTAGGTTTGCACTCTGTAAACCCCGAGAACCAATACGATTGCAACATTTGCCTTCATTTCTGCAACAGTCACTGGTTGCCATGACCCATCAAGCGGTCTAGGTGTTACTCCAGTCAAGGGGTCTGGTGTTCGTTGCTTCGCTGCATATTTGTTGGTGTTAGTAACCAGAATCTGCCAGTCTGTTTCGGTCCAAAATCGAGAAAACCAATCACCGGCAACCATCTGCAAGCTGTTAGGTTGAACGCTACCAGTAGCACTCCGATTGAACAATGAGATACTTCATTTACTCTGAGTTGATAACCAGCTGAATGCTGAGCATGCATCCTGGGTTCACCCCGCTCAAGTGGCTCAAAGGAAATCTGCGCCACAGTCTCCCTTTCTAAGGAACCATTTTGAGGTTGCAGGGTGCAGGCAACAACTTTTCTCCCCACTGACTTCTGGGGTCTAGTTAGCTGGTTTGTCGGAAGTTCACTTGCCAGTGGTTCAGGATTCAGGCTCATGCCAGCCTGAGCCTGAGGAAAGAACTCTGGTGCATAATCATTATCATCATAATGACAGTGATGGTTTTCCTTATTCCAACCCGCTGTTGCTGATACAAGTTCAGATACTGCTGCGCTTGCCCTACAAGCGGCCGCTCTGGAGGATCTGGTTCGCTTATTTTGAGTGGTACCGGTGGTAGTACTAGTAGCATGGATGGTATTGTGGGGGAGCTCTCCCAGTGGCTTCCGCTTTGGTGGCATCTGCTGCAGTGGATCCGGCACTTCAAGTTGAATGTAGCTACAGGTATTGCACCAGTAACACAGCGCTCATGGCCTTAAAATGTTTGCTACATTAGACTTGAGTCATACCCAGCCAGTGGCTCAAGCACAGCCTCTGTTGAGTGAACGGGGTTGAGAAAATATCATGATTCATGAATATAACTGCGCCCCGCTACACAGCCTCACAGATGATCACTCGTACAGGAGGTCAGCTCTGCCAATCACAACCCCCGCGCCATGCTGACCGCTAAATCCCAAAGCGGAATGCAACCAATCTACAGAAAGTGAGCGTGTAGGGGATAGTATCCAGCGCACAAAATCGCATGCGTATTGTAGTAATCTAGTTAATGTATAGGTCTATAGGACCGCATAGTGCCACGCGGCAAATATGCTATGAATTACCGTCCGAACAACAGCTTCTCTATGAGTTACGCGTCGCGTAAGGTCATTTTTCCCGGTGCATGAGATACAAATACCACTTCCATCCCCCAAAAAGAACAAGATACTTCCACTACCAACCCCACTAACCTAGGAAACAGGAATGGAAATGAATAAGGAAAAGGTTGGAAATAACTTTGGAGAGCTTTTGATTGATCTGGCCAAGGGTGGGTCTGGGGATGGAACTAACACTCCTCCCAAAAAAGAGGCCCCTACGATCCCGCCAACACCCACCCAATATGAGGCCACTACGATCCTCCCCACTCCCGCCGAAAAAGCAGCCGGTACGATCTCACCTACTGCCACTGAAAAAGAGACTGGTACAACCGCAGGGAGTCCTATCGATCGTAAGCAGAACAGTATCCACACGCCTGACCGCTCTGCAACTTCCCACAGTGAAAGTACCAGTTCCAACGACAACACCGAGGATGAATAATACGGGAGCGGCTTCCTAGAATGGCTCGGTCTCGACCCAGACTGCAAGAGAATGTTGGACGATGAAACGAAGAGATTGGCACACCACAAGAGAAAAATGGGGAACAAAGCCATACCCATCTTCTAACATGCAGTAAACAGAGGCTCTCAGTTTTTTATAGAGGCTCAGGCACAAATCACAGCGGCCATATATGTAATGCATGAAGCAATCGTTCGATTCGTTACTCGGCTTGGCAACATCTCATACATCACAAGAGGCTAAGGAAAATGAAAGGCAGATACAGAGGGTGGCAGGAAAAAGCAGGTGCGCAAGGAGTGAGAGTCCTTATGTTTTTCCTTTGGGTTTATGCTTTTCCTTTGGGTCTATGTTTTTCCTCTGGGTTTATGTTATTCTTTGGGTTTTTATTATTCTTAAGTTCTTTCGAGTTTGGGTATAAGGTTTTATGGGATATAGAAGAGGAGAGGTGTGCTTCGCACAAAGGGCCAGGGAGGAGTTGTGGCGGCAAAATCCGTTTCTCACCACCACTGCTCACATTTGCAGGGGAAGCCGGTGGGCGGGGGAAGGTGAGCAGAGATACATGGATAACGGGGGTGGACTGAGCTACGGGGAGTATATATATTCGAGAGACCCCAAGGTAGATATACATCATCTTACCATACAATGAAATACACACTCTATCTTTCCCAGCTCTTGGTCCCACGCACTCTTGCCGAGTTTTCATATATCCACGCAATTTGTGTGGTTCCTCACGGCCAGGTTGCTTATCATATCCTCTCACCCTCTTCCTACGCCCCTCGAGCCAGAACCGCTCTTTCTCACGAATTCCCTTTGGATACCGCGAGAGGTGCAGCGGAGTGATGACGATAGGCTCTCTGCCTTCTAGCTCCGCCGTTTCACCACAACGCACTCAGCTGGAATCTCCAATCACTGGGAACAATTACCATGCGCAACGCGCAGCTTATAGAGAAACTGTTGCTAGGACGGTAATTCATAGCATATTCGACGCGAGGCACTATGAGGCTCTATGGACCTGTGCGATGGCCAAATTACTATTATATGCATCCGATTATGTGTGCTTGATACTATACATCACGCTGCATACAACAAACTTGAAACCAAGCTGCCAAATGTACTTCATTGCACTCTCCCCAGTACGCTCTGAAGTACACTCCTGATTGCACTCGATCGTACCCTCCCAGCCTGCTTGACTGTACACTCCCAAGTAAGCTCTCAACATTCTCCTAAGTACACTTCTGAGCTGAGCACAGTCTCAAGTACACTCCCGAGCTTGCCCTCAAGTACGCTCTCGATTATACTCGATGGCACACTCCCAGCCTGCTCGACTGTACGCTCCCAAGTAAGCTCTTAACACGCTCCCAAGTACATCTCCGAGTACACCTCCGAGTACACTCTCAAGTACACTCCCGAGCTTGCTCTCAAGTACGCTCCGAACTGCACTCGATGGCACACTTCCAGCCTGCTTGACTGTACGCTCCCAAGTACACTTCCGAGTATGCTCCCAACTACACCTCCGAGTCGCTCTCAAGTACACTCCCAAGTACGCTCGCAAGTTGAGTCTGGATGTGGTGGACAGATGGATCGCGCTCAGATGACGGCCGAGTGGGAGCCGCGGCAGTATGCAAGCACAGAGACGAGTGGAGGTCCCGCCGCAGCTATCTGGGCACTGGACGAATGGAGGTCTTTGACGCCGAACTGTGGGCGATCGGACTCGCGCTCGAGGAGACGATCGAGAAGAGAGAAATACTGCATTGAAATGGGGTGAAGATGGTGGCGGTCTTTAGCGATTCACAAGCCGCCATTCGGCGGGCGGCACATCTGGAGCCAGGCCCCGGACAACGGCTAGCAAGACGGATCAATCGAAAGGCGCAGGCTCTCCTCGCCCACGGCATCAAAACGGAGATTCACTGGGTTCCGGGACACTCCGGTATCCCCGGGAACGAAGAAGCAGACCGCCAGGCGAACGTAGCCCGCGAGGCAAGGGGGGACACGGCGATAGAGCGGCCGTACACCTCGGCCGCGAATACGGCCAGACGGATCTCCGAGGGAAGGTCAGCAGCCAAAGCGAAGTGGGAAGCCGACAAGTGCGGCCAGCACTTCGGCTACAGACTCAAGGGCAAGGCGGGGACCAAGAGACCTATCCCAATGACAAGCGTGAAATCGCTGGCCGCCAGGTTCTACAGACTAAAGTCCGGGCATGCACCCACTGGAGTCTACCTAAAACGGTTCGGCCATCGTGAGGACGACAAATGCTGGTGGTGCGGCGGTGGAGGCAGGACGGCGGCCCAGACGCGGGAACACCTCTTCCGCCACTGCAGCCGGTGGAGAGACCAGCAGAAAGCACTGTGGAAAGCGGTGGGAAAGGCGACGGGCTGGAAAGCGGGCAGATGCCGACACGTGCAGATCTCTGAGCTGTTTTCCAGAGACGAATGTGATCAAGCGGTGGTGGACTTCCTGGCGGCTACTGAAGTCGGGAAGTTCCCGCCCAAATGAAGGGAGGGATGGAGCAGGCACAGAGGCTGACTCAGGTGCGGGGAGCGGCGGCAGCGGGCATAGATCTCTGCGTTTTTCTTTTCTTTTCTTTTTTTTTCTTTTCCTTTCTGTTCTGGTCTGTCTTTAAGCTTTCATTTGTCAGCGGGGATGAAGGGAGCTCCGCCATCTAGCCGGCTAGCCCGGAGGCGGAGGGGATATCAGGTCCTGTCATACTCTAATTAGAGTGCATACAGTATGAATAAAACAAACAAAAACCTTTGAAAATCAATAACGTTACTACATCAATCAATCATCAAACTCATCAACAATGAGATCAACTTAGGTCATTAAAACGTCATCCTAGCACAGGAATTACCCTTCAGCTTTTGTCGTCAACGCTTCTTATTAGTGTCGGCCCATCATTCCTCTTTGGCGTCTTTTCCGCCGCCATTGATTTTTTCGAATTCTTTCACCCGGTCTTCTGCGTCCATTCGTGTTACACTTTCCACGTGCAGGCTAAAGTAAGCTTTCATACACCCCTCATACCACACTCTAGCAGGGACTGGAGGACTACGTCATACGGTGTAAACCCAGTGTTCGGAAGTGCTGAGGCTCCAGCTCACACACCCACCGATATCTGCTATCGTCTTTACTTGTAGTAAAACGTGCTATCCAGCACATACCACTTGGGACATATTAACATTGCACACGAGCTGTAGTTGCGCTGCAAGCCCTGCGAGTAAGGGGGTTAATTCATATTTAGTTAGCATCATGCAACATCACTCGATTATTCTCGGGTCACTTTTGTTGCATGTATATATAGACCTGACACGAGCTGACCGTATCCAGGGCTGATGGTACGGGAGGATGTTGAAAGCAAAAGAGAAAGGATGAAGAAGCTCAATTGTCTGTCGATCCAAAGAGAGGGAAAACTATAAACTTATATACGAAAGAGAGAGAAGAAAACCTCCATGCCGACCGCCAAAGCCGGAGCCCAAAGCCGAGTACCAGTGCCGAGCCCTCCTCCATGCCATGGGGGCAGGCGAGGCCGATGGGGGCAGGCGAGGCTGGTGGGGGCAGGTGAGGCTGGTGGGGGCAGGCGAAGCCAATGGGGGCCGTAGCCACCGGCCTCATGCCCGAGCCCGCCAGCACCGAACACTAGAGAAGCCACCGGTCCAAATCCCTAGTCAACAGAGGAGGCACACTTCTCTCACTTTAGATGAAGATGGTTGATCGATTGTCTATTTATCGTGGGAATCTATGCGCACTCAGCTAGGGTGGCTGGATTCATAGGCCCATCCAAATCTCGGTGAGTCCTTCAACTTCAGCTGTTCTGTAATGTGGTAATTGTTGGCTAGGGGTTTGGCCCGGTGGCTTCCTTTGGCTTTTGGATCAGATGGGCTAGTGCCGAAGGCTCTCGGGCATGATGCCGGAGGCTTACAGCCCCATGCCGAGGAGGAGGCCTAGCCTTGGGAGTAATACTCAGCATCAGGCGCCAAATGTGATACTCAGCTTCGCCGAGTAGTCACTTCTTTGTATATAAGCCTACCGTTTTCTCTCTCTTTGTATCGATCAGTGTGGTCAACCGTCCCGTCCGTCGACATCACCCAGGATTAGGACGGGACGGCAACTCTCCGTCCGTCCCCGGGACGCTGCCGACATTTGGATCATGGACGGGGACGGACGGCAAGGACGGCCGGGGACGGATCAGTTCCGTCCCCGGCA
>Ga0307514_10003137_pt1 | contig 16245 bp, 5 predicted proteins | sample 16_EM_MG_FD_203088 | JGI IMG/M metagenome (GOLD analysis project Ga0307514, IMG submission 203088) | Populus trichocarpa ectomycorrhiza microbial communities from riparian zone in the Pacific Northwest, United States - 16_EM | ecosystem: Host-associated > Plants > Roots > Unclassified | place...
TTGGGATTTGGGATTTGGGATTTGGGATTTGGGATTTGGGATTTGGGATTTGGGATTTGGGATTTGGGATTTGGGATTTGGGATTTGGGATTTGGGATTTGGGATTTGGGATTTGGGATTTGGGATTGCAGGGTAATTTGGGAGTTTTGAGCTTCGATTGCGGAATTTGGCATCGAGGGTAGGGCTAGCATGACCTCCTACCTGACTCACAGAGTCAGGAAAACCCCGAAATTGCTAGTACTTGAAGAGCCAAGTTAACATTAACCATCGTACAGGAAACCCAGCTTCTACTTCATCTACACCCTGTCCCACAGTGGACTGTACTTGGAAGTTTTTATCTGGAGGTCTAAGGCGAGGTACCTAACAAGTATTGGAATTTCGCATTGTTAAGAGTTTGAATAACCACTGACATAATATTTATTACCCTGAACTTTGGTATTAATATATGGCTAATGGTTATGTGACTACTAAAACAAAGAACACTTATTGGAAACATATTTTTTATGTTGATAAAAATATATCAGGCCACCCGGAATTCTTGGATGAAAACAAGGGCATGTGCATTAACTTGCAGGCTCACATAGGGGAAAAAAATAACACGCAGAAACATGCTAAACGGCAGAAAGCAATACAGGCAATGCAATGATTCAAATTCCCTATGTAGGATTTGACAAAAGGAGATTCGTAGCAATATGATACCTCTGGCAAGGTAAAGATTCATAGAAAGCAGAACTGACACACAAAAATAACTGGAGCATAGATCTCACACAAATAAGCAATTGATCGTGGTCAGTAGAGAGCCACATTTATCTATCCCCCAAACCAATATCTCGCTGCATGAATCCGTTCGGAGGACCCCAAGCTTCTTAAGAACCTTGACTTGAATGATATAATCCTCTCCACCCTCATCCCGCTGATGTACCTCACGGTCTCGAAGCTCTTTGCATACTATCCAGTTGACGGATTGCTCCAACCTTAGTGTGATGAGAGTATATTGCACACTTGCCGTTTTAATCTGCTGCTGGGACAGGTAGGGGCAATAGAAAGTGAACGATTTGTTTCCACTCTGGACATTGTATTCACCTGGGTCGTTTAATGCATCAATGAGAACATGGGATAGTGCCAACACGGGGGAAATATAAAACCCTCCATTCTCTTGGATTCCGAGTGTAATCGGCTCCAGGCTTGCGGAGTTTTGCGGCTGCGAAGTCCACGGTGCCACGGAGTGCTCGTAATCGGGGTCACGTTCCGGCCAGCCCATAATTTGTTCCCAGGCTGGGAGTAATTGTCCTGTCCCCGGATGAGGATAGTCAAAGAGGATCTCAATCTGTTGCTTTAAAGGGAGAATCTGAAAACATTGTTGCCAGGCAAGTTCAGCGCTTGTTTCCGCATTGTAGGCTGGTAATTTAGTCAGGTGTAGGAGGTAGAGTAGTCCGGCAACTTTGTCTGTAGGCTGTGTTGCATGACGCCGTGCCATTTCCCTTGCGAGTTGATACATGCTGCAACCACTAGGGCTGTGTAGCTCGGTGGTGAGCTTCAGAACCGGGAGCAGGGCACTCCTTAGTGTAGTTACTTTCCCTCTGACCTTACTTCTGGTGTTTAGGAGGACACCCTGTGCATTTTGTGACATTCCTCCATTCAATGTCATATTCTCCACATGTATCTCCTGAAGTGTCCAGGCCCGCTGCAGCCAGTGGCGAGGATCGTCCCAGTTCTCCTTACTGAAAGGTCTTCCAAGCCCATTAAAATAACGCACAAGCCTCTCTGCCGCCCTGTATATATTACCAATTGTAGGAACATCGATCTTCCATTCATCTTGCCGAATGTTTTCCAGGGCAGGGTTGTTGGATTGCTGTCGGAGACAGAGCACATCAATCCATACGTACTCTGCCCCGAAGCCGAGCATTTCTGCGCGCAGACTCTGCAAGTCGGCTCCGTTAGGAAGTGGCTTCAGCTCGACTCCGCTGGGAAGTGGCTTCAGCTCGGCTACACTGGGAAGCGGTACAGGCCACTGGTACTGATTGATGGATGTATCGACTGCCTCCATACAAGCTGTCCAACTATGCGTCACAGCCCAAAACGTAGGGTGCTCATTTGAGGGGGCTACTGCATGTAACATCCGGTACGCAACCACGCGATTACTCCTGAGGTCCCAGATGCGCCGTGGCATGACTGAATATGGTGACTCGATGAGTTCCTGTTTCTTGTCATCTGTGTATATCGCCCGACCACGTGCTTCATCAAGCACCTTTGCACGGCTCAGCCACCGTGCCCTTTGCCTTGAGATCTCACCTTCGGCAATGGCTGGCGCCAGTTGATTGAAATGTTTCCATCCAATACGAGCTGCGGCATATGCCATACCAAAGTCGAAACCTTGTGACGCAAAGTATCGAATATCATTTTTGATCCATCCTTGGAGGCTCTCAGCTACCTCAGTGTGGATGCCAGTAAGGGTAAGCAGGGTGCGAGTGAGTATATCCGTATTGAGCTCAGTACATAGAATGTCAGCCTGCTCTGGGGTGATGCTGTTCCCCACGTGTACGCGGAACTCCAGTCGATGCGGGTCAGGAGAGATGCGTGGTGAGGAACCGGCACCAGCTTGTAACTGGCGCTGATACTGATATGCAGTAGACTCCACACAAGTCGGGGTGTGTGGCATCGGAAATGGAGGTCGATGTGTCACATCTGCAGCTTCTCCCATAGCCTCGAACTCGTTTTTCAAGGCACCCTCCACAAGGGCAATCAGATCTGGCGTAGCACGCCCAGACTGAGCTGCGTGCAAGGCAGTTGGATACTCACCATCCACCGTTTCATAGTAGCCACCGGAAAAGGTGGCACCTGCCCCCCTATCCAACAACAGCAATACAATACTCTCATGCCCTTCATATGCAGCCACACCTAATGCAGTCCCGTACTTGCCACCCACAGTGTTGATATCTGCTCCTCGATCCAGTAGCAATGAAACAACCCCATCCTTCCTGTGACATGCAGCTACTCCTAATGCAGTCCCGTACCTGCCACCAACAGCGTTGATATCTGCTCCCCGATCCAGCAGCAACAAAACAATCTTCTTATTCCCGGTAGCGGCAGCTACCGCTAAAGCAGTCCCGTACTTGCCACCCACAGTGTTGATATCTGCTCCTCGATCCAGTAGCAACGAAACAATCTTCTCCTTCCCGGTAAATGCAGCTGCTCCTAATGCTGTCCCGTAATCGCCACCAACAATGTTGATATCTGCTCCTCGATCTAACAGTAATGAAGCAATTTCATTTCCCCCCCTGAATGCAGCTGCTCCTAATGCTGTCCCGTAATCCCCACCAACAGCGTTGATATCTGCTCCTCGATCTAACAGCAATGAAACAACCTCACCCACCCCCCTGAATGCAGCTGCTCCTAATGCAGTCCCGTAATTGCCACCAACGGCGTTGATATCTGATCCTCGATCTAACAGTAAGGAAACAATTTCCTTGTTCCCCATTGATGCAGCTGCTCCTAATGCTGTCCCGTAATCGCCACCAACAACGCTGATATCTGCTCCTCGATCTAACAGTAATGAAACAATTTCATTTCCCCCTCTGAATGCAGCTGCTCCTAATGCTGTCCCGTAATTGCCACCAACAGCATTGATATCTGCTCCTCGATCTAACAGTAATGAAACAACCCCACCCCACCCGCTGAATGCAGCTTTTCCTAATGCAGTCCCGGAATTGCCACCAACAGCGTTGATATCTGCTCCTCGATCTAACAGCAATAAAACAATTTCCTTTTCCCCCGTGTATGCAGCTTCTCCTAATGCAGTCCCGGAATTGCCACCAACAGCGTTGATATCTGCTCCTCGATCTAAAAGCAATGAAACAATTTCCTTTTTCCCCCTGAATGCAGCTGCTCCTAATGCTGTCCCGTAATTGCCACCAACGGCGTTGATATCTGCTCCTCGATCCAGCAGAAATGAAACAATCTTCTCATTCCTGGTAATTGCGGCTGCTCCTAATGCTGTCCCGTAATTGCCACCAATAGTGTTGATATCTGCTCCTCGATCTAACAGCAATAAAACAATTTCCTTTTCCCCCGTGTATGCAGCTGCTCCTAATGCTGTCCCGTAATTGCCACCAATAGTGTTGATATCTGCTCCTCGATCTAACAGCAATAAAACAATTTCCTTTTCCCCCGTGTATGCAGCTGCTCCTAATGCTGTCCCGTAATTGCCACCAACAGCGTTGATATCTGCTCCTCGATCTAACAGCAATGAAATAATTTCCTTGTTCCCCCTTAATGCAGCTTCTCCTAATGCTGTCCCGTATTTGCCACCAGCAGCGTTGATATCTGCTCCTCGATCTAAGAGCAATGAAACAATTTCCTTGTTCCCCGTTGATGTAGCTGCTCCTAATGCTGTCCCGTAATCGCCACCAATAGCGTTGATATCTGCTCCTCGATCTAGCAGGAGGGATATAATTTCCAAAGATGAATGCTCCGCAGCCTGCAACAATGTGTGCTTGAAAACATCCTGAATATTGATATTGCCTTCCCGCTCTGCAACTTCTAGCAGCTCCTGCACCTTGCACTTATCCCCCAACTGTACCGCCACTTTCACCTCCCGCATGATCCTGTTGTTCTCTAATCTTAGGTAGATATCCATGGCCACTCTCGCCTTGGTGGTTTTAAACCTTGCGTAATTTGTGGTGCTTGCGGAGTCGGACTTTGCTACGTTCGCTTGATTATGGCTGCTCTTAGAGACAGCTGGAAACAGTGCGCTGCAGTCCATCGTCATAGCCTAGATAGGCTAAATACGATTAATGATTCCTTAAATAAAAAAAAAGCATACGAAGATGAGGAGTGGTGCGCGGCCGTAGCGAGATCCGTGATGTGATGGGGCGGGTTAATGTATATATAGCAACGTAGATACCGGTACCGCATCCACTAGGAAAGAACACTCCATGTCGCTTTTTAAGACACACTACCGGTAGGGGTTGTCAGTCCAAGTCCGTAGGCCTGTATGTGGATTTTAGCGCACGCCACATATGTACTTAGCCGAATTGAGCGAAATGCTTTTCATTGGACTGACAACCCCCAACGTAGCTATTTGTAGCTTGTTGGCTATGTGAAAAGTTATCACCCACCGCCTTTGCCATGCCTCGGACATCACAGGCGGAGAGGGGGAAGGTGAGGATGCTGCATGGTCATAACTTCCGTCACTCGAGTACCCCACTCCAGGTGTACTGGCCGTCGGATATATAGTATATTATTGAACAACTAGTTACAGGAGGGTGTACAACTTGTTACGTAAATAGGATTGAAAGAGAGGACAGGAGAACAAATGGACTTCTCTCATATGTCCCCAACGCTACATGAAACCATGAGTCAAGTACAAGATCAGCAATACCTAGCTGCTGAGCATGTTGGAGAGGATAACCGCTAGGACAAAACGTGATCACTGGGTGCCAGGTTTGCCTAGACACCGATGGTATACTGTGCACCAACAGAGCAATACTATTGCACAAAAGAACAGATGGGATGGAAATATTGCATAGTTAGAACTAGACAATAGCTTATAATTGAGAACTTCCTAGAAGGCTCTAGTTCAAGTACCAAATCGGGCTTCATACGAGTTGGTCAGGGGGACACGAGACTAGTCAGGGGTCGGGGTCGAGTTACAGGAAGTGGAACACAATCCACAAACAGAATAGCAACACTGCAAAGTCGTGCTGAGTCATTGTCAGATGGGGCCTCGTGATAGCTTGGGGCTCGCAAAGTCGGCAGAGGGTTCTACGACGAAACCTATGCTCAAGTGATGCGCCCCGAGACCCCCAAGATTCTTCTGGTCATAGCCCCCCCACCAAGGATGTGCAATCCACCAAGGATGTGCAATCCACCAAGGATGTGCAATCCACCAAGGATGTGCAATCCACCAATGCATCGGTGACGGACCGATACTCGGTAAACCAACAAAGTCTCAGTAGTGCTAACAAACTGCGCTTATAGAATCAATGGCGAAACGACGGAGTATCTGGGAAAATGCGCTCTCTGCCGCTCGATCGCAATGCTATGCGAAACACAGCGAAATTATTTTGTGAAGAGCCGAAGCCTCAAACTCCGAATCTACGCGGATGCATCGTACGGCGGAGGAGGGGGACCCCCCCAGACCAGAGCACGCATCACGTTAGGAAGACAAGCGATCGGTTGGCAGGCAGCAAGAAGTGGTCTCGTTGTCGATTACGGAGGTCGAATATATTGCAGACTGCGAGGGAGCCAAAGACGCTGCCTGGGCCCAACAATTCTTGGTGGAATAGGAATCATGGCGATCCCCAGCCTGTGCACAGACAGCGAGGGAGCTTTGGATTGAGCCCGACCTCCAACTTCGCCTGGTGGAGTCGACGCATCGAGCGGTGATACCCATATCCGCCAGCAGAACCGATCAGGCAAGCTGAGGATCAAAGCGATCCCAAGGCAGAACAATCCTGCAGACATCCTCACCAAGCTCCTCCTGATGAGTACAGTGAATGGATAGAAAGCGTCATGGATGAGTATCTCAAAGCTTCCCCCAACTGATGGAAGGATCGCTACCCACTACCGACGTACCAATCCACATAACCGAAAGGCAACTATAGGAAGCTAAAATAGTCACGTAGGCGTTCGAGTGTTGAATACTCTCACATGTCGGATATCACAGGAGCTGCGGAAATCTATAAATGCGTAATTGGAGTAAAAGTGGAAAGACCAGGGTCCCTAATATGGGCAGTTGGAATAGTTGGGGAAGGGTAAAAGAGCTGGAATTAGATAGAGCACTAGATTCATAGCACAAAAGTCCATTGTTGAATATATCCCGCCTCTACTTCTTCACCAAAATTTCTCCGGTTCATAACCTCGTAATCTTACAGATGAGCTTGCTAGGTAACAGGAACCGTATCTAGGTGTACGGAATAAGGTTCAATGACAGATATCTTCAGGGTAGAGCTAGCAACGCAGGGCGTCCATGGCGTCCATGACATCCGTGACAATATGACAAGGACGCTGTAGTAGTCACTTACTTGGGTCTAACTGGGTACGAAAAACATCTAGATAATATGGCAGTAAAATAATAAAAAACTACATAAGTACAGGAGGTGCGTATATAGCGGAAAACGAGGTCGATATCAGGCCACTTTTGCCTACTTGGGATTATAACTCGGCTGTGAAAACACTATAACATGCAAGGAAGGAAGGAATACTACCCAAGCTGCCTACATGCGTGGTAGAAATTGAAAGAAGCAGGGGCAATGGGAGAAAAGTTCAGGGTAAAAATGTTCTTGAACATATTTCACCAAGGTCCTTATGTATGGTATGGACACATACAACACCCCCAAAAAGGTCTTATAATTTTTTTTTGAGTCGGTGAAATAATAGGATGATAGTAGCAGAGGGGTATAACAGGAGTATAGCGGTGAAATAATGGTATAGGGGTAAAATAATGGCATCAGAGTATAGTGGTGGTATAGGGTATATCCCACTCCTGCTCCCACTCTACTCCATAATTCTCCACTTAATAAAGTGAATGGATCTGGTGCTTGCGCACAGTCCATAGGTCGTTATGGTACATTGCCTAATATATATAATATATATACTCCATGTAATTCATAAGAATAATTGGGATTATTATTACTAATACTTGACCTAATAAATTTGCTCTCTATCCTTGTTAGTATTAAACTTTTGGAGTCATATTTCATATGCTGATTACGGATCAAGCCGATATTTGATCTTCGGAAGTTATCATCAATCATAGCACATATAGGTCTCTAATTATGCCTCATACTCAATGGTCTATGACTATGCCCTACATTAATTGGAACTCAAAATAATTAATTATCTCAGAAACTATAGCAACAACGCTGGAATACGGCAGAGAACAGAGCCTACCTAGCAGCTATAGAAGCTCATAATTAGAAGCTAGATGGCGTTGAATATGCCTACCAAATTATAGAAATATATAAGAGGGGAAGAGGCGCTAGAGGGAGCCTATATAGGAGAATGCGACCAGAGCCTATAGGAAGGGCGCGAAAAGAAAGCCAGTAAGAGAGCAAGCAGGGCTAATAGGAGTGCATGGCGCGCAGAGTCAATCAGACCTTGACTAGTAATTACAACCAGCGGCTGTAGGAGTGCGTAAAGCCAAGTAAGAGCGTGTAAAAAGGCTGGCAGCAATGGAACAATTGCTTGGGACATTCGAGTTACGTTAGCGATACATGTTCTACAGTACTAAGCAGAAATATGGCAACTTTGTTGCTGAACCTAGCCTCGTCACTGGAAAATATTTACTCCGTACAGCGGAGGTGAAATCACCTGACGGATGGATGTACTGTACGTGCCAACTAGACTGGGTAACCCCCATACGTGCCCATGGGTAGGGGACGGGAGGGGGAGGACGATGGAACGGGCATTGGAAGACGGGAGGTGGTGTGAGAGCGTGGCAGGATTCCTTTTGTGATTACATGTAGATAACAGGGACTGACCTGGAGGGAGAGAGAAGCTACTGTGGTTCGAATATGATTATATAGTGGTTGAAAAAAAAAATACAGTGGAGTGTGGTGGGTGTTGTAATATCAGCTGCATATGGATGTGTGTGATTTGTTTTGCGCTAGCTGCTGCAGTGCACGAAGTAGTACGAACAGTACCTACCATTGTAGTGGGTCGATATACAGTACAGTACGTGGTTAGTGCAGGCAAGAGGAAGCCGAACTCTTTTGGCTTCTCTACTTAATTATCAAACTCCCAGGGGGGTAGCACGGGGGGAAGCGCAGCCATAATCAAGCAAACGTAGCAAAGTCCGACTCCGCAAGCACCACAAATTACGCAAGGTTTAAAACCACCAAGGTGAAAGTGGCCATGGATATCTACCTAAGATCAGAGACCGACAGGATCAGGAGGGAGGTGAAAGTGGCGGTACGGTTGCGGGATAAATGCGAGGTGCAGGGGCTGCTAGAGGACGCAGAGCGGAAAGGCAATATCAATATTCAGCATGTTTTCAAGGGCGCATTGTCGGAAGCTGTGTATTCATCTTTGGAAATTGTATCTTTCCTGCTAGACCGAGCAGCAGATATGAACGCTGGTGTCGACTGTTATGGGAGAGCATTAGGAGTAGCTGCATATGCCGGGAAGGAGAAGATTGTTTCATTGCTGCTGGATCGAGGAGCAGATATCAACGCTGTTGATGACCATGATGGGACAGCATTAGGAGCAGCTGCATCTGCCGGGGAGGAGGAGATTGTTTTATTGCTGCTGGATCGAGGAGCAGATATCAACGCTGCTGGTGGCTATTACGGAACAGCATTAGGAACAGCTGCATCAAAGGGGAACGAGGAAATTGTTTCATTGCTGTTAGATCGAGGAGCAGATATCAACACTGTGGATGGAGAGTACGGGACTGCATTAGGCGTGGCTGCATTTACCGGGAAGGAGAAGATTGTTTCATTGCTGCTGGATCGAGGAGCAGATATCAACACTGTTGGTGGTGATTACGGGACAGCATTAGGAGCAGCTGCATTTACCAGAAAGAAGAAGATTTTTTCATTGCTGCTGGATCGGGGAGCAGATATCAACGCTGTTGGTGGCCATTACGGGACAGCATTAGGAGCAGCTGCATTTACCGGGTACCAGTGGATTGTTTCATTGCTGTTAGATCGAGGAGCAGATATCAATGCTGCTGGTAGCAAGTACGGGACAGCATTAGGAGCAGCTGCATCAGGGGGGAACAAGGAAATTTTTTTATTGCTGTTAGATCGAGGAGCAGATATCAACGCTGTTGGTGGCAATTACGGGACAGCATTAGCAGCAGCTGCATCAGGGGGGGGAAAGGAAATTGTTTCATTCCTATTAGATCGAGGAGCAGATATCAACGCTATTGGTGGCAAATACGGGACAGCATTAGGAGTAGCAGCTGCATCAGGATGGAACAAGGAACTTGTTTCATTGCTGTTAGATCGAGGAGCAGATATCAACGCTGTTGGTGGCAATTACGGGACAGCATTAGGAGCAGCTGCATTTGCCAGGAAGGAGAAGATTGTTTCATCGCTGTTTGCTCGAGGAGCAGAAATCGACGCTGTTGGAGCAGCTGCATCAAGGGAGAACAAGGAAATTGTTTCATTGCTGTTAGATCGAGGAGCAGATATCAACGCTGTTGGTGGCAATTATGGGACAGCATTAGGAGCAGCTGCATTTACCGGGAAGGAGGAGATTCTTTCATTGCTGTTAGATCGAGGAGCAGATATCAACGCTGTTGGTGGCAATTACGGGACAGCATTAGGAGCAGCTGCATTTACCGGGAAGGAGAAGATTCTTTCATTGCTGTTACATCGAGGAGCAGATATCAACGCTGCTGGTGGCTATTGCGGGACAGCATTAGGAGCAGCTGCATCAGGGAGAAACAAGGAAATTATTTCATTGCTGTTAGATCGAGGAGCAGATATCAACGCTGCTGGTGGCTATTACGGGACAGCATTAGGAATAGCTGCATCAGAGGGGAACAAGGAAATTGTTTCATTGCTGTTAGATCGAGGAGCAGATATCAACAGTGTGGATGGAGAGTACGGGACTGCATTAGGCGTGGCTGCATTTACCGGCAAGGACAAGATTGTTTCATTGCTGTTAGATCGAGGAGCAGATATCAACGCTGTTGGTGGCAATTACTGGACAGCATTAGGAGCAGCTGCATCAAGGGAGAACAAGGAAATTGTTTCATTTCTGTTAGATCGAGGAGCAGATATCAACGCTGTTGGTGGCGGGTACGGGACTGCATTAGGAGTAGCTGTAACGAAGGGGAGGTGGGGGTTTATTTCATTACTACTGGGTCGAGGAGCAGATATCAACGCTGTTGGTGGCAATTACGGGACAGCATTAGGAGCAGCTGCATTTACCGGGGAGTGGGGCATTGTTTCATTGCTGCTGGGTCTAGGAGCAGATATCAACGCTGTTGGTGGCAATTACGGGACTGCATTAGGAGCAGCTGCATTTACCGGGTATGAGTGGCTTGTTTCATTGCTGCTGGGTCGAGGAGCAGATATCAACACTGTGGGTGGCGATTACGGGACTGCATTAGGAGTAGCTGCATTTCACGGGAAGGAGAGAATTGTTTCATTGCTGTTAGATCGAGGAGCGGATATCAACACTGTGGATGGAGAGTACGGAACTGCATTAGGTGCGGCTGCATTTACTGGGAAGGAGAAGATTCTTTCATTGCTGCTGGATCGAGGAGCAGATATCAACACTGTGGGTGGCAAGTACGGGACTGCATTAGGTGTGGCTACATACAAAGGGCATGAGAGTATTGTATCGCTGCTGTTGGATAGGGGGGCAGGCGCCACCTTTGCCGGTGGCTACTATGAAACGGTGGATGGTGAGTATCCAACTGCCTTGCACGCAGCTCAGTCTGGGCATGCTACGCCAGATCTGATTGCCCTTGTGGAGGATGCCCTGAAAAACGAGTTCAAGGACCTGGGGGAAGCTTCAGATGTGGCACATCGACCTCCATTTCCGATGCCACACACCCCGACTCATGTGGAGTCTACTGCATATCAGTATCAGCGGCAGTTACGAGCGGCAGCTATTGATGCCGGCCTCTCATCACGCACATCCGCTGACCCGCATCGACTGGAGTTCCGCGTGCATGCGGGGGACAGCATTACCCCAGAGCAGGCCGACATTCTATGTACTGAGCTCAATACGGACATACTCACTCGCACCCTGCTTACCCTTACTGGCATCCACACTGAGGTAGCTGAGCGCCTCCAAGGATGGATCCAAAATGATATACGATACTTTGTGTCGCAAGGTTTCGACTTTGGTATGGCATATGCCGCAGCTCGTATTGGATGGAAACATTTCAATCAACTGGCACCGGCCGTTGCCGAAGGTGAGATCTCAAGGCAAAGGGGGCGGTGGCTGACTCGTGCAAAGGAGATTGATGAAGCACGTGGTCGGGCGATATACACAGATGGCAAGAAACAGGAGCTCATCGAGTCACCATATTCAGTCATGCCACGGCGCATCTGGGATCTCAAGAGTAATCGCGTGGTTGCGTACCAGATGTTGCATGCAGTAGCCCCTTCAAATCAACACCCTACGTTCTGGGCTGTGACGCATAGTTGGACAGCTTGTATGGAGGCAGTCGATACATCCATCAATCAGTACCAGTGGCCTGTACCGCTTCCCAGTGTAGCCGAGCTGAAGCCACTTCCCAGCGGAGCCGAGCTGAAGCCACTTCCTAACGGAGCCGACTTGCAGAGTGTGCGCGCAGAATTGCTCAGCTTCGGGGCAGAGTACGTATGGATTGATGTCCTCTGTCTCCGGCAGCAATCCAACAATCCCCTCCTCGAAAAGGTTCGGCAAGATGAATGGAAGATCGATGTTCCTACAATTGGTAATATATACAGGGCTGCAGAGAGGCTTGTGCGTTATTTTAATGGGCTTGGAAGACCTTTCAGCATGGAGAACTGGGACGATCCTCGCCACTGGCTGCAGCGAGCCTGGACACTTCAGGAGATACATGCAGAGCATATGACATTTAATGGAGGAATGTCACAAAATACACAGGGTGTGCTCCTAAACACGAGAGGTAAGGTCGGAGGGAAACTAACTACACTAAGGCATGCCCTACTCCCAGTTCTGAATCTCACCAAGGAACTACATAGCCCTAGTGGTTGCAGTATGTATCAACTCGCAAGGGAAATGGCACGACGTCATGCAACACAACCTACAGACAAAGTTGCCGGACTGCTTTACCTCCTGCACCTGGCTAAATTACCAGCCTACAATGCAGAAACAAGTGCTGAACTTGCCTGGCAACAATGTTTTCGGATTCTTCCATTAAAGCAACAGATTGAGATCCTCTTTGACTTTCCATATCCGGGGACAGGACAATTACTCCCAGCCTGGGAACAAATTATGGGCTGGCCGGATCGTCATCCCGATTACGAGCACTCCGTGGCGCCGTGGACTTCCAATGACCAACAGCTGCAAACCCCCGCAAGCCTGGAGCCGATTCCACTTGGGATCCAAGAGAGTGGGGGGTTTTATATTTCCCCCGTGTTGGCACTATCCCATGTTCTCATTGATGCATTAAACAACCCAGGTGAATATAATGTCCAGAGTGGAAACAAATCGTTCCCTTTCTATTGCCCCTACCTGTCCCAGCAGCAGATTGAAACGGCAAGTGAGCAATATACTCTCATCACACTAAGATTAGAGCAATCCTTCAACTGGGTAGTATGCAAAGAGCTTCGAGAGCGTAAGGTACATCAGCGGGGTGAGGGTAGTGAAGAACATATCATTCAAGTCAAGGTTCTTAAGAAGCTTGGGGTCCTCCGAACGGATTCCTGCAGTCAGATATTGGTTTGGGGGATAGATAAATGTGGCTCTCTACTGACCATGATCAATTGCTTGTTTGTGTGAGATCTATGCTCCAGTTATTTTTCTGTGTCAGTTCTGCTCTCTATGAATCTTCACCTTGGCTGGGGTATCATATTGTTACGAATCTCCTTTTGTCAAATCCTACATAGCATAGGGAATTTGAATTATTGTGTTGCCTCTATTGCTTTCTGCCGTCTAGCCTGTTTCTGTGTGTTATTTTTTTTCCCTCTGTGTGAACCTGCAAGTTAATGCACATGCCTTGTTTTATCCACTAGGAATTCCAGGTGGCTTGATATATTTTATCAAAATAACACAATTACCTAACCATTAGCCATATAGAGGCCGGACATGAGAACACTAAGAACCTTCACTTGAATAATATGATCCTCCCCCATCCGCCGCGTCAATCTGCTGCTGGGACAGGTAGGGGCAATAGAAGGGAACGATTTGTTCCCACTCTGGACATTATATTCACCTGGGTCGTTCAACGCATTAATAAGAATATTGGATAGTGCCAAAACCGGGGAAATATAAATCCCCACTTTCTCTTGGACCCCTAGTGGAATCGGCTCCAGGCTTGCGGGGTTTTGCGGCCGCTGGTCATTGGAAGCCCATAACAAACTATGAGGGTTGTGTTAGGCACAGCGGAGTACCTATGTTGGGTTTTGTATGTGCCTATACATGTACATACAAGGATCCTGGTGAAATAAAATATATCTCATGAAGTTTTTTAACCCTGAACTCCTCTTCCTCTTCCTCCTCCTCCTCTCTCCCTGTTTATTTCAAGTTCAACCACTTACTCATGCATGCATGGTATTTATTTATGTAAGTAAGCAGTTCAGGTAATATTCCTTCCTCCAAACATGCCAAACTGAAATCTCGTTCCTCTCTATATAGAATACAGACCAGACCAGACCAGACCAGACCAGACCTATGTACATACAGGTACATAGTTATTTATTATTATTTTCCTGCCATATTAATTATCTAGGTATTCTTTTTTCAGATACCCAGTTTGTTTTAGACCAAAGAAAGTGAACTACAATAACAGATGTTTATCTACCTAATCCCTCGCACACGGGCGTTCGTCATATTGTCACAGATGTCATTGCATTGATAGCATTACCCTGAAGTTATCCCGCCCCCCAAAGCCCCCGTCCGTCCCGTCCCATTACAGCCAGCCCCCCTCTAATAATAAGCCTCATCACAAACTTTTGACGATCTTCTTATCTATCTATCTATCCCATATCTTCTACCCTACTTAACTAACCTCAAAGTGTGAGGTGTGTGAATGCAACTTCTATGAATGAATACTCCATAGTTACTACCTACCTACATAGATTAAAAACCAGATAAACAAACTTATTAATTACAAACAAGATAAAACAAAACCACCTCAATCCAAAAGCACTACTTACTTACTTACTTACTACTTACTCCAAACATTGCTGTATATAGGTAGTTAGTTTAGTTTAGTTTAGTTTAGTTTCCTATACAAAATAGAAAGAAAATAGAAATTGTACTTGGTTTCTTTTTTTTTTCTTTTCTTTTTTGGGGGGGTGGTTGTTGTTAGGGGATTTATTCTTTCTGTCGTCGTGTGTGTGATGTGTGATGTGTGTGATGTGTGATGTGTGTGATGTGTGATGTGTGTGATGTGTGATGTGTGCAACTACTAACTAACTACCTAACGAGATACTTACGAAAAAACACAATCACAATACGACTACATGTACTTACTTACTTCCATAAAACAATCCTTCACTCGACAGCTATTAGCATACACACAAGAAAGCAGGATTAAGCTAACCTACTCACAAATCTACATAACAATTCCCCCATTACCTACCACTAATTTCTCAAAAATTACCTCGATGTATTGTACAAGTATAAATAATACGTTCATGCGCTGTCACAGATCTATCCCCCTTCCCCTTTCCCCCCAAATTACTTTCCCTATACAATATCTCAGGGTGGTAACAACAGATACATAACCCAAGTTCAGGGTAACCATTGTCCGTGTCATACACCCACCAGTGAGGGCGTCTTTTTATCCATGGAGGGGGGAAGAAGCAATACTCCTACTCCCCTCATATCCACCCATCGATTCATTCATTCACTCCGAGAATCGTAACCCCCAATTTCTTCAATCCAGTCAATCGATCCATATACACACTGCTAAAGTACATACAGCATACATACTATAGCCCTATCTATCCTCGATGCCAAATTCTGCCATCCCAGCTCCAAACTCCCAAATTACCCTGCAATCCCGAATCCCAAATCGCCACTGTGCCATAATCCTCATGACCCTCGAAGCAAAAACAAAAAAACAATGTCCGCCTTATCGACATGAACCAGCAAGAGCAAAAACAAGAAAAAGGTGTCCACATTATAGTGCAACTCACAGCACCTACTCCCCATCCATATCCATATCCCCATCCATCACCATCACCACATCCTCGCCATCGCCCCCCTCACTTATCCCCAGAATCTCCCTCCCGGCATCTATCCTATCCTGCCTCCTCACCCCCTCCACCCGAGGTGCACTAATCTTGACTTCCGGAGAGGGTGCCCGTCTCCCAACCCCCTTCACTCCCATCACCACCACCCCCATCCCCACATGCAATGTTACCTCCCTAGCGCTCTGACCCAGTGCACCTACTGATAGATTCAAACTCGATGCCCCGCGGAGCCTACCGAGGCGGCGCGGCGCTTCCCGATTTGTGGACCTTTGAGCTTGATGGGAAGGGTGAATGGCTGGAATATAGCGCTGGTGATGATGATGAATATAGTGTCGAATGTGAATACGCCGAGGGGGAATAGGAGAGCGATAAAGATGAAGGGGGAGGGGGAAGGTGTGGATGCTGCATG
>Ga0307514_10003138_pt1 | contig 16241 bp, 12 predicted proteins | sample 16_EM_MG_FD_203088 | JGI IMG/M metagenome (GOLD analysis project Ga0307514, IMG submission 203088) | Populus trichocarpa ectomycorrhiza microbial communities from riparian zone in the Pacific Northwest, United States - 16_EM | ecosystem: Host-associated > Plants > Roots > Unclassified | place...
AACAAAACATTATTATTCTATTAATTATTAATCTTTTATTAAAACTCTAATTATTTTTACAACTATAAAAAATTTTACTGCAACTTTTTAACTTTTGATAATATTATGGCTAAATAATACCAAAAAACTTTTACTAATAAAATAATGAACTATCATTTAAAAGCAATATAAAACATTTATATAGACCAAAATGAAATCATAACTTATACATAATAAAAAATAGTTGAAAAACTTTAAAGTATCTTTATGAATAAATTATTGATTTTTGATACTCATTGTCATTTGGCTGATGAAAAATATCACGAATAAACTCAAGAAACACGCAAAATAATTCGACAGGCTGAAAAAAATGGTGTAAACTATATTTTAAATGTTGGCTACGATAAAAAAAGTAATCAAAAAGTAATTAAGCAATTAGAACAATTCTCTAATTTATATGGTGCTTTGGGACTTCATCCTAATAGTGACGAAGATTTAACATTAGAAAATTTACAATGAATAGAAAAGCAATTGTCTAATAAAAAAATAATTGTGATTGGAGAAATTGGTTTAGATTATCATCGTGATTTTACTCCCAAAGAAAAGCAAAAAATTTGGTTTAAAAAACAGTTAGAATTAGCCAAAAGATATAATTTGCCAGTTTTGCTTCATATTAGAGAAGCATTTGATGATTCTTACCGAGTATTAAAAGAACTAGGAATAAAAAAAGGCATATTACATTGTTTTACTGGAAACTGAGAAATTGCCGAAAAATTTATTGATTTAGGTTTTTATATTTCTTTTGCTGGAAATATTACTTATAAAAATGGTAAATGAAAAGAAAGATGACAAGAAGTAATAAATAAAACTCCTCTTGAAAAAATTGTTATTGAAACTGATGCTCCTTATTTATCTCCTGAGCCTTTTAGAGGAAAAATTAATTATCCTCAAAACATAATTTATACTTTGAAAAAAATTGCTGAAATTAAAAAAATAGATGAAAAAGAATTAGGTAAAAAAATTTATCTTAACACTTTGTGATTATTTAATTTTTTTAATAAGTAATTCCATTTAATTGTAAAAAAAATATTAATAGTTTAAACATATTAGAATTATAAGATATAAAAAATAAATATTATATGGAACAGTTAGAGATTATTAATCAGAAAGGCGAAGTGGTAAATTCTTTTCAACTTAATTCTCCACTTTGACAAGTTCCGCTTTCTCGTTGGAATGTTTCTCTTGTCAATCGTCATTATTTATTTAATCAGCGCCAAGGAACTAGTAAAACTTTAAGTCGAGGAGAAGTTAAAGGAAGTACTAAAAAAATTTATCGTCAAAAAGGAACTGGTGGTGCTCGGCACGGAGCTAGAAACGCTCCTCAATTTAGAGGGGGCGGAGTATCTTTTGGACCGCGCGGAGAATCAAATTTTTCTCTTAAAGTTAATAAAAAGTTAAAAGAAAAAGTTCTTCAATCAATTTTGAGCGAAAGAATGCGAAAAAAAGAAATATTAGTAGTTGATAGTTTAATTTTTGATAATTATAAAACGAAAGAAGCCGAAAAATTTCTTAATTCTTTACCGGTTAAAAAAGTTAAAAGTTTGGTGGTTTTAGCTGAAAATGATGAAAATAAACAAAAAATAATCTGCGCTTTTCGCAACCTTCCTTATATAAATACTACTGATAGTAAATTAATAAATACTTATGAGTTACTTTCTCCTAAATATGTAATTTTTACTCATTCAGCACTCACTCAAATTCAAGAGAGATTAAGTTAATAATTTTTAAATTATGTTAATACAAAAACCCATTTTAACTGAAAAAAGTCAGTTTCTCAATAAAAATAATAAAGTTTATAGTTTTTATGTGCTTCCTTCAGCTAATAAATTTCAAATTAAAAAGGCGGTGGAGGAGATGTTTAAAGATGCTAATATAAAGGTAAAAAATGTTCGCACTAGTCGGCAAAAACCAGTTTTACAAAAGTCTCGTTATTTACAAAAGTCACCAAGTCGACTTTATACCAAATTAAAGAAAAAGGCTTTTGTTGAATTAATATCTGGTCAAAATTTACCAAATTTTTCTGAAGAAAAAAAATAAAAATTACTATATATGATGAAAACAGTCAAACCAATAACTAATTCTCGCCGTAACACTATTCTTATAAATTATCGGGAAAAATTAATCCCTAGTAAAAAAAAAACTCCTTCATATTTGTTTAGAAACATAAAAAAATATTCAGGGCGCAATAATCAAGGAAGAATCACCATGCGACACCAAGGTGGTCAACACAGCAGATTTTATCGAGTTATTGATTTTAAACGTTATAAAAATGACGGCATTGAAGGAAAAATAAAAAGCATTGAATATGATCCTAATCGTAATTGTTTTATATCGTTAGTAAGTTATGCTAATGGTAATTTTGTTTTTATAATTACTCCTGAAGGGATAAAAATTGATGATAAAATAATTAGTGGAGAAAGTGAAAATATTCCTTTAAAATTAGGTAATAATATTCCTTTGCGATATATACCTATTAACACCCCTATTCACAATTTAGAATTAAAGCCTAAAAAAGGCGGTCAATTAATCCGCGGTGCTGGGACTTATGCTGAAATAATTGGTAAAGAGGAAAGAAGTAAATATGTTTTGGTAAAATTAATGTCAAAAGAAGTTCGTAAAATTTTAGCGGTTTGTCGGGCTAGTATTGGTAAAGTAAGTAATAGTGAGGCCAATTTAGTAAAATTAGGTAAAGCTGGAAGAAATCGTTGAAAAGGAATTCGTCCTACTGTGCGAGGTTCGGCCATGAATCCAGTCGACCATCCTCATGGTGGAGGAGAAGGAAAAGCCGGAATCGGTCACCCCTCACCACTTAGTCCATGAGGAAAAAAAACTTTAGGAAAAAAAACTCGTAAGAAAAATAAGTTATCAAATAAATATATTGTTCGTCGTCGTAATAAATAAAATTATTGCTTAGTAGAAACAAAAACACTAAATTCTTAAAGTAAAATAACATGAATCAAATAAATCAATCAGAAAAAAGTAAAAGAAAGAGATTAAAAAATTTGCTAATTTTTCTATTTTCAGTATTTTTTATCGGGGCTCTTTTCTTTTTTGATAAGATTGGTGAAAAAGTTAAAAATGATGGCAATAATATCCGTAATGAAAGGATAGAAAAAACATGTAATAAATGTGGAAAAGAATATTATTATACTCATTAGTGCTGCTGTTAAAAACGGCTGCGACACAATTATTTTACCAAAAGGTAATTTAAATGACTATTATTCTGAAGTTCCTTCAAACATTCAAAGCAAAGTAAAAAATCTACAAACAGTAGAAAATTATAAACAACTTGAAGAGATAATTAATAATTGAAAATAAGAATTAATTTCAGTTTACAATTTAAAACTAATGATATATGCCTGAAGAGAATAAAAAAATAACTAATATCCGTAATATTGGTATCATGGCCCACATTGATGCTGGTAAAACCACCACTACTGAAAGTATTCTTTACTTAGCAGGAAAAATTCATAAGGTAGGAAAAGTTCATGATGGCGATACTATAACTGATTTTGACCCTCAAGAGAAAGCTCGAGGAATTACTATTTTTTCGGCTGCTGTAACAGTTGATTGGAAAGATTGTCAAATTAATATTATTGATACCCCTGGGCATGTTGATTTTACTGCTGAGGTAGAAAGATCTTTAAGAGTTTTAGATGGTGGAATAGTAGTCATGGATGGAAAAAAAGGGGTAGAAGCTCAAACTGAAACTGTTTGACGACAAGCTAATAAATACAAAATACCCCGCTTAATATTTGTTAATAAAATGGATAGTGTTGATACTGTGGAAAATTTTGATATTTGTTTAAAAAGTATTAGAGAAAAACTTAACGCTATACCTTTTCCAGTTCAATTCCCGATTGGCGCTGGTAGAGATTTGAAAGGAGTGGTCGACATAGTAGAACAAAAAACTTATTATTTTCAACCAGGAGATAAAACTGAAAATTATCGTATCGAAGAAATTTCCCAAGAATTATTAGCCAAAACCAAAAAATATCGGCAGGAGTTAATTGAGAAAATAATTGAATATGATGAAAATTTAGCGTTGAAATATTTGGATGGTCAAGAACTACAAATATCGGAAATAAAAAAACTGATACGTCAAGCTACTATAACTGGTAATTTTTTCCCAGTTTTTTGTGGATCGGCCTATAAAAATGTAGGAGTAAAGCCACTTTTAGATGGAGTAGTTAATTATTTACCTTCCCCCATGGATATAGGCGAGATAAGCACTTTTTCTTTGCATGATAAAACTCAGCAATTTTTAGTTAATTGTAATAGTGCGATATCTTGTTTAGCTTTAGCTTTTAAAATTGTAGTAGATGATTATAATAACCGCTTAACTTTCTTTCGAGTTTATGCTGGAAAAATATCCGCTAATTCTTATGTTTATAATGCTCGCGGTAAACGAGAAAGAATTAGTCGTTTATTAAGACTTCATGCTAATGATAAGGAAGAAATTAAAGAAGTAGGGGTTGGAGATATTGCTGCTGCAATTGGACTTGAATTTACTATTACTGGGGATACTCTTTGCGAGGAAAAAAACCCTTTACTTTTGGAAACAATTGATTTTGCAGAACCGGTTATTTCTCAAGCTATTGAACCAAAAACTAATGAGGATAAAAACAAATTACGAGATGCTTTAGAAAAATTAAAAGTTCAAGATCCAAGTTTTAAATATTGAATAGATCGTGAAACTGGACAAATGATTATTTCAGGAATGGGCGAATTGCATTTAGAAATTTTAATTGAAAGATTAAGAAGCGAATGTAAATTAGATATTGAAACTAAACAACAGAAAGTGGCTTATCGAGAAACTATTAAGAATATTATCGAAGTCAAGTATCTACATAAAAAACAAACTGGAGGAAGAGGCGAAAGAGCGGAAGTTCATTTAAAATTTGAACCTAATGAAGGAAAAGGTTTTGAATTTATTGATAAAATTAGTGGAACGGATATTCCAAAGCAATTTCGACCTTCAATAAAAGCTGGTTTAGAAAATGTTCTTTCAGATGGAATTCTTCTTGGTTATCCTATAGTTGATGTTAAAGTAACGCTTTTTGGAGGAGGCTACCATCCTGTTGATTCATCAATGCAAGCTTTTGAAAGAGCTGGATATGATGCTTTCAAAGAAAATGCCAAGGAATTTGAATTAGTTTTATTAGAACCTTTAATGAAAGTAGAAATAGATGTTCCAAAAGAATATTACGGAAATGTTTTAGGAGATTTGGTTTCTCGTCGTGGAGAAATTGAATCTACTGATGAAGAAAATGAGCCTGCTAAGATTTATATTAAAGTTCCGTTATCGGAAATGTTTGGTTATTCTACTATTATACGCTCTTTAACCAAAGGAAGAGGTAGTTCTTCAATGGAATTTTCTCATTATCAAGAAGTTCCAAAAGATACATTTCAAAAGATATTTAAAAAAGAAAAATTATAAAATAAGAAATGATAATAACATTCATAAGGTCTAAAACTTGTTTTAATGTTAATTTAGAAATTCTTATATATAAAATTAGATTATATAGGTAAAAAATGAGAAATATTATCTTTTATTATAAACTAAACTTATACTAAAAAAAACTTTATGAAAAGAACTTGACAACCCAAAAAGTTAAAAAGAAAAAGAAAGCACGGCTTCTTAGAAAGCAATAGAAAAAGAAAAACAATAATTGCTGCTCGACGGAAAAAGGGACGTTGAAAACTTACAGTATAAAAAAAACTATAAAATATATTTCTTGATACTACAATGAGTTTAAATAAAAACGAAAAAATTAAAAAAAATACAACAACAAAATTAGAAATAAAAAAAATCGATAAAAAAACTTTAAAAAGAATTAATGATAAATTTGAGCAATATTGAAAATATTTATTTGGGCTAATTGCTGTTTACATAATCTGTTATTTAATTTGGATTTTATCGGTAAAGTATGCCACAAGAATTGCGACTGAAAAAAATTGGAATGGAGATAAACGAATAGTGGTTGTCTCTTTGGCACTTTTTCAAGGACTTTTATTTAGTATGGACGGTCGCGTTACTGCTTTGTTAAAATCTCCTTTTGGTCAAATGTGCTATACCATTAATAAAGCCGAAGGAATTACTGATAAACAAAAAGATTATATTGTTACCAAAGCTACTGAATCAAATGAGCATTGTAAAGAAACTTTAAAAAAATTTGGTATAATAACAATTGTTCAAGAGTTAGCAAAAGTTTTTATTAAAGTTGATAAGGAAAGTAAAGACGCGAAATATGAATATTTAATGGTTATTGGTTATCTTGTTCCATTATTTTTTGCTTCTTTTGCGGTTTGACAAATCCATTGAGAATTAAAAAAAATGAAAAAATATCAACTTTCTATTCATGAAAAACGAAAACGAGTTAATTAGAACCCGTTTCGCTCCTAGCCCGACTGGTGATTTGCATATTGGCGGGGCTCGCACTGTTTTATTTAATTATCTTTTAGCAAAAAAAAATCATGGACGGTTTATTCTTCGTATTGAGGATACTGATACAAAAAGAAATCAAGAGGAATTTGTTAATAGTTTACATGAAGATTTATTGTGATTAGGATTAAAACCAGATGAATCAATTTTTCAAGGAGGAAATTATGGCCCTTATCGGCAAATACAAAGATTAGAAATATATCAACAATATATTAATAAATTAATTAAAGAGAAAAAAGTTTATTATTGTTTTTGTTCGGTTGAAGAATTAACCCAAGAAAAAGAAGCCTACATAAAAAGAGAGAGAAAAATTAATTATCAATATTCAAGAAAATGCTTAGGATTACAAGAACAAGAAATTCAAACTCTTTTACAAAAAAATATTTCTTATGTTCTTCGTTTTAAAGTTAATCAAGAAAAAAGTTATTCTTTTCATGATTTAGTAAGAGGAGAAATTATTTTTCAAGGAAAAGATATCGAAGATTTTGTTCTTTTTCGTCAAAATGGTATTCCTAATTACAATTTTGCTTGTGTAATTGATGATTATTTGATGAAAATTAGTCATGTTTTACGCGGTGAAGAACATTTATCTAATACGGGAAAACAATTAGTTTTATATGAAGCATTAGGCTGAACTTCCCCTCTGTTCGGACATCTTTCAATAATTCTTAATAAAGAAAAAAAGAAACTTTCAAAACGCGATAAGGAAACTAGTCAATTTCAATTAATTAAACAGTTAAGAGAAACAGGATATTTACCAACAGCAATAGTTAATTATTTGCTTTTTTTAGGTTGACATCCAAATACAACCAAAGAAATATTTTCTATTGAAGAAGTAGCACAAGAATTTGACTTAAAAAATTTAAACAAGCGCGGAGCTATTTATTCATTAGAAAAAATTAATTGGTATAACCATTATTATATTCAGCAACTAAAATCAAGTGAATTCGAAGAATACTCTTGGGAAGTTTTAAAAAAAATACATAATTTAAATGAAAATAAAAAAGAGTGGTGTAAACAAATAAGTTATTTATTTCGAGAACAACTTAATTATTTTCAAGAATTAATACTATTAACCAATTATTTTTTTCAACGACCGAATAAGCAATCTAATATTGATAGAGATGAAATTTTTTGATTAAATGAATTTAAAACAGAACTAAATAAATTGGGTAAATGAGAAGAAGAAGAAATTAAAATTGCTCTTAAAATTTCAGTCAGTAACATCCAAACTTCAAAAAAGTCTTTTTTTTTACTGTTAAGAAAAATGTTCACTGGTCAAGAAAAGGGACCAGAATTAGCAAAAATTATTTTTCTTTTAGGTAATTCCGAAGTTAAAGAAAGATTGAATAATTTTTAAATAGTAATATTCAAAACTTTATAAAACATATCATATAGATAATATATTAATATTACTATACATAAAATAAATAACAAAAATATATGACGACATCAGACCATAATATAACAGGAACTAGTAATATAAAGTAAAACCGATTACTACGATTACTAGTATTCTCTAACAATAGAAATTAGTAGTAATCGTTTAGTACTAATCTGAATAACTTGGTAATTTTAACAAAAAAAACAAAATATAAAAAATATAATTTTAAAAAAATATGCAAAGAATTCTTAGTGAACTTGATTGTGAAACCTATAATAACACAAAAAAAAATTAATTTATTGATTAGAAGATATCGGATTATCTAGTGAATTAAAAAGTTTTATAAGAAATTCTAGTCTTAACCTAGAAGAAGAATATACTTTAGAAGAGTTAAAAGTTTTATACCAAATTCCGAGAATTAGAAGTTTTTCATACAGTTCTATTCCTTTCCTTTCTCCAATGTTCTCTAATACATCATTATTATCTATTTCTTCTCTCGCTTCAACATCATCTACTGTGTATTATTGTCAGCAAAATTCTTGTAATCGAACAGTATCGAATAGTGGAGAATATTGTATTCAACACCAAAATTATTGTCAAGAATCATCTTGCTATGCTCGAGTTTCTTCTTTGGGAGAATACTGTTCTAGTCATCAAATGCATTATTGTGAAGTAGGCAGTTGTTATGAGAAAACTTCTTATTCCGAGATTTATTGTTCTGGTCATAGGAATATTTGTTCTAGTTCTAGTTGTTGGCAGAGAATAAGTTCTGGAGAAACTTATTGTTCTAGTCACAAAACTCATGCTTGTTTTTCTTGTTCTACTCAGATTTTTCGCTATCAAACTTATTGTTCAAATCATGTGAGTTCTTGTGCTGAATATAATTGTTTGGTAAGGGTTTCTTTTTCTCAAAAGTACTGTCTTTCCCACAAAAAGCAAACTTTGCAAGAATGATGAGAAGAAGGAAAGATAACTGAAGAAGAAAGAAAAAAATTAAATGAACTTAATTTAAATGGCGAGCACACTTTAAAACAGTTAAAAGAAGTTTTGGAAGAAGATGCTTTCGTAAACGATTCTCCCATAATTGGTAATGCGGTACAAACTACTGATTTTCAAACAATAATTCGAAATAATCTTTCTAACTCTTTAAAGAGAGTAAGACCAAAATTAGCCTTGTTTGTAGCTGAGGGGCATCAAGTTCCTGAACCTCCTATTGAAATAACTCCATTTTCTACTTGATTTAATGCTGATTGTACCACTATTGTTAGTAGTGTTAATTTCTAATAAAAAAGTCGTCGAAAAGTATAAAGAAATAGAAAAATGAAGTAAAAATAGGAATTTATATGAAACTCTACAAGAAGCGAAAGTTGAAGTAAGAGTGATAATTCCTCCTAAATATCATAGTTGAAAATAGGTATGAAAAAAAAAGAATTACTAAGGATATTTGGCACAGAAAATCCTTTATTAGAAGAATATCAAGAATGGATTGTTCAAAATAATCCTAAAACTTTTTATTTATGGATACCTCCTTTAAATTCACAAGAAAAATCAATATTTTCTCATTCTGAACTCGTTAGAATTCCTTCTAATCTCATTGAAAATATTCAATGGGATTCTTATCCAAAAAAATGATTGCCTATTGAGTTTGCTACTTTAATAATTTCCCATGTTAGAGAAATAAATAAAGAAAACCTTTCTGGCGAAAAACTCTTTCTTCTTCTATATGAATTAGAGAAATGTTTAAGTGATTATAAGATTAGACTAGTATACGGATCTCTATATAATCAAACTTTACATGTTCTAGAAAAGCACGGAATATCTGTAAATAGGGTTATTAACAGCTCTAAAAAAAATATTTGGGAAAAGAAAGATGAATTATTTAGTGATTTATCAAAGTGAAGTATAGGGGATGATTCAATTACAAAAATTGATAGTTTAATAGGTATTAACAAAAATTGAATTTTAGGTATTACAAACGATAATGACTATGAATCTTTAAGAAATACTATTATTCAAACCAAATTTGAAGAAATAAAAAAAAATCCCCAGAATTGAAAAATTTCTAAAACAAGTAAAATAAATTTGCCTTGATCTGGAGGATCAGATTATATAGAAAGAAAAGATGGTAAAGAAAAACTCTACAAATCATATTTTAATCAACAACAGTGAAAAGAGATTGAAAAATCGTTAGGAAATAATTTTTTTTTAATTATTATAGTAATATTATTGATGATTTTATTTTTTATATTTTTTCGGTGGTATTATAATAAGAAAAATAAAGTGCGAAATGATTAAAAAAACTTGAGTGATATTTTAACAGATGATGCGACAACAAATATTAAATAAACTATTATAACTAAGCCTATTCTTATATCGATAATTCTCTACTTTTTTCTTTATATTAAATATTCATTTTTTCTAAATAATTCTTTAAACTTCCCTCTATAATTGCTGTTCTTTGGCTTGTAAGGCAAAGAATAATAAAAATTTAGTAAATCAATATTAAAAAAGCGAATAGTAATTTCTCTTTTAGGAGCATTTTTGTCTCATCCCATCCCGTTAATTTTTATTTTCCCTTCTTGATAAGCTTGTAAACTTTTTCTAATTAATTCTGATAAAGAAGGATAAGTGAAATCTTGTTGTATTCAACGAGAATTTAACCAGTTTTCGGCTTGTTGACATAAATTATAGTTTAAAGCAAAAGTAATGCGTGAAGAAGCGTGAGTAGTTTTTAGACTTTTTTAGAATTAATTGGTTGCTTGTTAGTTTGTGAAATATTTGTTTTTACTTTAAGAAGAGAAGTATCGTTATTTATTTTTCGCATGATATTTGAATAATTCCTTAAAAGTTTGATAGGCATCAGTGCTTTTTTTTGGTTAGTAAAAAAGTTAATTATCACTAGATTAATCTAGCCTTGGCCACTAGGGTTTAGTGGCAATAAATAAAAATTAAACAAACAAAAAAATAGCAAGAACTTCCTAGGAGTTCTCCTAATAATTGAGGTTAAAATTTAAATTATTATAAATTTGGTTAATAACTTAAAAACTATATTATACTTTTTTCAAAAGACAATGGAAAATAAATTAGTCAAAATTAAAGAAAAGATAACTGAAAAAGAAACAGAAATAAATGCTATTTGGGAAGAAATAAAAAAATCTAAAGAAAATCCTGAAAAAGTTATTATTGAAAGGTTAAAAGGGATTAAGCGAACTACCGGTCAACATCCGGGCGGATTACTAATAACTTTACCTAATACTGATATCCAAAGATATACTCCTTTAAATTACCCAGCTGATAATCGTCAATCAGAATGATTAACTACTCATTTTGAATATAGCTTTTTATCAGAAATATTTCTTAAAGTAGATATGTTAGGGCATGATGAGCCTACCATTTTACAAAAATTATTTCAACTAACTGGAGATAATTTAACAAAAATCTCTTTCAAAGACGAAAAAATAATGAAATTATTTACTAAAGCTGATACTCTAGGAATACCTGAGTTTGGTACCGATTTTGTAAAAAAAAATTTATTAACTGTTTTGAAACCAACCAAATTTTCGCAATTAGTACAAATTTCTGGCTTCTCTCACGGAACTAATGTTTGAACACAAAATCAACAAACTATTTATAAAAATGGTGATTTATCTCTAGATGAACTAATTGCTTGCAGAGAAGATATTTGGAGTTTTTTAGTTTCTTGGGGAATAGGAAACAAAAATGCTTTTATTGCTACTGAGTTTATTCGTAAAGGTAAGTGAGAAAAATTGTCAATTAATATTAAAGAAGAAATTAAGAATAATTTAAATGATAAAAAAGGAGAAATATATTTTTCCATTCTAAGCAAAATTAAATATATTTTTCCTAAACCTCACGCTATAGCTTATACCATGACTGCTTGAAGAACGGCTTTTTATAAAGTATATCATCCACAAAAGTTTTATTCGGTTCTTTTAACTTATCATGCTACAATTTATGATATTTGATTAATGACTTTAAATCCAGAAGCAATAACTTTTCGTTTAGATAGTTTATTAAACAGTTTAACAAGTTATAAAAGTAGTGAAAAAGAGTTATTTTCTATTATTAAAGTATTAGAAGAATTAAATAAAGAAAAAAAGAAATTACAAAAATTGGTTGTAGAAGAAAAATTTTCTCAAGAAAATTGGAAAGAAATGGATATTGATAAAATTTTACAAGATATTCAAAAAAAAATTGAAAATTATGATAATAAAAAATTAATAGATAATTTACGAAAAAGCACTCGAGTTTGAAAATTAACTGCTAAAGAAAAAGATTTGTTATTTACCTTAAAAGTAATTTTAGAAATGAAAATAAAAGGACTTGATTTTCCAAGCGGAATAGACTTTAACCATTCTGAAGAAAAAGAATTTAAAATAGAAAATAATACTATTTATTTTCCGTTCACAGCTATTACTGGAATTGGCGGAAAAATAGCTGAAAAAATTATTTCTTATCGAAAAGAGAAAGGGGTCATTACTGATTGAAGAGAAAATTTAACTACTTTATTAAACACTAATCACATTCAAAAATTAGAAAGTTTAGAGAAATATAACTTAATACTAAATTAGTTGGTGTTTTGTTTTTCAGTAGATTTTCAATGTTTTTAGCTTGAATTAGGTAATTTTCACCATCGATAGTTCCTATTTCTCAATAAGTGCAATATTTTTAATTAACTTACAAATAACACCAGCTTGTATATATTATATTTTAACTTTTTAATGAGATATCATTTAAAACCTATAAAAAAGTGTTAAATTTATTGCGGATAAATATTTTAATTGCGGTAAATTATTAAAGATTGTTAATAAAGATTAGCAATTAATGAATAAAGATAAAGAATAATGTTTTATTAATGTTTTTGTTTACAATTAAGCATTAAAAAAGTATTAGCGGTTAATAATTAAGCTTAATTTGTTGATAGTTTATTAAGTAAGCTAGTAATTAATAATATAAAACTTTGTTTAAATCTTTGTTAGTAATTTGGTTAAGAATTTAACTTGTTGGATTATTAGTTAAATTTAGTTAAGGTTTTTAATGATACTTTTTAAGGTATTTGTTATAGTATCTTTAAAAATTAGTTGTTTTTTTGATATATAAATATTAAACAAAATACTAGTTTTATGTTAATCAATAACCAATGAGTTAATTATTGATTAGAGAAGAGCATTATTGTTTACTCTTCTCATAATCTTTTTATTTAATTATTTCTTGAAGAAGAAGGAACTTGAATTTGGGTTGCTAATTGCTGGTTTTCCCTTTGGATTTTTTCTAATTCCTCTTGGGTTAGTCAGACTTTAGCTTTAATTTCTTTGGATTCAATAATAGATTGGAGAAATTTAAAAGCTTCTTTGCTTTGCAATTCATTACTATTATTAAACACTTTATCTCCATTTTTTATGAGTTCTGTTATTTTAGATGGAGTATGTACAAAATAAAAAGTACTAACTTTAATATCTTTAATTGCTCATGGTCTGTTGGTTTCTTCAGGATGATTCATTCTTCCAAAAAATTTATCATCAGGATCAGTAAATATTTTAAATTGATCTAAAATTTTTTGACTTTTAAATCTTTTATCTCAGGGATTATTTGCACCATAAGGATCCTCATTTACGCATTTTATCATCATTGGTATATTTTCGCTACTATCAATTTGATATTCCTTATCTCAATCACTATCTACTTCTACTTTATCTCAATATTCACTAGGAATATCTTTAAGAGGAAGAGAGATCTCGATTTTGTTGGCTTTTTTAATTAATTCTTGATTATCCTTTCTTCAAGCTTGATAGTCATATAAATTGTATCCTCCTATTCTACTACTACCATTATTTGTATGATAATTTCTTAATTCTTGCTGAATTGGTGCACCATCAAGAAGAAGCTCTTTTAAAGAAGCAGGCAAATGCTCTAAACCATTGCTAATATTTGTCCTGACTATACTCAAAGAAAACAAATTGGTTAAATTTTTTAGTGATTTTAAAGAAACTAAAGGATTATCTCTCACATCAAGCAAATCTAGTTTAGAATTATTAGAAAAATCCAAAGTGGTTAATTTATTTTCAGCACATCATAGTCTTTTTAAATTTGGACAATCACTTAGATCTAGACTAGTTATTTGATTATCTTTACATCACAACTCTTGCAAATTAACAAAGCCTTCTAGCTTTAAAGTTCCTCTTAGATTTCTACTACGAATATCTATTACTTCGTTTACTTCTTCTCTTTTCTTTCCCGAGTTAGAAGTTTTGTAACCATCTTCTCTGATTTTACGAGAGTCTTTGCTTATTCCGTCTTTTGGATAGTTTTTATCTAATCATTTTTGTGCCGAACTGTCATTGTTTATTTTTTCTTCTTCAGATTCACTTGATTGCTGATTATACTTTTCATATAAGTTCACTTCTTGACCTAATAATTGTAAATATTCTTTTCTTAAATCTTGAATATCAGGAATATAATTTAATTTTTGAATTGCCTCAGGAACATATTTTCTATCTTCTCTTAATCATAAACAGAATTTAAAATCAATATCAGGATTAAAATATTTATTTAAACCTTGAGCTCACTTAATACTTTCTTTGTAATCAAATTCTTTTAATCACTGCAATTTTAATTCCTGATTATTAAAATCAGGGTGAATTTCAGCTCAATCGTTTCCATCATCAACAATGTTGGTTAGGAAAGTTTCACCACCTAATTGTTGCGTAATACCTTTAGCATTATTAAGAATATGTTTGAGTACTTTTCTCCTAATGACTTTTTCTTTTTCTTCTATTTCTCTTTGCAGTATGGCTTTTTTATCTTCTAAAATTTTGATTTTTTCTCCAATTTTTATATCACTATCGCTTTCTTGTAATTCTTCCGAATTAGGAGTAGTCGCTTCTAAAACTTGACTAGAAACAGTTAATTTTATTGGTGTTGTTCTGCTACTTTCACCAGGAGTAAAAGATGATGATTGAGAAATTTTTATTCTTGCTAACTCTTTGGCTAATTCTTCTTTTTTTGTTAAATATTCAAAGTAGTCAGTAGCGATTTTATTACTTAATTGTTGAAGTTTAGGAGGTTGATAACCTGTTAAACAAACCTTTACTAAATGTTCTGATAGTTTCTTCTTCGATTCTGTTCGTTGCTCGTGATTTAACTTTCTTAGTCTTTTTGGTAAACTCTCTTTAATTGGGGGATTATCAACATGAATAAATCTCTCTTGACAAGAATTAATTATTTCAGTTAAGTCAGTTTCTTTCTTCATATCCTCTAAATCCTTCTCACATTCTTCTTCATCTTCAAAATCAGCAAAATTAGTGCGAATTAAAGTGGTATGTTCAGTAACTTCAGTATCAAAAATAACTTCTCTTAAAATGTTATAAGTAGCCATTTCAAACTGATCAAAGCGACCTTTACTTATAAATAATACTTGACTAACTCCCTCTCTAACTAAATAAACAGCTTCAGCAATGATATCTAAAACTTTTTCTTGAGAGAGTTTAGTGTCACCTAAACCAGGAGTATCAATAATTAAGAACTGGTTGTCATTAATTTCAAAGTCTTGGTATTGAATATTTCGGGTTTTGCTAACTCCACTTTCACTTTCAGCAAAATTATTAGTACCAGTTAGTACATTAGCAAGTGTCGATTTACCGTTTCCAGTACGACCAATCAAAAGAATATTGTTAACATTATTGTTATTTTCTTTATTTTTCCCTTTTTGTTTAGATTTAAATTCAGTTGACTTTCTTTCACTTAGAACTGGTGAAAATTCTTCTTTTCCAGTTACCTCCGTTAATAAGTTTTGGCTACTTGTTGCGGAAGAAGAACTAGTCAAGGAAGAAATTTTAGAACTTTTTTTACTGAACTGAAATTTTTCTTTTAATTTTTGGATTTTTTTCATGATAGTTTTTATGTTTTTTATAAAAATGATTAGTTATTTTTCCCTCAGATTAAGTTAGTTAAGTAACTCATTGGACCTTGAAGACTAGGCAATGCCTGTTCTACTTTTGCTTCAATATCTTGACCAATATTTTTTTCTAATAATTCTAGTTGTTGAGTTTTAATAGAGTTTTCGCTGCTAATTATTTGTTCTTTTTGCTGTAAATAATTATCTACTAATTGAGTAACATTGTCTCATTCAGCTAATTTATAAGGTTTATTATTACAATTTTCAACTAAATAATTAAGCACTACTTCTCGAGATTTATCACGGATTTGCTTATTAAGAGTTAATCTTTCTAATTTATTTGAGTTGTCTTTATCTTGTCCTTTTATTTTTGGTAAAGAGGGATTATCAACATAAAGAATATCTTGGCAAGAATTAACGATCTCTTTAATTTCTTTGGTTTCATTAGTTAAATTAAA
>Ga0307514_10003139_pt1 | contig 16229 bp, 14 predicted proteins | sample 16_EM_MG_FD_203088 | JGI IMG/M metagenome (GOLD analysis project Ga0307514, IMG submission 203088) | Populus trichocarpa ectomycorrhiza microbial communities from riparian zone in the Pacific Northwest, United States - 16_EM | ecosystem: Host-associated > Plants > Roots > Unclassified | place...
CATGTAATGCGATCTTTGTGTTATAATAGTCTTTTGTGCTTGCCCTTCTTCCCTTCCGCTGTCGGCACTTTTACAAGGAGGGGATACAACAGTTTTGGCTTCTTCTTTCGCAACCAGCAGTTTGCTCCGAGTATGACTGTTCCCTCTTCAGTGTTCTCTCTAATTCGTCTCTTAGTCTTTTCCTATTATCTTACCACTAATTCTGTTTACTTTTCATGTTGGTAGATAGCTTATAAGCTTATGGATGGATGAAGTGTGCTATGAGGGGGAAAATAAGGGGGGAGTATGGATATTAGTGCGGGGAGGGAGATAATGCTGAAGCTGCATACCGCTGCTTCGTTTATGATAACTGCGTATTATATGCAAAGTTGCATGCTACATTTGTGTACACTATGGTAGGGGAGCATCACTCATACATCAACATGCATTTTATACAGCGTAGCGCCTAGTCAAATAGTCAAGCCTCCCTTGATTCCAACGATTCGAGCAGATATTATTTGACTTCACACAATTAAAAAAGCCCCAAGGTGGGTTGTCCACCCGTGTGAGTTCGGTAGGCTGGTTAGGAATGAGCTCTGTCCAGCATAATTCTCAGTCCATGTCACGTTACTTACAAAGTTGTTTTTAGTTACTCTACCTACCTACATACCGAGTAAACAAACATCTTGTCTTGGCGGGGAGGCGATCTTGCCTTTAACTTTATCGATCAAACACTAAATATACAAGTCACATAACCGCCAATATTAATAACCCTGTCCAGACACCAGCCCCAGTCCTCGCCAATAACGGCTGTTAGGCCCCCAGGCATCATACGTTTCGACTACGGCTCTACCCTCACCTAACATACACCTTAACATTTACGTCACCATCTCAGACATCAAACGTCGCCACACCTTGATTAATACATCCATACTATATAGGAGCATCTCACAATGCTGCCAGGGCAGCATCCCTTCGGCGGTGGGCAAAACTATGCCCACGACCATACCTCGTTTCTACACCAGCAGCAGCAAGCTCAGGCTCAGGCCCAGGTGGTACAAGCGCAACACCATCAACAGCACCTCCAAGCTCAAACGCAATATGGAATGCAGGCTAGGGGTCTAGTTGGTCTTCCTGGGGCTACTGCTGGTGTTGTCCCTGGCGTTGGGGGCATACCGGGAGGGCCATCTCCAGCTCCAAGCGCTATACCCTCAATGATGATGGCAACCCGCGCGACAGAAGAGGATCAAAAGGTTTATGGATGGATTGCCGAATTGATCTCTGGAGGGAGCAGGGAGACTGCCCTCCTAGAGCTGTCCAAGAAACGGGAGCAAGTTGAAGATTTGGCGTTGATCCTCTGGCACTCTTTCGGTAAGGCTTCTTTTGGTTCCGATCATACAGCTATGCCGGGATAAAGATCTGACCACATTTATCTATTTTGCAGGTGTCATGACCTCACTCATGCAGGAGATTATCTCAGTATATCCCCTACTCATGCCATCTTCTTTGACTGCGGCGGCTTCCAATAGGGTATGCAATGCACTTGCCTTACTCCAATGTGTTGCCTCTCATAACGAGACGAGGCAACTTTTTTTGAATGGTAAGCATTGATGTGCCCATGTTAACATTACCGACTCTGACGATTTAGCAGCGCATATTCCATTATTTTTATACCCTTTTTTGAATACGACCTCAAAATCCCGCCCCTTTGAGTATTTGCGACTCACCTCACTGGGTGTAATTGGTGCCCTCGTCAAGAACGACTCCCCGGATGTTATCAATTTCCTCCTCTCGACTGAGATTATCCCACTATGTCTCAGGATCATGGAGACTGGATCAGAACTGTCAAAGACTGTCGCCATATTTATCGTCCAGAAGATACTATTGGACGATATGGGCCTAGCATACATCTGTCAGACATACGAGAGGTTCTACGCTGTCGGTACTGTTCTCTCTAATATGGTGAATCAGTTGGTAGAGCAACAGACCGTCAGATTGTTGAAGCATGTGGTCAGGTGCTTCCTAAGGTTAGCTTCTTCTCTTCTGCAATTCGTACTAGATATTAATCATCTTAGGCTGAGCGATAACTCCCGAGCCCGAGAGGCACTGCGACAATGCCTTCCTGAACCTCTCCGAGATGCCACATTCTCGTCGGTTTTGAGGGATGACGCTGCTACTAAGAGATGCCTTGCTCAGCTCCTCATCAACCTCAGCGACGTGGTTGTCGAATAAATGCTAATAGAGCCTTTATCCATGGAGAGTCAGTCGGCTGTGGATAATAGCCCTTGGTAATACTCTTCTCGTTGGTTCCGGTTCTTGGGTTTCTGGTTGTACAGCCCTGTGCAAGTACATAAGGAAGGCGGCATATTTTATAGCATTTTCATCTACACTACAACGTTGGTATGGTGTGATTTGGAATTTAGCGGCTACATTCCCTCATGCTTAGTCATTTCAGGATACCATCATCGTTATGGCTACGTTGCCATAGGTTGCCATAGGTGGTATCAATACTCACTTATAATCAGGCAGCTTTATTACGGCTTCATTCTCGTCCAACCCTTTCTATACGGTTAGTAATTCGATTTGGTGTTGTTTGTAGAATCATAGGATGTGGGGTTTGGCAGTTTTCTAGGATAAAGAAAAAAGTATGTGTTTTTGTGGGCTCTTTATTACCTTACTTCTTTCGTTTCATACATACGTACGTACATACATACATACATACATATCCCCCCCTTCACTCCTCCCTCCACAGAGAATTAAGCATAGTTACTTGTCGGCATTGGATATATCCTTTTTTTTCACTTTTTCACTTTTTCATGTACATTTTTTTCTAGGGAATTATACAATATATGTTCTGGGCCGGGCAATTTATTTAATTACTCAATTTGGTAAATAAATCTAACGTGGGATACACTACCAATCTGATGTAAGATATAGACCAGATGTAAGGTATAGATATAAAATATGAATCTATGACTGAATGTTCTCTGTATTCGTGGAATAAAAGCCGAGCCGAGATCCGTTGTATAATTAATTCATCTTCCTGTTGAGCAACGGGATAAGTACAGTCGAAGAAGTTGAACAAGAGAGGGAAATTTAATTGGAACACCTCCTTCTGGGAATGAGGGCCAGCCTCATAACATCAAAGATACCTCTCCTACATCTATCTACTACTACTACATGGAATGAGGAAGAAGATGCAGAGTTTATAGCTGCATTTAATTCAATTCTGGCTCAGATCAAGGTCTGCTCTAAGCTAAGATAACAGGTAGATGCTGTATTACAGTGTCGTGGACAGGTAGTCCGGAGTGCTACAACAAACGTCATGCTGTTCATATTTTTGCAATGGGTGATATGGCTAGTATAGGTATTCCAAGAGAAGACAGAGTCAAAACTGATAACAAGCGGCTATATGCAAAAATTATTGCAAAACCACAGCCGGAGCACCACTAACTCGGCTGCGGAACTTTTGCAAGATGAATGGGTGAGTCTTACCCTGAGAAAGAGTTACCCTGAGTTTGCACGACCTAGTCTCCTTTGAGGGACTTGAAAAGCTAATGACTTTTAGATCCCCATCAGGAACCAAGCCATGCTCCAACATTGGGTACAGCTGCAAGTACATCCTCACGGTAGCGAGGGAGATCACTTTCTACAGGAGTGATGCGGTGCTTCTCGCCACTTATTCCTCCCATTTCACCATATAGAATTACATATCTTTAACGCCAGCACATTTGTTGTCGATTCCATGCTCAGAGATTATACATGAGATGTAGAAACGGCGCGTTGAGTCCTCTCTAATACTGAGGACATAGGTTCAGTAAAGGCAGCTGCAGATAAAATCTTCCTCGATTCTCATGGTGAAGAGGCTGCACATGCCGTAGAACTTGATCGAGCGCCAACAATCCGCTGAGATCGACAATTTGAAACTAATGTAGAATCTCTAATAAGAGTCAAGTGCAAATTTTGATTGATTATTGACGTGTGCATGATTTTCCGATTTCAATTTTTGTTCTTGTTGTTGGCTGTCATATTCATATAACTTACGAGTTTCTACTTGCAAGGCAGGGCCTCAATGCACATGAGCTATATTTTCCTCTTTTAGAGTCTTAGTGTTTTCGTTTGCTTTCTGCGGTATCGTTATCCAAGCTGCGAAGGCGCGATACTTCTCAAAGTGGCACAGTTTTTGCCTCAGAAAGTGTAAATATGGAGTACTGTATGTATTATTCATAAACTTTGATTTCAATCTTGACTCCATCCCTCATTACCCATATCAAATCCTCCCAGACCACTGCCCTTCACCTCGTTACACCACGCATTTCTGCGCAATATCGAATGGCATTCATAATCTTCTTCGCCTCTCCCTCTGGTCCATCCGCCCCATCGTCCTTATACCTTGAGGAGAAATGATTGAATATCAACGCCCCCTCAACCTCATGCCCACCTCCGTAACCCCCAAGCGAATACTTCTCGCGAATACGCCGGCCATTCAGGCATAGAATGACCCCGAGACATTGCCCTTCCCCTGACTAAGTTGTATGTCCCCACTGGTTTGGTGTTCGAGTCAACACCAGGTAAATAGGTAGGCATTTGTAGCTTCGTGAATCAGGACTGTACTATTCTGTGCCAAACCAGCGATAGGACTAGCTAGGATCGTACGTGTCTCCTAGGATGGTGATTTCCTTCCTGGTCGCTGTGGAGGCTTGAGGAGGATGCTGTTGTCTGGCAAGTGGATACCTCGTTCGGAGAGGACTGTAGGGGGGAAAACTCATCCTGATGTATCGTCTGTCCTGATTGTAGAGCTGAAAGGAGAGACGTGGGGTTCACAATGCCTCTTGCACGGAAGTATTCCTTATATGAAGCTATTATTCTAGGGTATTCCTTGGGAATCTTTCCTGGCAGGAGCTCTTCGGTTACTACGTATCCTATGGAGGGTATACTGTGCTTGATTTCACCAGCTGAGATGCTAAATTCATTGTTTTGGAATATTAATATAACACATGTCTGTAGTGTTGGGTGTCTCCTACTCATGCGGGAACAGCAATTCATGCACAGATATCCAACTCCCAAGAAGGGTATACGTCAACCGAAGTGTCTGCTGAACATACTCCCTCAATCCCTTGGGTCCAAAGATCTCTATGTCTGCCTTTTCTGGCCGATTTCCTTCCCCGGTGTTTGTTAGGCGGGGGTCTTCCTCCCCTCCGGGTATACCACCATGGCCGTTGCAGAGGGTGGAGAGGAGGGGACATAGGGGCAATGAAGATTTTTGAGATTTTTGATGGGGAAAGGTGTTTGGTTTTCTGGAGTTGGTGTTGTGCACCTTCGCCAACGTCGAAGAGCAGAGTGGTAGAGGAGGGCAGGAGGAGGGCGAGGGAGGAGCGGTTCCTGGTTTTGGAGGAGATGGCAGAGGCTGTGCCTAGGGGAGGATGGTGATGGCAGGCAGTATATGATGAGCCTTTACTTCTTAAATAACTCTTGTGCCTCCTTTGACCTGATAGTGGGCAGGAACTGGTGAACGAACTAGCGCTAAGTTAGATCCCGCTGTAAATATGTCAATGGAATCCATGGACTCGGGAAAACAGGTATCTTAGCACGTTACTTATACCTTCTTCTTTACATACTTATATACACTGGAGCAACAACCAACTGATATACTGAAGTGTGGGGCGTGAGAGTAAGCACCTATATCTTGTACTCTACCCACAAAAGTTCTGGGAATAAATCAGCAGGAGTCGTATGTTTCAACATCGCAAGATATTTATTGTGGTACAGTCATCTCCTCTGTGGCCATTTCTCTCCTATTAAGTTGATTCTCTTTTGCCCTTACCTATGTATTCATCCACCACGGCCACTTTTCCATCAACTAAACATTTTTGTAATCACTGATTATCCGGAATACACCAAATCATTGATATTGATGACTTCTTTAAACCTTGATTGCCTTCAGCAAGTTGATATTCCAACGCCTGCTTATAAACCTGTCCTTTGTCTTGAAGGTGACATTCTCCTTGCGAACTTCAGCCCCACCCCTGGTTTCAATCTGGCCTTTGATTTTTTGCCAACTTGCTGTCAACTCGAACTGCTTGAGATCTGAGTTCCTGAATTGAATTCATCTACTTCATCGGTGGTCATACATATTCGGGTGTAGGTACTGCACATAGATACAAGGCCTTCCCAGTACTAAAAGCAAACCTGCCATGATAAACAACACCTTGTTCAACCTGAGCCAAACCCCCTACAAGTACTAGTACATTTTCCATCATTAATATTACGCCCTTGGCAAGTTGCCGCTTGAATGTTCCCCCATCTACATCGAACTTGTGCGGGGCGGTATAAGATATACTGTATGCTAGATGCCTACACGCAATTTTAGCAGATCACTTTACCCCAGCTGCTCGCCCGTATTAGATCTGCCAATCTCTCTTGCTCCGAAAATAAAAAAGCACCCGGCTCTACAGGTACTGTACAGTATCTACCTAGCCCTCCCTCAGGTTCCTGGACGCAGCCGCTGCTTATACTGTTACATGTAGTTACGGAACATCTTCACTTCGCACAATACATACACTGTATACATACATCCCACCGGTTCTATAGCTACGACTTGGTTTCCCTACGGTCAGATCATCATTCTACTTCAAGAAACAAGCCAATTGCAAGATTATCTGTTGGCTGCCAGGTGTGCCTGTGGAGACCGATCAAAGTCAACTGGACAAGAACAGGAGCCTGCACCATCGCCACGATACGGTACCTTTGCGTCCAAGTAAACTTCGCCCACGGATTTACTCACGTAATTTCGTCAGAAACCCATACACCGCTAGGCCGACTTGAAATATTCAGAGGGCACACTTCATCTTATTAGGCTTAATAGATTTAATCTTAATCGCCTCGCCGCCTTGGACGCCCACGTTAGGAACCGCCAGTGTTGTTCAAGCAACAACACCACCAACACTCAGCACGCTACAACACCACCACCAGCCTTGTATACCCCAGCTCATCAATTAGCTCAAGCATCGGCAGAGTCCCTACCAGTACCACAGTTAAGTTCATCGCCTCCTGAGCAGGCGACTACAAGAATTTCGAAAATACGTCCCCACACGCAACAGCTACCAATCGGACCTCCTTCTACAACTCTCGACTCTGTCTCAGTATTGGGAAAAGAGATAACCCCTGTGGAAGCGTCCTCGTCACAATCCCCACTACTACTAGGCCCACTGCCATTCCAATCGTCATTTGATTGGAAGGCCAATTTGCACAAATCCACGGGCACCACTGAGAAAGAGCACAAAGGCACAACCAGTACATCATTTCCGACACCTGATCCCCCCGAGGAAGACCTCCCCCCTTCCTTCGCCGTCGCCTCGTCATCATCCTCACTACCTGCTTCCTCCGCGTTTCCGTCTCCCTCTTCTGCACCCCTATCCACGCCCGGTCCGTCGTTGGTGACAGCATCGTCATCTACAGCCGCACCTCCTACATATAGCGAAAAGGAAAAAAACAAAGCATCTGAAGCGCAGCAGCAACAGCCAGATTCCGAACCACCACCACCTTATACAGAGACTATCTGTCCGCTACCCACATTCACCTTTACAATGGCAACTACCGGGTCAATAATTACGCAGGTGCAAAAGGGCGAGCCGTTGATTAGTTTAGGAGGTACGGAATGCAGTAATGACGTGACGTGCCACAGGAGAGCTAATCGCGTAAACCTGGACAGATGCAACCGGAGGAGATGAGAATCTTATTCTCGATTTGAGGTACGTGCATTTGTGCAATATATATCGGGTGGATTGATACTAATATCCTTGCTCTAGGGGAACCCAATTCAATCTATCTAGAGAAGAGTTGTTGACTCTACCCGAGTTCGTGCTGCTATCATTGTTCCCGAATGGTCTCTTCCCGGATGGTGGCGCTGGGTCTTTCCATGAGGATACCTACTTTGTAGATGTAAGTGCCACTCTCATCCGACAGATCCTGTGTTTACCTGTCATTGGTGGTATTCTAACCATTAACAGTTTGACCCAGCATGCCTTCAGTACATGCTCGAATTTTTCCGTGTCATTGGCTCCACAATCCCACAGACGTCCCGTGACTCTAACGACCTCCGGGAGATGGAGATAAATGCAGCAATGTCGCAAAACCCAATCAATGTCTTGCAGGAGAAGGATAGGGCTGCAATTATCGTTCTTAGAGAGGATCTTGATTTCTATGTTATCCCTCCATATGCAGATATATCGGCGACGGACTACATGGAGGTCAAGAGAGCCTGTGGCAGGAAATTACTTGGGCAGAACGGTATCTTCTCGGGACTCAAGACCTCCGACGAGGCCGGAACCACGGAACAGCATTTGATTGACATGTTGACAGCTGGGTAAGTGCTATTCTCTCTCTAGGCCCTAGTCCGCTTTTCCATGCAGGATTCTACAACGGCCAGATGGATTTACATGCGGTTACATAGTGGGATATCAATTATGCTGACGTATTATTTGTGCAGCGGCTTTAACGTTGATGATGGTTGGGGACACCGAGCTTCTGAGCCAAACAAAGCGGTCATATGTAGTCTTGCATTGGCCCGCTTGAGGAATCTCAAGACAGTAGCAGATGGCGAAGTCAGCACAGCCGCCAGTATGGCCCAAAAGCTGATCCTTTTCTGGAGAAAACCAGCTGTATGTACTCTGGTTCTATCCGTTCCTGCCCAAGACCCTTGTTTTGTGTCACGAAATCTTGGTAGCAGGTGGTAGATTGAGAGTTATATTTTGCTAATCTAAGGATTTGATCATATAGAGACGATGCTGGTGGGAAGGTGTCCAACTTGAGGGCGTTGAGGGCGTTGAGGGCAAACTGAAAGTCTGGATCAGACGTGTGTGGACTTTGGAAATGGTACGATCCTGAACCTTAGCCGTCATCTGTCACGTGTACTCATGATCAGCTGCTAACCCCACATATATCCAACAGAGTGTTATTGGGCTCAAATAGTGGTTCAAAGCCGTAAAAAAGAGAAGGATCCTCCGTAACTTCTTTTCTTATTTCATCACATTTGGCCCCTTGCCATTTTCTTAATATCCCAACCCTTCTTTACATTGCAAAGTTTGGTGTTTTTGACGTTGGTTCTGACTTCTTTGGGGACTTGTTCGTATATCATACGTGCGTATTCTACCTGCTTTGTCTTTCTAGCTTATTGTGTGTGTTCAGTTAGCTTGCTTGTGCTTGTGAAGGCATCATTCTAGACTGGCTCTCATGCTTCTAGTCATTCGAAGTTTGGCATTCCCCATTTTATTGTATCAGTGCGTATTGTAGAGACTGCGTTTTTGATGTTTTTATGGTTGCCCTTCGAGTCGCCACAAGTACCCACTTAAGTCTTCAATTCTTGCCGTTGCTCTCGTCTTCCTTTTCTATACCTTACCACATACTTGGTTGACAATGGCTGTTCATCCCTACTAGCAGTGTATCATTTTTCATTTTTTTGTCGCATGGTGTCACTTTGAAGGCAACAAAATATTAACGAAATGTAATACAAAACCCCACCAATCAGACTACCCATAAAAGCCCCACATACATTTTGCACTGATCCTGTATTCGTCCCCTCCGGCGGTCTATATAATTCATGTTTTCAAGGCGTGCACCAAGTACCCAAAGCATTACATGACGCCAAAAAAACGTCTGATTATTTGTATGAAACGAGCCCAGAATGAAACATGTGGAGTATCGGCACTTGTCAGGCCGCAATATCAATTCTCAAGCTAAAGTACAAGGGCATAAGTTTTCGGCAAAAAGAAATTTTACTGCCACCTTTTGACAGATCAATAAAATATCTTCCACTCCACGGAGCTGAGGCCTATCAAGAACTGAGACCGGCCATCTGGATCGTGGGTTAGGTAGTGTGGAGGTTTGGTAACGGTGAGAGAACAATATAAATTTGGATTTTTTTTTTAGAGCAGTGCTTGGATATATATGTATATGGCGAGACAGTCCTGGGAAATACAAACTTGTATCTGAATTTCCACCACCTGCAAACCAGTATGATAACAAAATTTAAGTACATAGGTTTGGTGTGATGGTTTTTATCACTTTGACAAAGTAGGAGCGTATTGCCTTGTGCCGGGCCCTCCATTTTATTTATAGCAGTAATATCAATCAGCAAGGGTTCTAACCCAAGCCTATGGCTACGCCCTATGATTGGTATCCAAAAATGTAGGTCTCCAGTGATTATATTCCCCTACCCACCATAATCCTGAGGACAGTTGTAGCATAGTCGAGCATGTCTGGCTCTGGGAGCGGGGAGGATACTATATCCATATATAGGTCAATCCTGCACCTATAGGTCACAGTAATTCTTGAATCTGAGCTTGAATGTAATGGGCTCCTGAAATACTTCACAGATTCAATAACAAAGTACAGTTTGCTATTAATGGGTGGTTCATCTATTAATGGAGGCTCTGGTCAGGGATATCCTGCATACTATCCTCGTGGTAAGATGGTGTAGCCTCGAGTGTAACTTAGCAACAGTAGGTGGCTCGGAATATTTTCCTAGGACTATTGAGGCAGATGGAGATATTTGGTCAATGGTCAACTTTCTGAGATAACGCTGTAATATTCACAAAAATGTGATGAGACTACGGATCTTGGAAATACCCATTGTACGAGTCTACCTCCAAACAAATATAATAATGGAGCAAGGCTTGGTGGAGGCTACTGTCGCGGCTACATGTCAAAGTTCAGGGTAACAAATGCGTCCGAGATTACCACCAACTACAAAGGATCATACAAAATGTCGGGCTGATCCCATACTTGAGGCTTTTGAAGCTATGTACTGTACATATCCACCCCACGCACAAGTAGATAATTCAGTCGCACATGCGGCACTCCCAGCTATTCATCACGGGTACCGAATAAGCCCCCCAAAGGACCTCCCGTACGATTCTACATGCCCTAGCTGGTGTGGGGGTTTTGGGTGCTTATACTTGCATCTCAAGAGAGAGAAGGGTATCCCGGGCGGCTCAGATCTCATACGAGGCTGGGGCTGTGTACCTACCTGAACCTGGAGTGCATACAGTGATTTGTCATACGGTACATTTTGATGCATATATACTGTAGTACTGGGGGCTTGCCAACTTGCTCTGATATGGGAGCTGGTGACACTAGGCTCGATATTGTGGTTACACTAATCTCGGGGCCGTTTCGTTACACGAAAGCTCTTACACCAAGCTTTGTTCCTTCAAGTACGGTAATCGCAGTCTGGGATGTGAAGGTCTGCGTGTTTAATTTGAATTCCTTTTGTTGGAATTTGTGTGTGTGGTGGCTATCCGCAGCTAACGTGCAGCGTACACATACGAATATAACTTTCCTACATACATTGACACGATCAAGGCCTCAATAGCTATCTCCGAGTCATATTGAAGGACATGGATAACTTTTGCTCTCAGAGAAAGAAGTTTGCTTGGGGCCCTATCTCTAATATGTATAAAAAATGCTCTGCTGATTGAGATAATCAAAGGGGGCTGTCTGGGTCCCCGGGCAGGACCATGATCTGTTGATAGAAATCCTTCGGCATCACGCTGCACCTCAGGTTGGCACGTGCTTGCTCGTGGTCACACTGCCCTTCCCGTGAAGAGACGTCAGATATCTCAGTGACGCGTGTGGGTTCGTGATCCAGTGTTCATGATGCCTATCTCTACGAGAGGCCAGTGCCCACCAGACTAATGATACCCATGGTTATTTCCGTAAAACCAGACTTGATTAATGGAGACTACAGCATACTAAATGTGCATATGGTAAGAATTGATACTTAATACCTAGCCACAGAATGTGCAACAGTAAGCTGTCAAGTCCTGATATACCTATGCAGCATGGGAGAGACCCCAGCTTGCACACTGCATATATTGTTAACCCTAGGTGTGTGGCTATGCAGTTTATGCCGCACAAGATATGTAGTACATCTACATCTACATATCCTCCTGTAATGCAGCTCTTGGTTGCAGGCATATGTTGGAGGATGTAATTGCAAGAACCCAAATCATATCAGACATGGTGATGATGGTGATGAATATCGGTCGTAATGACCACCCCCCAAACGTGATGGGTTTCCTCATGTGTGTGGGCTAAATGCTCTTATGCACGCCCTCAGCAGCTCTGCCTCAGGCAACGCAACGCCGCACCAACAGGACGCTACCTACTGCGAAGTGTGAGACAGATAACTGGGGTGTGTGAGAGCCTGACAGAATTGCTTTTTCGAGTGCATGGGAGGCATCGCCCGCAGCAATAAAACACTTTTAGGCCGCAGTCTATAAGCATGAGAGAACATAAACTGTCCCTTGAAGTACCGTGTCTCCTTTCCTAACTATCCACATTTCCAAAGAGCTTGCTTTCGTTTGTGTTGCTATTCCGAAGATCCTTCACCTTTAGAATCGAGACTACGTGGGCTAAGCCACGAGTTGAAGAGCAGAGCAGAGAATAGGCGACGAGGGCCGATACCCACTGTGCCCTGCCCAGGCGTATCATTCAAGTAAGTCTCTGGCTCTTTCCTCTGCCGTTTATTCCTGCCTGTCGCCGTCGCTTCATCTCCACATATCCAGAGGTCGCTGTTGCTTAGTCGTTTCATATCCCGCTGGCTGTTGCTACGAGCTGCTGCCTAGCTACCCCGGCCCATCATTATCCCAGTGGAGAGAGTGTACTATGGCCGTGGGTAATTCGGGACATCTTCAGCTTCAGACCCAATACCCCTCGGTTTTCACTTTTGCAAAGTTTGTTGCCCCGAGTGCTAACACAAGAAATCAGCTTATTTCTGTTTTTGCCCTTTGGTGAAAGTCTCCACAGAGGTACCTGTTCAGCACTGCCAGTTTGTGTCTTGCGGACCCGGCACACGATTGTCGAGTAGCTGAGCACATCCGCAGGCTCTCACCTCAGCCAGAGTGACCACCCATTCGCTCACCCCAGGGTCTCATCTGGCGTGTGTGTCCCCCTGTCTGTCTAGCGCTGTTCCACACGGTGGGCCTCATTTTTTTTCTCGTTGCTCAATCGCAGGCCTGGAAAAGTCAATCTTCTCGCACGCTAGCGTTGAATTCCTTAGGAACCCACACAAATCTCACCCGCACACATCAGGGCTCGCTACGAGGGACCCTTAACCTATAAGTATGTGACTCACCCCACCTCTTGTTGCTTTCGTCTCTTCATCCCGTCACCACAAAAATAAACTAACAAATCCTCTTATTACCCAGTGTCTACCCAAGATGGCTTTGTAACCTTTCCTTCGCATCTCGCGAACGAGCACTCGCCTGAAGAAAACCTACCCCGTAGCTTTCCTCAACACGACTTCGTCACTCAACCAGATCAATCTGGCCCAATAAACCATTCTAACCTTAACCCCCACAATACCGGCACAATTCATTCCTCAAACGCTTCGCGTTTTGATCCACCACCATGGCCTCCCCAACCACTCCCTGTCAGGCATCTGCCAATAGACGATCTACCGCCACTCCCACCGACCCCACAGCAGCCTCTGCTATCATACGAACACTCGAACCAACCACAAATCAGTTTCGCGGACGCACCAATCTTCCCACCGCCTCGACCTGTACCGCAGCATACTCACTCGCTCCCTAATCAACTAGGGCAATCGCTTCCAACAAATTCGCAGGTTGAAGCTATTATCCAGCGCTTAGGACACAATACAACGTCGGCTCAGTTTACGCATAGGCATATTCCCCAATCGGCCCCACCACAACAACAACAGCAGCCGCTCCAAAGCCGCTCCTACAGCCTCACAAATCAACAGGCCTACTACCTTAGGGCATTACAGTATCACAAGGCCAAAGCCTTAGGAAGACCACTTCCGGCAAATCTACAGCACTTGAGCCCTTTTCCTGGTAGGGCGCCTCCCGCTCTGATCCATTATCAAAGAAGCTTACTAAACTTCTCCCCAGAAGATATGAAGGACGAGAAAGAGTTCAGCGACTGGCTACAGGTGACTGGAGGTGGGGATGGCTCAGAGTTCTCATCTCCAAACACCACCCACATCCACGATCCTAACATGGACCTCAACACAGTGTCCCCACAGGATGTATTTTCATTCCCTGTATCTACTCCGATGAGCTCGCTGATGTCACCATTTTTGGATGATGACAGCAGCTATGACGTCTCCCCACTTATACAGAATGATGACCCAGCAGATCACTGGCCGTCGCTTTTCCCTGACGCACCATTCGAACCATCTCCTTTCGAGCCCAACATGGATGCAGAGATCGAAGCCATCATTGGAGGTGGCTCAGATGACCATTCGAATCTGGACGGCTCTGTTTCACCTTCGGCCTCCCCTCACACTAGGTCTTCGGGTTCAGGTACCAGCAACACAGCTCGTAAAGGGTCTGTGACTGGTGCTGGTATCCGTAAGCGGTCGGCCCCTCTACCCCCAATCGTGGTGGAGGACCCGTCTGATCACGTTGCCATTAAGCGAGCGCGAAATACGCTTGCTGCCCGAAAATCCAGAGAGAAGAAGGTTAAGAAAATGGAGGAGATGGAAGCTCAGATAGAAGATCTGAAAGCTCAGGTGGAGCACTGGAAACGCCTGTGCATGCTGAAAGGCGGCCGGGTATGAAGTTCTTTGAAATCTCTCACTTTTGCACTTCTTTCCAATATCTTGTTATCTATCTTTTCTTTTCTCGATAGTTTTTTCATACCTGCTTCTTTTTTTGACTGAAATAACTGGCAATTTGGGTAGGAAAAGTTTTGTTCTGGTAGCTGAGGAACTTGGGGTCTCAGACATTGCTAGTGTACTTGTGTTTTTACCTTTCACTGCTTTCTTCCTCCATGAAGGGACCTTTCCCTCATGAGCTTGAGCGCCTGTGGTGGAATACCCTGTGCAATATTCCTACTTGATGGATCTTTTACGTTTTTGGTTTACCAAGTCTACTGAGCGTTGCGGATTTGTGCTGTGATTGATTTTTTGCAATTGTATCTACTTACTTGCCATTTCATCCGCGCAACTAGAGAGTCGAAGTCAGAAAAAAGATCAAATTCTGATACCAAACTTTATGCCAATTACCGTATTCATAGGGTAAATATTCTACGTAATAGCACCATTTCGTCCTCCGCAGGAGGGTATTCATTAGCTTGCATACATACTCGCGACAAAATTTTTTTTTCGGGGCAGCAACTCTACCCTGAACCCCAACCCTAGATCCAACCTTGCGTTGTGTGCCGACAGGGTTACGAAGATGCTAATGCACAAGAGCCTCTTTGCTTCGGGGCTTACCGTATATGACTCATTTATCGCTGCCGCATACAATATGATTCAAGGTGTACGTACCAGTTATATAATTTTAGACTGGGGGGGGGGTGATGATGACTACCTATGGTTATGACATCCGTCTGCATGTGGCTTGAGCTCCACCCAATTACGAAGTACATACCTCTGTGGTTACCCTGAACTTAAGCTCTTTCACTCCGAGATCTGGGCATACATGTCTTATGCCGAGGGGCTTGTGCCAACCAGACTAGTCTTATGCATGTCTTATGCGTGTCTGGGGTCGTAGGTAAATCCATGGTACTGTATCGACCCAAATCAATCCGGTCGGCAAGCGGCACACCATATTAAGCTCGTTTTATTTTCGCGCTACGATGGATACTGGCCTGAATTGCAATTGCCTTGGGGCTTTCGGTTAATCGCAGCAAATCGTAGTTACTGTAGGCCGTGAGTAAATTGAGTTGGGGGTTGCTGGGGACTAGTACTAGTAATGGGAAATCATTTACCGCATCCACTGGGAAAGAAGACTCCATGTCGCTTTTTAAGAGCTCACGCAGGAAAGTCGATATGCAAGGTCCAAAAAAAGTGGCTTTAACGTGAGCTCGGCCTATGTCTTAAAAAGCGACATGGAGTCTTCTTTCCCAGTGGATGCGGTATCTGAGTATCCTGTACTCGTATACGGTATGCGCTGTGTGTGCTACATGAACTATAATTAGTCTAGCTGCATAACCTCACTGCATGTATGGACTCCGGAGTAAGCACGTGAACACATATACAAATTGAAGCTTTCCCTGAGGCTAGGCTGCTTCACGACCACCATGGCGGTGGGGAAAGTCTATGCGCGGTATAGATTTATGTGATATAGATCTGTGTGGTAGTGGTCTTCTACCTACTAGCAGTTATATACTGTATTCCTGTATGTATGAGTGTAGTGCCTCAGTGAAAGCACTTGCGAGTTTTTTTTTTTGCGTGAACGATGTACGAGTACAGGCATAAAGTTAAGGTTGCTTGGGAACTA
>Ga0307514_10003140_pt1 | contig 16223 bp, 12 predicted proteins | sample 16_EM_MG_FD_203088 | JGI IMG/M metagenome (GOLD analysis project Ga0307514, IMG submission 203088) | Populus trichocarpa ectomycorrhiza microbial communities from riparian zone in the Pacific Northwest, United States - 16_EM | ecosystem: Host-associated > Plants > Roots > Unclassified | place...
CATAGACATATATGTTTGATTATGGGGGGAAGTGGGGGAGGGAGGAGGGGGGGAGGGGGGGAGAGGTTTCAATATATAATATATATTGAAAAGTGGGAACATATGTCTATGTATTTGATGAGGGTAAGGAAGTTGTGCCCCCACCCGCATCTGTAGACTATGGCAATGGACTGCAGCTCCCGGAGCGGTTTAGGTACAGTTCGATCAAAGTCATTAACCCTGAAACGCTCATAGCTGGTTGTTGATTTATTTGCTATCTCCAGAGCACGCTGTCCATGACCACCACAGCCCTCCTCAGCTTGCTTGAGTGCTGACCTGCTCTTGAGGACATCATTGACTGGTTGGTCATTGATGGAGTTTGACTTATTGGCCTGACGGGCAAATATACACGGATCCTGTTGGACCTGCCCATTGCTTTGCGTATTGAGACTGACAGTATGGAGGTGCAGCAGACCAGAGCAAACATCTCCCGTGTATGGGCAAATTTACCCAGAGCAGTAAGCGTGGCTTCCAAATGGACATAACTTTGAGTTTCTGGGTCAATGAGATTGTACATCCCATCGACCGCAAGAATTACTGTGGTGGTCTGCTGACTCGGATAATGCCTGGAGAAGAGTTTCGGACCGTCTTGGGATTAAGGGTTCTAGGGGAGTAATGGGCGTAGATATCATCTATATCACCATCAAGTAATTGTAGAATCATGTTGGAATAGTTAACCTAGTTAGCGTGGAGTGATGGTGAAGAAGAAATTGCAAGGAAGAACCATGGGAGGATGGAATCGTGGGTATATATTGGGTCATGTTTGCTGCGAATTGTTTCTGGTTTTTCCTTTCCTCTCCAGTTTTTCGAGCGTACAGTTAGGATAAGCTCAATATATTCTTTCTCGCCTTCACCGTGCACCATTCAGACGTAGTAAGAATCGCGAAATTCTTACTAATCATCCGGGCAGCATTGGCGGTGGCAGGGTGCTGTCATTCTTGAGGTGTGCCATTTTGCTCGTTGACCTCGAGCTTGACAGATCTTCCACTTTTCTAATGCTGTACGTCCAAATCTGCGTTGTGGAGGCATAGTAACACATACTCCGTAGAGACAATTGAGGCAAATAGAGTAATAGGTTTGCGTGACAGGCAGATTGACATGATAGATAGATACAAGTACAAACTGACCGACAGAGAGACCGACAAATTGGTGGACCGACGGAAGATACCCCCTTTCCCACCCGCTTATTCCATCACGTGACTACTCGCTATAAGGAAATCTTGGTATAGTGAAGAAACTGGCCGGATTTCTCCACTTCCTTATAGCGGGGTTTGCCTGTATTGTGTTGTCACCGCTGGACCTAATACCCTTGCAACTATAGACACGGGTAGTCCCAATATGCACCACTGATATCCAATAGGTCCTTGGGGGCTCTGTAAGGGAGTGAGCGGCTGCTAAGGTTTGAACTCGAGCTACTCCAGTAATTGGTCAACGACCACAAAACCAGATATTGTGGATATGGAATTAGGGGAGCCTACCTATGATCACTTCATTCGTGGAATAAGACCTGCCTTGCACTTTCAGCAATTTGATCAGCACCTGGATTTTCGTTTGATCCGGCGTCGTAAACTCACCACCAAAATAATCTCCGAGGTTTAGGACGTGTTTCTCGTGCGTTTCGCCCGTGCAACTTTCTTCCTGCGAGCAATACCGTTAGCGGATGCGAATGGGGGGAAAAGATTCAATCCTACTGGAGTGAGTGCAGGATCCATGCTACCCCTGGACAGGGGAATGTCGACACGGTATCCTTGGAGTCTGTCGGGTGGGTAGTCAGTGGGGAGGCGTTTCTGAATAGAGTCAAGAATGAAATCCTCAACGGAGTCCTCGGAGGGTTGCTTGGTGGTCGAATCTTGGAAAGGCAAGTCAGGCAAGCCCAGCACAAGGTAATTGATGTTGGAATAACTAATCATGCTGGCGTGGGGAATATATCATGTGAGATGCCGCCGTGAGGGAATGTGAGATGCCGTCGTGAGAGTTGCCGTCATGGGGGAATGCGGGATGCCGTGGGAAATGTATGTCGTTGGAAAGTGTCGTTTGGGTGATGCAAGGAGAAAACTGAATGAATGAATGAATGATATAAGAGGCAGTGTCTTCGTGGTGGAGGGGGCAGTCTTTCAGTCTTCAGTCTGGACAGATTCCGTTTTCACTTGTCTCCCGCGGTGACCCAAGTGAACGAGTTCCTACATATCAGACGACGTGGGAATCAGTAAATTCCTCCAATTGATTCGAATCATCGGGGCAGGGCGGATAGAGGACGAGTCGTGGATGGTAGTGGGATTTCTTGTGCTGGGCCGTGTAGTTTGAGAAGTTGATTGCACTGTAACTGCCTTCTGTCGATAGTCGGAAGTCCCATATGTGCACTCGAGCTACCCCCAGGTTGCATTGCGCCATATTGCCTGCCAATACTCTCCTGATCCACGCCTTCAGCTGCACCACCTTGACCAATGTCACTGACTCCTTGAAGGAGAATCGGCATCCTCCCTGTAAATTCCTCGATAAACTCTTATCGTCAGCATTCATCTGCTCTGGTTTTCGTGAGCTGGGCACTGATGTTTTCAAGCAAGGCCCCCATGGCAGCCTGGGATTCCTCGTGCTGGGCCGTGGTTTGTTGCAGGCGAGCATTCAGAGGTCTCACCCAGCCCTCCCAGTCCGGCTGGGGTGCAGGGGGGGACGAGGAATGAGGGGGTTGGAGAGGAGAGGGTGTAAGAAAAAAACCGAAGATCCAGTCCCAGATCCAGTCCCAGATCCTGTTCAGAAACAACTCCCAGATCGCCGGCACGGGACTCCGCAACTTCATCCTGGCGCTCCCAGGCGGTGATGGTAGCCTTGGCTTCCGTGAGCTGGGCACTGGTTTGTTCCAGGCGGGCCTCTAGAAGTCTCACCCGGCCCTCCCAGTCCGGGCCAGGTGCAGCAGAAGATGATGAAGGAGCAGGTTGGGTAGGAGCAGCAGATGTGGAAGGAGGGGGTTGGGTAGGAGGGGGTGCGCGGGAAAAAAGTCCGAAAACCCAGTCCCAGAAGCGGTCCAAGTGCCGGCTCAAGAAAAACTCCCAGACCGCCGACACCAGGATCGTGTAGACACCGCAAAAACCATCAGCAGGTGTATATGGAGCCATGATGGTACAGTCGAACCTCTATATTAGCCTAGCGTCGGGGCCGGAAGATCCGATGCTATTAGAGAGGTTATGCGTTTATAGAGGTTTTGTCTAGCCATAGTCCCAAATTCGGGCCGGCATGCTCAATGCTAATAGGGAGGTTATGCATATATAGAGTATGCTAATATAGAGGTTCGACTGTAGATGAGTGGGGTCGGGAAGTGCGTCCGATGTAATGGTGGCAGTCTTGGACTCCCTGAACCGGGCCCTCGTTTCTCCAAGGAGGGCCTCAGCAACTCTCGCTTCCAGGTGACGGTGGCAGCATTGGATTCCGTGAGCTTGGCCCTGGTTTCTTCAGGAAGGGCCTCCGCAACTCTCTCTCCGCCCTCCCAGGTCGGGCCGGATGCAGGAGGTGGTGAGGGAGGAGGGGGTAGGGGAGATGTAGAGGTGGTGAGGTCCGTAGAGTGAGGGGGATACGTAGATAGCAGATGTACATAGTAGAGGAGGCAGGGACTGGCCCGGGAGTTGAGAGAGGCACCTGGGCAACCGGGAGGCTGCAGTCCATTGCCATAGTCCAGATAGGCTGAATGCAAAGAAAAAAACGGGGAGTGGGCCTGCTACTAGTAAATATATGTTCTCGTGTGCCAAGGCCAAGCATTTCCGAATAAAAATTACAGGTCTGGGCACGAGAACAGTAAATATACATATGCCTGCTTGCCTTGTCATGAAATTCAATAAAAACACAATACAATGCGAAGTCCAGAGCCAAACCATACACGGTTCTTACACACACACACACTCCAAAAAAGTCGGACTCTAGCTCAAGCTCCACTCTCGTACAGATCAAATAATACAAAAGGAACAACGCCCATTATCCAATTTAACATTCTGCAGTCATAAGTCCTTTTGAAATCGCTTCCCCCGGGCCCGCAGCCTTCGTACTCCCCTTCCTCCGCTGCTTCTCTAATGTCTTTGCCAACTGCACTTACATCTCCGTATTTACCTCCCATTCCTCTTTCCTCTTGTTAATCCTAACCGCTGATATCACTGCCTTTGCTACTGCTCGGAGGGTGGGCCTCTTCTCTCTGATAGTCCTGTCGGGATAAATACCCATTCTGCTCGATTATTTGCAGCTTCGCTTCATTGATATATCACTCAATCCGTCAGTTACCATCACGCAACCACCATAAATGGAAAATCAAGGATGGGGGAAGAGAGGGTAACATACCAAGTAGAGTAGAGGTTAATCTGCATCAAAACGAAGCCTTTACAAAGCTTAAATCCATCCTAAAGCTCTCGACATTGGCCTTGAGATACCTAATCTGCATAGCCAATCCCCGAAGTTCACCCAAATGCCTCGCCTCACTCTCCTGGATCGCCTTCTCCAGTATCTCCACCTCTTCTTCTCGTGTGCCCACTCCAAGGTACCCCACCAAGGTTCAGACGTACGGGTCGTAGGTGTAGAAAGGTTACTGGTGCTTGTCTTTAAAAAGAACCGTTTGCTTGTTACTTGTATATTAGTCTGGTTAGCACAAGTTGCTCGTAGCTACTTGTATATACAGTCCAGATCCCGTATTTGTACTGCTTTCTTTTCATTTAAATATTTCCTGTTTAGATTAGATTTAGCTCGAGTTTAGAGCCCAGGTCAAGTCTCTCGAACGGTAGCAACCTCCCAGAAGAGCGCGTATGAGAAGGGCGAGTATGGAAAGCAGCTCCTAGAGCAGGAGGTTAAGAACTGCCGTACAAGTAAGGGCAGAAGAATTTAGCCGTGAGTGGAACAACTGGGACACTGCGCCACATCTCAAACAAGCCACCCTCAAAACCGAGCAGCTGCACACTGAGATTGAGTCTCGAATCGAAGCCATCTCAAGGGGTAGAGGGAGCTTGAGTCGCAGCTCCGCGAGGTCAAGAGGGAGAAGGATAGAATTGACGCGGATGTACAGACGACAGGAAATGAGCTCCGGAAGTGCAGGGCAAGTATGTCAAAGACAAGGAAAAGATGGGGCAGATGCAGTTGGCGTGGGATTATGAGCGGAGAGTGGTGGAGGAGAGGATTAGATCGGGCGTAGTTGTGGGAGTAGGACGTATCTCCAGTTTCCCTATAGCATTTTTCAGAATCATAGTGGCCCCCGGTATTTTTTGCCTACGTGCTTTGAACGAGTTTTCGACGTGGCCTGAACCTCAAAACTTCTTTCACCTTATGGATCCCCCGCAATACCGTCCCTCGTAGGTAGCCCTGTATTATTACACCTGGCCTGTGTGGGATAATTAGTACTTTTGCTAGTCTAGGGGGTGTCAGTACTTTTGTGCGGTTGTGGGTGAAGAGAGTCAGATACATGGTCAGCTCAGTTTGAGTAAGTAATATAGGATACAGAAGTCAAGAGCAGTAGAGGAGGGTGGGGGGTGGGGGGGGGCTGCTTCGCTGGGGTTTGAGATTGCAAAAGTTGGGGTGTTTACTTCAGCGAATACTAATTCAAGTTATCATACGTATATTATATGAATCTCAGGCGTAGACCAAAAAAACAAAAAGAATATTTTACTGGCTCAGCTGGGAATTGAACCCAGATCACCCGCACTCTGCCTAGAACTAGCAGGACAATACATAGCAGGTGTCATACCATTAGACCACTGTGCCTTTTTATGATAGCAGTCTGCAGCTAGTCTGATTTCTGCAGCACCCACTCTTTGGATTGCATTTGGGCAAAGAAGGGCATGCATAGGCGCAATGTTTGATGGAGATACACAGGTTCGAGACTGGGAGATGCAACAACAATCATGTGTGCGAGGATATCTGGTGGGCATGAAAAGTTATATATATTTAGAGGCTAGGCGACGTCTATAGCTTTGTGACTAGATCTCATTCCCGCCTTCGCCACAAAACGAAAAAAAAGAATAATGACGCAGCTGGGAATTGAACCCAAATCACTCACACTCTGCCTAGAACCAGCAGGACAATACATAGCAGGCATCATACCATTAGACCACTGCACCTTTTTATAATAGCAGTGCACAGTGCTTACTGTTGGATTGTGTTTGGTCCGGTTCAGGGCAGTAGGAGCACCGAAGCAAACTTGAAGGACCTGTTATATGGCAAGTCGAGGGCTGTAGCTTCAAATGTCTTTTAAGGGATACCCCCCATATCTCTGGAAAATCTGAAACGTCAGTCTTTAGAAGAAGCGGGAAATCCACACACCCAGTTCCTCCCCGGGGAATCCCACTTGGCCCCAGGATTCCCGAAAATATGAAGGGTATGTTGACTGAAAAGTCTCAGGCCCAGTTTCAAATTTAATTGGTACCTTCCGAGTGTGCGCTGAAGCTACAGTCCTAAGAATCCTAGTCTGACAGGCACCTGTCTCTGGTAGTAAGAATATGATGTAGATACCTAGAACGCAGGGTAGGGAATTGTACCAACCAGCATAACGCCAGTCATGTGCGGGAGGGGGTCTAGCAGTCTCGAATGGGGTCTAGTACTGCGAGAAGTAGTCTAGCTCTAGCCGGCGCTTTGCAACCGTACCCACATTAGTCAGTGCCAAGCAAATAACATGTAAACAATTTCCCACAACAACCAGCGGCTCTTGGATTGAAATTAAATTTGGGCTGGTTCGAGGTAGTGCGGGTATCAGTGTTTAATGGAGAGGCCAGCACCGACTATGCGTTGGAAGGGATTGGGAGTATTATATTTAGTTGGAGGGGATTGGGAGTATTATATTTGAGGCCAGCTGATTGAAGATCGTGGAATGTAGTCTCATGCAGATGTTTGTGGTTAGTAAATCTCCCACAATACAAAAAATAAAAATAACGGCTCAGCTGGGAATTGAACCCAGATCACCCGCCCGCAGGTGTCATACCATTAGACCACTGTGCCTTTCTTGTGTTAGTAACCTGTAACACATTGTTTTACGAGATTAGTCCGATTCTCGTACACAAACTTCACTGCTACCATACTTCACAGGGAAGCGGATCATCACCGGGAAGTGGATCAAAAGTGGTGATTATGTAGTTTTGATGATTTCTCTTCCAATATCCAACCAAATGGGCTCAAATTTTGGGAAAGTCTTGTAAATGGATAGTAGTTCCTCAAAAAAATTACAGGAGGGCCCATGTGCTTTATTACTCCAACCATCAGTGGGGAAATCATGTGATCCACCAACCGGTTTGGTGGGTAAATATAAGAGTAGACGGGGGCCATGAGGGCTTTTGTTAGCAGAAGTCATTGTGCCCACTTAGTACTTGAGGTCTGAACATGCTGTGCATGTAAAATGTCTGTATAGGGGTGGTGGTCTCCAGGGGTAGGTTAAGCGGAGTCACGGATCAGGTATTTCATAGAGTAATTGAATCAAACCAACTCCAAATCAAGAGCCTGATAGTCCAAAAGGGTCACCAGACTGTGGAGAGTGTTCTATTCTTCTAGCTACACTATCTGACGAGAGCTGAGTGGGGGAATATCCCAAAAACTAGCTTAAGGCAGGGATGGAGATTCTGTATTCCACGTTGTAACTCAACTAACCTAGACCCAAATCAAGCAGCTAGTACCTTAAATGAATCTGCAGAGGAAAGTGAGTGATTGAGCTGCCATACATACAATTCCAGCTCCAAACTCAGTAAGGTCGAGTCTCCCAAAGGATGTTTGAGGTAGTCATCAGATTCAGTATTTCTTCTTTTAACTCAATCAAACCAAGTCCAAATCAAGTAGACAATAGCTAGAGATCATATATAGAGACTATAGACTCTTGTAGATACCCAACTCAGCATTGGTGATCAGAACTGAATAGGGTTGTGCTGTGGGGACACTCGGCAGGAAGGGGTAAATGTTGACATAAGTCTGTCAAGCAAAGGTAGCATTAAGCGTTTAACAGCTTAAAAGGATAGATGATTGAATGGCAATCTTTTGAACATTTCACGGTCCTCATTCGATATAAGTCGTGGTTGCTCGAGCTCATAGTCTGATTAGGCGGTTATGGCAAATTCTGGGATATGGCAATTGTGCGATATTATCAAAGTGTCAAACAGTATATTTAGCTCCTTCACGGAAGTCCCTCCATCTGTATATTCTTTTGGGCTATCGGGCCCTTGATTTGGAGTTGGTTTGATTCAATTACTCTATGAAATACCTGATCCGTGACTCCGCTTAACCTACCCCTGGAGACCACCACCCCTATACAGACATATTACATGCACAGCATGTTCAGACCTCAAGTACTAAGTGGGCGCAATGACTTCTGCTAACCAAAGCCCTCATGGCCCCCGTCCACTCTTATATTTACCCACCAAACCGGTTGGTGGATCACGTGATTTCGCCACTGATGGTTGGAGTAATAAAGCACATGGGCCCTCCTGTAATTTTTTGGAGAAACTACTATCCATTTACAAGACTTTCCCAAAATTTGAGCCCATTTGGTTGGATATTGGAAGAGAAATCATCAAAATTACATAATGACCACTTTTGATCCACTTCCCGGTGATGATCCGCTTCCCTGTGAAGTATGGTATAGACTTCATTACACTTAGCACTATCCCCAGACTAGGTCACTTTATTGTGTTTAAATTTAGATCTCGACACGGAATCAGGGAATAGGGAGGTTACATCTCTGGCTCTAGTCACCCTCTGAACGGCCCTAAGACTGCAAAGGCTCATGTTGCCTCAAGTCAGATAGAGTGCCAGTGTGTGCCTGGAAACCAGCATGACAATACATAGTAGGCATCATACCATTAGACTACTGTGCCTGTTTATTTTTTTAATCCCCAGCACAGTGTTTTATGTTGGCTTTTCGCTGAGAGAGGGGGGCATGATCTGTATTCTGACTAAGTACTTCAACCAGACTATAAGTACTTATTGGTGCCTAGACCAGTCTCGCTCCAGACGTCGCCCTAGCGGCTTGGCAGACCTTTTGCCTAGACACTGAATCAGGTTGGTACAACACCCCCCCTTTGGAGGCAAGTCGGGCACAAGGTCGCCTCTACATCCCTGGCTAGCTTTGCACCCATCTCCGGCCTATGCTACCTCGATTCAATCGCTTCTTGGGAGGCTCTAGTACACCACTCACGTACGGTTTGAGGGGTTCTCAGGGCTCTAGCCTCAAAGTGCATTTGGAAAGTATCGATTCAATTTGAAATTAATCCTGGGACCTTTTAGTCAACAGATTCTTCATTCTGAAACCAGGTAAGGCTTTCGCAAAGGGGGGTAACACTAAACCTCAGAAGAATAGATGCGGAAGCTTAAGCTCACCTCTCCAAGGTCCAAGCCCCCCAGCTCTCCTAAATGGATAACTACCAAATCCAGCGTCTTTTGTAGAACTGAAGAGATTTCCCGCTCCTTCTGATGACTGTGATCTTTCAAATTTTCCTGAGATATGAAGGGTATCCATCAAAAGACATTTGAAGCTATAGTTCTCGGAGCCCCTCGACCTGCCACGGTAGTACTCTCATTAGTACTGGTGACTGCAGGGGCCACGAAACGAAGGATGATCATGACACGAGAATAGCACTAAAGTTCGAGACTATGTACTGTACGTATCAATTGCCGAGAATATTGGCAAGGTTACTGGAGCTCTGTAGGGGTGACAGTGCGAGGGATACTTCTTCTAAAGTTGTCTGCTTGTGAAGATAATCTAGCATGGAAGCAAAAAAATAATGATCCAGCTGGGAATTGAACCCAGATCACCCACACTCTGTCTGAAATCAGCAGGACAATACATTACAGGCGTCATACCATTAGACCACCGGACCTTTTTCTGTTCCTTAGTTATAGTTGGCTGGCTTATCAATCGCAGTATCGCCATATATCTAAAATCAAGCTCATTGTTTAATGGTAAGTAAGCATTATCTCAAGGTAGTACTTATCATGCCATTATGGTTTCGGCGTGCTTATACTCAAACCCCCCAAGGGAGAGCAATAGGCAAGATACGTGATGCCCTACTACCTCACTAAGGTACGCCTAGAGATGGTACTTCTAGAATACGGGGTTCTCCAGGTACAAGCTACCCTGAATTTGGAAAAGCACGTTATAGGTAGATCCCTAATCTAGTACAGAGAAGTTTGTACCTCATCAAAGTTTGCCCACCACACCTCTTTCCTATATTACCCAAGTTCCCCTATCTATATATCCCCACGAGTGAAATGCACTGGAAACCTGTCACCCCCAGTTTCAGTGGAGTGTCTACAGGTATGCACCGGACAGAGTACTTGTTTGATTCCTATACAGCCTTTAGTCCTTGGGAGCATTGGACAATATGTGGAGCAATTGCACCGGACTAACAGTCCGAGGCCCATCAGGACCAATGTTTTTGCCGGTGCTACACAGGACTATTTCAAGTGATGATATCCTAAAGGGATGGAGATATGTATAATACTAGAGAGCATATAATGCTATGCATCTCTAGCTTACAATAAAAGCCAATGGTAGTCTGCTTCCTAATGGATGAGGGACAAGCCGAGTTGGAAACGTTGCTTGATTCAATTACCCTGTACTCCGGAGCACGGAACTTTTTTTTTTTTTTTTTCTAAATAATCATTGATCGCATTCATCCTATATAGAATATGGCAATGGACTGCAGCTCCCGGCATACCGGGTGGCCTCTCTCCCCTACACGGGCCAGTCCCTGCCCTCTTTTTAAGGAATCATTAATCGCATTCAACCTATCTAGACTATGGCGATGGACTGCAGCTCCCGGGTTGCCCCGGGTGGCCCCTCTCAACCTCACGGGCCAGTCCCTGCCCTCCCCATCTATCTACAGAATTTCTAACCGTCGCCAGTCCGCACCCCGCACTCCACACCCCTTCCTACGCAATGAATTCCACTACCCTCTCACACCACTCCTCGTCTACCCACATCTACTTCACCGATCGCCCAACGCCATCTCCTACCCATGGGCAGTGCTGGAGATGCGCCGCATACTGCACCGTCAACACCGTCACACACGCATCATTGGTCTGGTCGTCCACCTTCCCGATCTTCCATAGCCACTGCCGCTGAAGGCCCTTGTACGTCGCCATGTAGACAAGGCGCTTAATCGCCTTCGAAGACCACCGCATATGTTCTGGCGCTTTGGGGTGCAGGGGATGTGCTTGCCGGATCCCTCTGTCCGCCTCTTTGTTCCCGCCTCCCCACTATGGTCTCTCACCCGCATCAGCACCCTTGGCCTCTCCTGCATGATGAGCACGGATTCCGGAACTTGTAAGGGGCGAATGTCTATCCCACGCGTCTCGATATGCCCGAGGATATGCCCGAGGTATCCTATGCTTGCACAACGTGGTGGCGCGTCATCAAAGACTCCAGCAACCCTCATAAACACTAAATCGGTGCTCATCGAGTCCACGGTACACCATGTATTATCGCTTGGCTGTAATAGGCGTTCAGGTGGTTGGGCTTGAAAGTAGTCGGTGTTCTGGAAGGCAATGGAAGGATATAGCTGAACCAAGGCAATGTCTAAGGCCTCGAAACACTCCGTAATCTCCCCAATATGAACACCCCCAATATCAGCGTGAGGATGGTAGACATCATCGGTGCCCAGGAAACCATGGTTGGCTGCCGTGAGTCTAGGCTCGCCGATATTGCACTAACTGAGGAACCTGTATGTGCTTGCCACGGCCCTTGAGGCATATCCACCTCGCGTCTTGTCGATCCACTTTTACGCCTGGGTACGAGACATCTTGGGACTTCTGTGAAAATTTTTCATTGGTTGCCCCGTGCATATTTGTGTGAGACAGTGTGATATCTGCTGAAACAGTGTGACAGCCTATGTAATAATATTAAAGGCAGAGTGCCTTTTCTCCGCTGCATTCTGCCTTTTCTCTGCTGTACTCTGCCTTTTCTCTGCTGCACTCTGCCTTTTCTCAAGCTTGATGTGCAAAAGTCTCGAGACCATCACTATAGAGTCTCAAGATGTCTCGAGCCCAGGCCTATCCACTTTCGACACGAACTCCAGGAGACAACCCTGTAATATAGTAATTTGCCGTGTCTTGCGCACTATTCGGCCCAGATCCATAAGGCGTTCTCGTCCCCGCACCACCATGCTAAGAAGTGGTGTAGAGCTGTGATGGTAGTCGACCGGCCAACAACACCCGGCGAAGAATGCTTGTCATATCCTCTGCCGTCATCCGGTACGAGTTCGACGAATATTGTCGGAGGGATATAATGAGGGGAATGTTGTGGACGGCTGAGTTGGCAGAGAGTGGTGGGGCGGGGTATGTGAATAGTTGGTCGAGACGGAGCGAGCAGGGTGTGCGTGTACTCGTCCTGGAAAGGCAACGGAGGGAGTCCAGAGCCGGAGTGTTTCCACGGATGGGGAAGCTCTGGCTCGAAACACCAAGGTTGGCATAGTGAACCTATTGAGCAGAGCAGTCGGTTGGAGAGCAGTCGGATGGAGAGCAGTGGGTTGAGGAGCAGTCAGTTGGAGAGCAGTCGGTTTGTGAGTAGCAGTCGGTTGGAGAGCAGCGCAGTCGGTTGCCACAACTTGGAGAGCAGCAGTCGGTTGGAGAGCAGCAGTCGGTTGGAGAGCAGCAGTCGGTTGGAGAGCAGCAGTCGGTTGGAGAGCAGCAGTCGGTTGGAGAGCAGTCAGTAGAGCAGTCGGTGGGAGAGCACGAAACGGCACTAAACCTACTAAGGTGCAGGCCCTCTGGCCTATGGCGAGGCAGCGCATCCCTGGGCTAATCCCCGAGGATTGTCCAACCACCGGGCCGCCCTGTGAAGTTGTTGGTCTTGTATTTAAAAGGACTTAGTAATAAGTCATGAACTTATAAATATCAAGATTAAAGTATTTTTATGTGTGATAAATGTGTTGAGGGTAAATGTCCCGGAGGGACGAGGAATTAACTGGTTGATCTCTTATATTGAAGTTGTTACTATCGAAATGATCTAAGGAAAGAAAAATCAAAATCTTAAGCGGAAAATAGGGCCCTTTTATAGGTATCCGGAATCCCGCCAAGCTGGCATTTCCAACGTTGAAAAGTAAACCCGAAAACATTTCTTGAAACTCTTCTTTCCCGCGGTATTCTCCTTTTACCGCCCTTCAGGCCCGCCAGGCCTCCTAAGCGCTACGTCACTTTGTACGCTCTTTTAATCCACTTCTTCCTTCCTTAGAATTGCATAGAAATAAATAAATCAGATAACGAAATAAATCATGTGCGCAGAAATAATCAGATTCTATGAAATCCTCCGTAACTGTGGTGTCGCTACCTTGTTACATAATCCTAGTAAAATATGCCGGTGGTCAACTTAGTAAGGTGTACGGAAGAAATAAGAGAGTTGCAACGACCTTATGTCTTCCTTACACGCCCCCTGCCCGAGTCACTCCTTTTCTGGACATTAACCAGACTACTGGACATTGTCCATACTCTATATAGTGGGAAAATCTGGCGATCATCCTTCCCACTCCCTCCCAGGCTGGGACCAAGGGCTATGTACATACTAAGTAACTATGCTCTACCTCGACTGCACCACACAAGCGACAACAGCCCCCACTCTATCAGCAAACACCAATCACCAAAGAGCCAAACTCTCTTACAACAGGATATCCAAAGCAACACAGCACTAGAATACTCAGGCAATTAAATAGCGGATAGATGGACCTTGAGCATCAATCATCGAGCATCAACCATCCCCAGCTGGGGTCGTAGTCGAATTGGATGCTCCACTCTCAACCAAACAGCCATTCGTACCACCCCTTTTTCCAACTCCTCAGAAACAAATGATTCACACACGCCTGCTCGTTCCTAAAGCCCTGCGCACCGGAATGCCTCTGCCCATTCCCCCAATAGTTGACCGGCAACACATAGATCCCTACTGGCTCCACCTTACCATTTACACTGGCCGGCTCCCCCGGCGCCAACACAACTTGTTTCGGACTTGTGATTCCCGAGAAAACTCTCCACGTTACCCTTTCCTTCCCTTCTACAGTTTCTAATAAGGCCATATTCCCTGGTGCAGGCGAGTGCAGCGCTGCATCGGTCAGTGTATCGAAGATAGCATCCGTCCACACACCCGGCCCCGTTATCTCTAGAATTTCTACTTCGCTATATCTACCTGTCCAGACACCGCCGCTTGTGGATACCCATCCCCAGAAGCCCCTCACCCCGCTGTTCTTCCGCTTGCCATGTGCATAGGCATGCGCAACAACACGAACAATCGCCCGGCGGAGGAACGGCGAGAACGGTTTTGCTACGATATGATATTGGATAAGGCCGTAGATACGAGACCAATGCCAGAGCTTCCTCGTATGGGCCGTGACAAATGGTTCATCGATCTCAATTCCAGCAAGAAGAGATGTATGTGGGGAGACACCCGATTCGGAGGTTGGGAGATGGATCTGAAAGGGACAGGTAGAGAGGGGTTTTGCGGGCCAAACGTCATGGTCGACCCAGACACCACCATAGATAAAGAGAAGGAGGTACCGGAGTAGATCTGCCTTCATTACTGGGACAGGGAGGGTGCGGTAAAGATGCACGAGGGCAGGAATTGAGGAGTAATAGCTGGAGACGAAGTCATCGGCCTTTAAATCTGTCAAGAGCTGCACGCATTGGTGAGAATCGATAACATGAATACTTGCTAGCTGGAGCTGTACAGGGCCTTACCGTGTGTTCATAATCTGGGTTCACCTCCTTCCACGCCTTCATATACTGAATCTTCTGATCCCCCTTCCCGTCCTGAGTCTCCTTTATTGGACCGAATCCCTCACTATCCGGATCACCTGGCCTCCAACCCTTCGACAGCCACACCTGCCATATCTTCTTCGGCCACCCCCCGTACTCCCCCGCTCTCGACCCTTGCTCTAACCGCAATTTCCGCTCAATATCTCTCAGAGCCAAATCCACCTTCTCCTCGAACTCTACATCTGGCGATTGTCGATACGGGGAGTGGAATTGAAATTCTGGTGTGTCTTGGATTTCATGGGCCACTGGCCCACCAACTTTTCGCTCCTGCTCTGGTGGCTCGAAGTTGCGTAGCCGGGTGAGGAGAGAAGTGGTGAATGTATCGGATGTTCCATTGTCGAAATAGTGGTAACTATAGTGGAGGAAGATGAGGCAGGGAGTGAGAAGTAGGAAGCGAGTTCGGAGGCGGCGGGGGACGCGAAAGGTCATTGTGGTCTTGTGGGTGATGGGAATTAACGTGAGAGATGCAGGCCAACGTTACGTGTTCATGGATTGAATTGCGGGCTCAAGGATTGGTATTGAATCGCGCCTAGCTTCACGTGCTCCCCCAGCATAAACTCATGCGCAACTCCGAAAGCAGCGGGGGGAAGCAGCAGTAGTCTGGATGCACGATCAAGATGCCGGTGTGGAACGACTACAACGTCCAGGTCCGGTGTGATCCGAAAGTGGACTTGGCACAAGACTAGTCCGGCAATATTAATGACGTTAAACTAAGGTTAGAATTAGGAGTGACGCTAGCTCCTTAGTACAATCAGTTGTCTCTTCTACCTTCCTATTTGGGAATAGTGGTCTTGACACTACATATACGTGTGGTATGAATGCATAAATCTCGCATATGCACCCCAATGCATGAAATGAAGCCCGACCACTATTCCCAAATAGGAATATTGAAAAGACTTTGTTGTTTAGTCTCGGTACTATCGTACAATGAAGAAGAGGGGTAGAGTGTAAGGAAGACATATATTTTCCCAAACATATATCTTTTCCTTACCCTGAAGTCATGTGAGAATTTCCTTATCAGATTATAACTCTATATTTAGCTATAAGAGATGAGTCATAGAATGACTCAGGGGAATGACTCAGACAAAGAGTCACAGGATGAGTCATAGAATGACTCAAAGATGGAAAGCTGTGACATCACTGGTATGAGAGATCCCTGCCAAAAAGCAGGATATAGAGAGATCAATGCCCGACAGATAGCTTTTCTTTTCATCATCAGTTTAATCAGTTTATTCAGATAGCAACAAATACAAGAGATCAATCTGTTAAAACTCTTGTGCCTCTTGGCACATTACCTGACCTCTTACAAATCAACTATCTTAATAACAACTATCTTGAAGATTACATAAAGTAACTTATGATTATATAAGTCCTTACATAAATCTCAAGACCAAACCTTTACATTTTTTAACATCAGAATCTCTTACCTAAAGAGGAAGGACTGA
>Ga0307514_10003141_pt1 | contig 16220 bp, 13 predicted proteins | sample 16_EM_MG_FD_203088 | JGI IMG/M metagenome (GOLD analysis project Ga0307514, IMG submission 203088) | Populus trichocarpa ectomycorrhiza microbial communities from riparian zone in the Pacific Northwest, United States - 16_EM | ecosystem: Host-associated > Plants > Roots > Unclassified | place...
CCGTCGCAATGTAGAGATTACCTCGCGCACTTTCACAAAGTGGCGCGCGTGCATCGTGGTGACCGCGTGTGCCGTATCTCTCTCAAGGGTCGTGCAATTTCAATATCTATAAGCTTGGGGTGTTTTGAAATTTTACTTATCGACAAAGTGTATTCATCACCAAGCCTGTGATGAAACCTATTACTTATCGCTTCTCGGAAACGAGCCGAGAAAAAAAAAATTTCAGTGTAATATGTGGGTTATGGCTTAGTGGTATCCCACTCCGAGCTAAGGGTTAATTATATATAGTTGGACATTGGGTGGGTTATCCCGTAAAGACTAGGACTATAGAGGATCGATCTACTATAAGTAAACACCGTAGTAAGTAAGTATAGTCCAGCGGTCGAGATTGTCGTGTTGCACTGCCGGTCGAGATCGAGGGTCCTTGCTAATATCACTGTTTCCCTAAACTCACAAGGTTTTTTTTATTACTCCTTATAGACATGCTCTCTTCGGCGCTTGAGTCGGACCGAGTCGAATTTTCGAATTCAGCTCAATGTTGTTGGAGCTAACTTCGCAAAATTGAAAACGAAGCGCTTGGGGGGATTTGAAATTTCAAAGGTAAAGCCTTATTCAAGGTTGACATCTGCTGGAGCCGAGCATCCACGGATAAGGATCTGCAAGTTGCAAACGTCCCCGGAATGTACCCTAAAGGCTCACGTACCGATACAACGCAGAGTAATCCATTTGATACATACCATACATAATTTCGTGAACAATACATACACGACGTTTCAAGTTTTACACCTTTGCCTTTGACGACGAAATATCGATCGAGAACAAATCCTACAAAACGAGTGTTAGACCGCATGCGTAGGAAAGCGCGAGTTAAACTGGAACGCCACTTACGAAACCATCCTGAACATCCTTACCCAAAGGCATCAACCCGAGCCTCATCAGTTCTGAAGCCCGGCTGACAATGGGGTCGTTTTGCATCCTGTTTGCGTCCGATCATCAGTAAACACCCATCCTCCCTACCCAGTAACTGGAATCTACTCACGAAGCGATGGCAACGATGGCGCCCTCCTTCAGGTAGTACGCGATGAACTACGGTTCGATCGTTCAGTGAGCGCGTTCGACTCGTATGCCCGGTTCATGCTGACCTTCAACTCATCCAAGTCACCTTTGATGAAAATGTCGTCATATCCCGCACCTATTCCGCAATACCTCAAATTCTGACCCACTACATCCAAGACGACCACCTCAGCAAACCAGATCAAACGATAATTCTGAAGTCAAGGGGTACTCACGTCCGCTCCAGAAGATGGGGATCTTCGTGAAAGGTACGGGGGTTCCAGAAATCGTCTTACCAACCGCCCTCCCGTGGTTCCCAGCGACATTCCAATGCTCGATCCTAGTTTCCCCTCCATGGGGAATTCGAGGGTACACTGCGATATCCCCGATCGCGAATATATCATCCAACCCGCGGACTTTGAGATATTCATCCACAAGCACACCACCATCCTTCTGTAAGACGTCTTGTGGGAATCCATCACTCTGTTTGAGGAATTCTGTAGCAGGGGAGACACCGGCACCAACGACGATGAAGTCTGCTTCGATAGTCTCTTTCTCACCGTCTTTGTTGGTCAACTCGACACCAGTGGCGAGCTTGGGATCAGACTCGGAGGCGATAATCTTCTCGAGTTTACTACCCAGATGGAACTTTATCCCCTGAGATTCAAGAGACTACACGCCAAGGTAAGCTAGTGAACGGAGAGCGAATTGGCGATTCTACCTTTTGGATGGCGGCCCCGACGTCCTTTCCGAGTACGGATTCGAAGGGTGCACTGCTCCTCCCAACTACATCGATTGACGCGAGCTTTTTTTTCGACACCGTAACGGCGATTTCCATGCCAATAAAGGAGCAGCCGACCACAACGAGCTTTTTCCCTTCCTTGGCGGCTGGTGAGACGGTCAGTACCTGTTGTATGACACGGGGGTGTAACCAGAGGAATCTAACCTGCGTCAACCTTGGTAGAATCATCGATGCCTCGGAAAGTGGAAACGTTTTCGAGGTCGATGCCGGGGATGGGGAGCTTCTTGGGTTGACCTCCAGGGGCAAGGATGAGTTTGTCATAGCGAATGAATTCTTTGCCTCCTTCCAGAACGACCTGCTTTCCGGGAACGTCGATAGAGGTGACGGTCTAACGATTTGCGCATCGTTCAGGCACGGCGTCATGCGGGAATTAAGATGTTTCACATACAGTGCGGGTGCGCAACGTAACGCCAAACTTTATCCTCAGGTCGGCAGCGGTCCTCCATTCCACCTTTGAGGCATCGGTGATGAGCGCCTTGCTCAGTTTCGTTCTGAAATTTTGGTTAGATGAATGGGTGAGGTGGGCAACGATGTGCCGACCTGTCGATGGGCGGGTGCGGTTCCTTTGACACGACGGTGATTGGACCAGTGTAGCCATACTGCAGAAAAGTCAGAGAAACCAATCTGAGCGGTACCGTAAACACCCCCCTACACACCTCGCGCAAACTGAGGATGGAGTGGAAAGTCCCACTTCCACCACCGACGATGACGACACCGGCGTCCCCCGACGTCAACCCAGCGTCTGGATTAGAAGGGATCTTGGGGAGACGCGATAGATTCGCTTTCGACACACGTTCTTCGTCGGCAGTAACGAGGATTTTCCCATCTGAAATTGTGGTTTTGAAAGAGTGTAGAGCCGCGGGTGCCGGAGCGTCCTCGATGTCTCCGGTGCAAACGTTGAAACACGCTGCGAACGATCGTCGTGAGTGGGTTGGATTGGGAGCCCAATGAAGAGTTTACCTCCGTGCCATGGGCTGCTCGGGCATCAGTTCAAGGAATAAACGGAGAGCGGCATGGTTGGGTCGACGCACCACACAACTCTCCCGTCCGCAACAAGGACACCCGTTGCCAAGGGTGCCCCATAGTGGGTACAATACGCACTCGTTGCGTGGACCTTGTCACCCAACCTAGACAACAAAACCTTTCCGTTCCCAAAATCGACTTCTTTCCTGAGAGTTGAATGAACGTGCGGAACGAGAGACCATCGTCGGCAATCAGAAGAACTGACATTTCACCATCCTTTAGACTATCCGCATCGCATACAGGAAGCGTCTTCATTGACACCATTCTTACGCTCACTTGTGAACCGATAGATGAAAGATGGATACGAGAGATGGATAGGGGGAGGTAGAAACACCGTGTAGTGAGAAGGGCCCTGTACATATAAGCGGTGGGAACAGTTGACCAATCACGATGATCTCATTTGCTACGGGAAGATAAGATAGTCTGTGATATAAATACATGTGCATACAAGGTTGCCACTTGGTACGTATAGACTGTGAACGCGTTCTCTCGCAGTAGGGTTATATTGAAACGCAAAGCCATAGCAAAAGGACCGCGGTCAGACTTGTGTTTATAAGAACGACCGAGATATATATCTGGGCCTTTGAGGAATATGGTGCAGAATTGCTGTCACTGTGGTTGATGATGAGTGACTAGATAGGGTGGAAGAGGGATGACTTACGATTGGTTTGGGAGTGGGGAAGAGCTCGTGTTCGTCGTAGCGGATCGACCCAAGTCGGCCGCAGGATTCGAGGCTTTCGTTGTACCGGAGGCCAGGGCCCAAGTGATCCCACCGAACACGTGAGAAAGGAAGAGCTCGTTCTGCGAGGACGGGTGAGAAGCCGGGATTCCAGCCGATACGGTTTGTGGTCATACCTGCCAAGTTTCGTTCAGGTGTCCAAGGCTGGTGTAAAAGCTACGACCACTGAGGCCACCACTCTGGACGCCAGCACCTCTCTCTTGATACCACGCTATCCGAAAATTATAAACCCGAGGTTCCCCACGGTGTTCCATCACTCACCTGTGGGATGGGGTTCACCTTGATTAAACCTGCGAGGTCCAGGATCTATAGCCGACCTTTAGCCAGAGTCCTGCTTAAGGCAGAGGAAGAATCTGACCGGCGTATGTGGATTCGTTTGCGGAGAGGATCACCACTGCTCCCACACTCCTCGGGTCTGACTTGAAGTTATACCTGCGTAATGATCGCAGCAATGAGCGCTTGTGATCCACGCTTCGGAAGTTTGACGAGAATGACAAATTTACATTTCATCTGTGACCTCCCATCTGTCTGGGAGCATACTGGTACTTGGGTGATCCTTGGTAAGCACGTTGACGGTCTGTTGAAGCAAATTGAGTTGGAATCAGACGAAGGCCAACAATTTCGCTCACCGCTGTTGAAATTGGCGGATGGTAGTCAAAGAAAGCGCCTATCGCGACCTCAGAAATCGGTTTGAACGTGCACTGTGGATTAACTGACCAACTTCTTGCCCATAGAACGCAGTGGTGTTCAGCGAATCGCTCGCGGAGTGGATTGCAACGAAATTTCCGCCTCTGTTGAGGTAATTCTGGAAGGCACTCTTTCCCTCTGCGTCGAGAACTGTGAAGAGCTTTCAGTCTATGCTGAACGCCAAAACGCAAGTCGAAGGACTCACTTTCTCCTGTTGTACTGAGGAACACGATGACATCATACTTTCCCAGCCTGTCTTCCCTAAACCAGGTGAAGTCTTCCGTATCTTCGAACGTGATGTTATGACCAGCTGATCGTGATTTCAGAGCTTGGACAGCGGTAGGGATGGAGTCATGCCTGAACCCCTTCGTTGCGGAGTAAATCAAGATATTCGCAGCACCGGGGGTAACCGCCGATTGCGCTAAGGCTGATGATACCGTAAGGCAGAAGAAAGCGATAAGCCACAGGCTCGAGCGTAGTCCTTTGTGTGTCCGACCAGAATTCAGGCACCCCATCGTGCACAGGCGGACTACTTCTGCACAGGGGTGAAGGCAACAGCGAGAGTGGAGTGACGGGAATAAACTTCAACATTATCGGTTGTGAGGTCACCAGCACTTTCCACTCCCATCGGGCCGGTCTTGGCAACCTCGGCGACCGTCATCCATCAGCCCCCCGATGATTTCCAAGTTTGCAATGATACTGCAACCTTGGCTGCGACCAGGTCGTTCCAACTCCTACGAAGATGTCGTTTCGTCTACTGTAAGCCCCCGACGCGGTTTTTTCTCACCTGGTTCGAACCCTTCAATTTCAGCAAATAGGGGCTGTGGCAACCAAGGGATCGCGTGGTGGTCGTTACTTGCGGCGAACTTCTGAACCCGCAGGCTTGGTCCAGCATTTGGCATCATCACCTCGACCAGTTACGCCATTCGCCGTTTAGGATATACGTCCACGTGTGTATCAGATGGCAGAGATTTTCGACCATATCGTGGCTCCGCCTTCCCAAAAGGAATGAAGTCGTAGAGACTCAGTGGTCCACGGTTTTGAGTAGGTGCGTGCACAAGGCAAAGTTTCGTGGTCCCCTCTAACACCGTCAAGTCGAGGATAGGTGGTTGACGCATTCGGCGCTTTGAAGCGGATTTGCGAGGTTCGCGTCGCATTCACCAACCACCGACATTCACCCGTTACGTTTCGGAATCTAAAACCTACAACCAAACGGGTACTCTTAGTTTCAAAGAGCTAAGCCACTCGCCCACTACGCCCCCCACTTGACAAGTTCTACCCATTCATCACGCTCATCGAAATTTTGGGGCCGCTTCGAGTTGTTCCTTCGTCTGGGAGGTGTAATCGATGGCGGGAGCCCGGGGTACCTGATATTGGCTTGTGTGAGGCGCTCCTTTCTTCGGCACTACACTCATTCCCGTTGAGACTTATGATGCCGTTTGCTCCCCTATCCACAAAGAAGTGGACGGCGCTGGGTGTCGAGTTACGCGATTTTTCGCCCTTGATCTTGGAGTAGTTTGGGCAAGAGGAACGGAAGAGTTTATGACCAGGGAAGTTGAGGGTCGTAAATTCCTCCCATCTGTGTCATTCTCGTTGCATGCTCTCAAAATCACCTCGTTGTCCAGACGTTAAAGAGTGAACCCTCGAGCCTCAGGCCTGGCTTCAAGTCTCCTTGCTCTTGTAGAAGTCCACCCCACCTCGAGCGCCTTAATCTGACTGCCGTTCCAGGATGTCCTCACGATTCTCGTTCCCCACCCCCGGGGTGATCGTTTTCACCGGGAACTACGCTACTTTCAAATACGCAACTTTGCGTCTGTCCTAATTAATGTGGGTTACGGAGTCGACGAGATGCCACTCACCTTCGGGCGCTGACTTGGTTGACACCTATTTTGGTCAATTGCTGGCTTCTCAAAGGGATCGGAAGGAATTTCCTGTTGCAGGCACTGGAGGGCGACCAGACCTTCAGAAGTGTGAAGTGGGTGGTTGATTCGGATGGAGGATTGTATCATTTTCCATTCTACATGGAAGTGCAGCTGTAAACAGATCATGCGAACCTGTTGCTCATGCAACAGCCGTTTCGTTTGCTAACCGCGGTACACGTACACGTACAATACTGCAAGCATACATACACATATATACACAATAATCAGGATTCATAGGTATAGGGTATAGACTGTTGGAAGGATAATTAAACCTTAATTCACCTTAGACCCCCAATGGTGCCACCACCCGTGTTTCCCATTTACGAAGCAAAACTCCGGCAACTCCATCGCGTACTTATCAAGCATCCTCGATGGTATATCAAAGCTCCCAACATCCCTCACACAAGAAGCGATATGGGCGGGGAGGGGGATGAAAGACGTGGGTACCCTCAATTTCTCGAGCCGGCGGCCTGCGCTGGACCGATTTCGTACAAGGAGGAATATCTCGGGCATTTCCGGTGAGTCCCCGTGGAAATCGATGGTGGATAGTAGTGGACACGGTAGAACACCCGAGGGGCTAGGAGAAAGCGCCTGTCGGAATTTTTGCGCCATTTTTGACCCTCTCCCTATGAGAACCAACTTCTCCAGCGCGGTGAAGTGCTTGATACCGTCGAGCTTGGTATACAGGGATGCTCCCCGAACCCAAAGTTCGCCGACCAAAGGGAAACCGTCGCGGAACACGCACTTCACCGGACGGTCGAGGAGGGGATCGCTCAGACACAGGTCCATCCGGATCGAAAAACCGGGACCAACGGCGTGGATGGTGGTGATGACTCGGGGTCGCGAATTGAATATGAGTTCGAGTTTGGTGGACGAGACGAAGGACGGCCGGTCAGAACGATCTTTCGGGAATATCGCTTGGATGCCGGAGATCGAGTCGTCTTCCTCAGGAGTAACCACTCTGTTCAAGTGGATTGCGATTCCATCGGACTTGAGGTCGAATGAGTGGAGGAAGTACCTTAGAGTGTTGGGGTGGAAGGAACACAAAAGTAGCTTCCGGAGGCGATGTAACGGAACATTGGGGGTTTGAGGTGGTATCAGTTGTGCGTCCCAGTCGCCCCAGAGCAAAAACATCTCCTCGAGGACCGGACACCGATGTAACATATCGAAGAAGGGAAGAAATCCCAAGTGTATCCGCTCGCAACGGGAGAGTGTGAGGTGAAGGGACGTCAGGTTCCCGAGCTGGTTTTGTAACCACAGTCCTTTGGATACCATCACGAGTTCGCGTAGCCGTGGTGCTTTATCATCGAAGAGGAGGATTTCCCCATCTCCTAGGAGGTGAAAGATCACAAGTCTCTCGAGCAAAGGCGCTGGTTTCGTGAAGGGTATTGATGTCTCGGAATCCAGTCCCCACTGCACGTGAACAGAAAGTTGCTGAAGTCTGTGTGTGCGCGGATTTACCGCGTCGATGATGTCGTGGTTGGTTTTCCCCGCATGTTTGAAATACAGGCGCAGATAAACGTTTAGAGGAAGTTCGCCGGACCTCTCCAGGAACACCCTGGCCACCTCCGCGCTGTTGATCGGAATATCGGTCCATACTTCTGGGGCATTAATCGCGGCCTGCCGCCAGAATCGACACACATGGGTCACGGAAACGAGGTCTCTAATGAGATGCGAGGATATGCGCCCAGTCAAGGGGATTTTCCGTTTCGAGAGGTGGAAGAATATCGCCGCGAGCATCTCTGGTGGCAGTCGATTATTTTGGGCGACGGTTGTGGGAGTAGAGGGAGGCTTAGGCGGCACTGGGGTATCTCGAATTCCGTCTACCAGTTCCTGCTACATTTCGAGGGTTAGATGAGCATCCACTCTGCGACCCAAAGGCAGAGTAAGTGTACCATGAATTCTTGGGCGTTTCCCGTGGAATCGAGACCGGTCGAGTCATCCTAAAGCACAATGAGAACCCGTAGTTAGGCCGAACAAAGTAAACACATCACCTACGTGTCTCGCGTTTGGGGAATCCAAGGCCTCTTCTTTTCTTATTTTAAATATTCGTGCCAAAGCCTTAGATATGGGGATCATCGATGTGTTGGAAACCCTTGACGCCTGGAAGCGCCCACAGTGATCGGTTTCTCGAGCCTCCCTCACCTCGACGAATCGTGCGCTCACCGAGATAGAGGTAAATATAATATGAGACCGGCTCGGCCGCCTCCTTCGACCTTTGGCGCAAAAGCTGTCCACTTGTTGATCGTTAGCGGCGAGGGGTTCAATTCGGCAACCCCCGCGTGGCCTTGGGGCTTACATCGGCGACCGACAAGGTATTATATGGTACAAGGTCGCCAATCTCCGGTCCCCTTCGGTTGACAGGGCCTCCAGAATCTTTAGGTCAACCTTGGTGTTATTTTATAGCAGGCGGGCCCCATCAGGGAGCACTTCAATATGCCACATCCGCCAATTGAAAACGAGAGCTTAATCTCACGTGGGTCCAACGTGCGGCTGCATCCTGATCACTAACCACCACCACTTGGTCTGGTCGGGATGATTCACGAGCAGCGATTCTCTGCCTTTTTTTACGGCACGCTCCTACATCCCAAGATCCTCAAGCGCGTGATCGACAGCGATGGCTCTCACCTCGAGATCTGTCCTGCAGTTTTACTCGTGAGTGGCGATGACACGCCCTTTTTGGGAGTAATGATGAACGAAACCTCGTCGTCGTCACCCATTTTAGGATTACACCAGACATCAGGTCAAGGTAAGAAGATGTCTTGACTGTATCCGCTATCGCTCACCAGGCATCACCGTATAACTAGCATGCAGATTATCCTGGGATCCTGCCATATTCGAAGAGCAGATCTATGTTGGACCATGACTTAGAACCCGAAGATAGGTCTGTCCGTGGATCCCTCGTCCTCGGGCTATCCAAAGCAGACATCAACTCGCTAGATGCGTTTGAAGGAGATGTATGCGCTTAATTCTTGTTCCCAGGCTGCTCCGTTCACTAATCGTGCTTCTGAGATCAGGAATACCTCAGGAAAAGGGTTCAGGTCCATCCCCTGGGACCCATTGTCCCGCTCGCAGCCTACGAGGTCCCGAAATATCGATCCCCCAGCTCCTCCGGAGACGTTAAACCGGACCTGACACCCTCCACCCCCGAGCCCCTCCCATCAAATCCTTCGGAGACACTGAATCCTGCGGTAGAGTGTGAGACTTATATCTGGGCGTCGTACCCGGAGGAGCTGGCGAAAGAGCCTTGGTCGTTCCACGATTTCATCCGGCTGAACGCGTGGAAGTGGGTTCCAGGTGAGGGTAAGGGTGCGGACAATCATCAAGACTATCTGGAGGTGGACAGAAGAAGGGAAATGGAAGGAAATATCGTCAGAGGGTCGTCGCAAGAATGACGGACTGAAATATCGGGTGTATCCCATGCAATTATAGAGTTTAACCGAGGACGCGCGTAAATATTTTGGCCAGAGATGGAAGGATTGACAAAGGCAGACTCGATGAAGTTTTCGCGTTGCCCATCATGAACTTTGGAGGGTTCTTCGGTTTGCGGTGCACTCGAATTCTGATCTGGAGTCTTTCTCTCTGGCCGAACCATCCCGCATCAAGCCTGTATATTCTGAATCTGCTTCTTCACTTGACGCTACGCCTAAACCCCGCAGGATCTATCATTGCGAACGGGTCGCCATTCGATTGCCACGCTTTCTGTCAAACCGCGCCCACAGGTTACCTAGACGACGTACATTTGAAGGTCCTCTATATTGCCTCATTGTATGTGAGCAAGCACATAAGTACCGTGATGGTGTAGTGAGTGACTGTCCGTAAGGTCGTAAACCGTGTAAACCAAGGGGATGTTGTCTCCAAACCGCGCATCTGGAGTAACGGCAGTCAAGCCATTCCGCTCGAAACAGGGCAACCGTTCGAGCTACGGAGGTCAGGGAGGACTGCAATCTCACCCACCCCAATCCCACTGGGTGCTCGCGCCGTCGTCGTGTTTGAACTTTCCAATTCCATTGACATACACTATGTGGGGGCCTCAGATATTCACGAGTAAATCTCGGCTATCGGTACCCTTCTACAGCGTTTGGAGATATTTAGGGCCTTACGGACAGTCACTCACTATGCCTTCCAGGCCTGCATTTACAGCTTGATAGTCTTTCTGTTCCGTAGTATCTGCAGTGTCCCGTATCGGTTATCTATTTCCGTCTCTGAAGTCGGCCTGCTGCCTCGGATCTGCACTCATGTGGTAACGTAGAAATATATAACGGTTCCGAAGAACGTCCGTGGACCTGTTGGAATGAACTTGGCTGCGAGTCGAGCGTCTCTTCTCAACTGTTCTCCAGTGGCCCAATGTCTAACAACTTGGATGTGTGTGCGCACTACCACTTCGTTCTAAGCCACGACTGATTACTGGGAATCTCTGGCTTTGGATAGCGCGCTATCGAGATTGTCCAGCGAGCCATCGACGAAGATGTCAAACAGAATTATCGGGAGGCATACAGGCATTACCAAAATTCTCTGGACTACTTCATGCTCGCCCTCAAATGTAACGTCCTCTCACTCACCCCATACCCCCCTTTGGTCCGATCCGAAACGCTGATGACTTGTCACCTTTGACTTTCCCTGGACGATTCACTGTCTTGCTTTCTGGCATCCTCCGATTTCCGTTCCAACGCCGATCATCCAGATGAGAAGAAAGCCGAGTCCAAGCAGATAATTCGGTCGAAGATTAACGAGTATTTGACGAGAGCTGAGACGTTGAAGCAGCATTTAGTGTCGGTGGAGAACTCAAAGAAGAATGCGGTGGGAGCAAACGGGGCCATCATCGTGGACAAACTGGATGTAAAGTGGGACGATGTTGCCGGTTTGGAGGAGGCGAAAGAGTCATTGAAGGAGGCTGTCATCCTTCCTATAAAGTTCCCTCATCTGTTCACTGGCACGCGGACACCGTGGAGGGGTGTCTTATTATACGGTCCGCCAGGAACCGGAAAGTCGTATCTTGCCAAAGCGGTCGCGACTGAAGCAAAGCGTACTTTCTTCAGCGTAAGTTCTTCGGAATTGGTCAGTAGGTGGCAAGGTGATTCGGAACGGCAAGTGTTTCCGTTCGGCGGTTTCATTGATTTTGAAACCGACGACACCCTTCTCTCAGACTCGTACGACAACTGTTCGAGATGGCGAGAGAAAACAAACCAGCGATCATCTTCATCGACGAAGTTGATTCTCTCGCCGGAGCCCGTAACGAGGGCGAATCCGAGCGTTCGAGACGTATCAAGACGGAGTTTTTGGTTCAGATGGATGGCGTTGGTCACGATGACACTGGCGTGCTTGTCTTTGGAGCCACGAACATTCCATGGGCTTTGGATAATGCTATAAAGCGAAGGTGGGGTGCTGAACGCTTCCGGTGGTCTGCGCGCTGAGCTCCTTCACCCTAGGTTCGAGAAACGTATTTATATCCCACTACCTGGTGCCGACGCGCGGAAACGAATGTTCGAACTTCATGTCGGAAATACCCCCTGCGAGTTGAGACGGATGGATTATCGAGAATTGGGCGAGCAGACAGAAGGGTAATGCCACTCCAACATCGCTACTTCCCTCGAGTCTCATGTTTTTGAAGGTACTCTGGTTCCGACATCGCGATCATCGTTCGAGACGCTCTCATGCAACCCGTCCGGAAAGTCATGTCAGCCACTCACTTCAAGAAGGTCCCTTCAGACGGAAAGGTGAAATGGACGCCTTGCTCCCCTGGTGACCCTGCTGCCATCGAGAGGACATGGTCTGAGGTTGAGGGTGACGAACTTCACGAACCGCCTCTGCGAATGGCCGACTTTGTGAAGAGTTTGAGCAGCATCCGACCCACCGTTACGCAGGCTGACATTAACAGGCATGGCGACTGGACTCAAGAATCGGGTACGAGTCCTCTGATCATCCTCCGCGCTATTTCTCATACTTTTGCAGGCAACGATGGTGCTTCCATCACCATGTCGACACCAGTATCCGCTCCCATCCTCGTAACCGCTCCACCCACTACGGAAGCAATCACCAACTCTCAACCCCAACCGACGCCGGGGCCACAACCTCACATCAGGAAAAAACCCAGTCGAATTCTACGCGCTTGGAAGCGCTTCGTTAATTGAAAATCGCATGGAAGTCTGACAGTCCTTTTCGTAGGGCTTTGGATCGCTTCGATAATTGACAGTCAGCACCGAGTGCTTACAAGTGCTCCGTCCCCTTTCAAAGGCAGAGTAAGTGTACCATGAATTCCTGGGCGTTTCCCGTGGAATCAAGAGCGGTCGAGTCATCCTAAAGCACAATGAGAACCCGTAGTTAGGCCGAACAAAGTAAACACATCACCTACGTGTCTCGCGTTTGAGAAATCCAAAGCCTCTTCTTTTCTTTTTTTAAATATTCGTGCCAAAGCCTTAGATATGGGATCATCAATGTGTTGGAAACCCTTGACGCCTGGAAGCGCCCACAGTGATCGGTTTCTCGAGCCTCCCTCACCTCGATGGATCGTGCACTCACCGAAATAGAGGTAAATATAATATGAGACCGGCTCGGCCGCCTCCTTCGACCTTTGGCGCAAAAGCTGTCCACTTGTTGATCGTTAGCGGCGAAGGGTTCAATTCGGCAACCCCCGCGTGGCCTTGGGGCTTACATCGGCGACCGACAAGGTATTATATGGTACAAGGTCGCCAATCTCCGGTCCCCTTCGGTTGACAGAACCTCCAGAATCTTTATGTCAACCTTGATGTTATTTTATAGCAGGCGGGCCCCACCAGGGAGCACTTCAATACGCCACATCCGCCCATTGAAAACGAGAGCTTAATCTCACGTGGCACCAGGCATCACCGTATAAATAGCATGCAGATTATCCTGGGATCCTGCCATACTCGAAGAGCAGATCTATGTTGGACCATGACTTGGAACCCGAAGATAGGTCTGTCCGTGGATCCCTCGTCCTCGGGCTATCCAAAGCAGACATCGACTCGCTAGATGTGTTTGAAGGAGATGTATGCGCTTCATTTTTGTTCCCAGACTGCTCCGTTCACTGATCGTGTTTCTGAGATCAGCAATACATCAGGAAAAGGGTTCAGGTCCATCCCCTGGGACCCATTGTTCCGCTCGCAGCCTACGAGGTCCCGAAATATCAATCCTCCAGCTCCTCCGGAGACGGGAAACCAGACCTGACACCCTCCACCCCCGAGCCCCTCCCATCAAATCCTTCGGAGACACTGAATCCTGCGGTAGAGTGTGAGACTTATATCTGGGCGTCGTACCCGGAGGAGCTGGCAAAAGAGCCTTGGTCGTTCCACGATTTCATCCGGCTGAACGCGTGGAAGTGGGTTCCGGGTGAGGGTAAGGACAATCATCAAGACTATCTGGAGGTGGATAGAAGAAGGGAAATGGAAGGAAATACCGTCAGAGGGTCGTCGCAAGAATGACGGACTGGAATATCGGGTATATCCCATGCAATTATAGAGTTTAACCGAGGACGCGCATAAATATTTTGGCCAGAGATGGAAGGATTGACAAAGGCAGACTCAACGAAGTTTTCGCATTGCCCATCATGAACTTTGGAGGGTTCTTCGGTTTGCGGTGCACTCGAATTCTGATCTGGAGTCTTTCTCTCTGGCCGAACCATCCCGCATCAAGCCTGTATATTCTGAATCTGATTCTTCACTTGACGCTACGCGCCCACATGCCCAGTGAAAACTCGGGCGAGCGGTAGCGAGCCCGAGTGGGCCCTGGCGACATGAATCCATCCCGTGCGGGGCAGATCCAGGAGGGTTGATTCGTATCGATGTGACGTTAATTACAACACACTGTTCGTGGAGAGTTCAACTTACTTCCGATGCATTTGAGAGCATGCACCTATATCACTGTAATATTTCGCGTGAATTAAGATAGATTTTCCGAAGCTCTCCAACATTTCTCAAGACGACAACAACTCAACGTGTCCCCCCCTCAGTTGACCTGAGAACCTCCCAACCGGTTTTACATACGAGAAATGTGCACTGGATACTCAATAGAGTGATGTAATACTGGAGTATCCCTGGTGGATGCAGAACGTTCTTCATACGGAAGTGTTTGCGAAACGAGAGCGCTCTTTCGGCAGAAAAGTTTACCTAGGTGGAATCGGTACAGGCAATATCGCAGATTACAGAGATAGTAGGGACGCGCTATAGCGTACTATACGGGTGTGTTGGGTAATTCCGAATCAGAGTGCTTCGCCCCAACCAGTGGCCCGGGCCAGGTGCCCCATTTCTCCCCAAACTCCCCAACGCTTTTATCTCTTCCCTCCCCTGTCTTTGCCCCACTTCCTCGCTTTACCACCACCACCATCTGGGCTGCCTTCGTCTGAATTCTTCTGTGTTTTTCAGTGATCTTTAGGCTCAGTCTGGCTCAGGTTCTCTCGTCCGTCCGTCACCCGGTCCCCTCCTCTTCGACACAGGTTTTCTATCTTGTTTAGAGATGGGATCACCATCCCGGTCAGGCTCTAGCTGCTTCGGTGGGTTCTCCTTTGTTCTGGTAATCCTTCTGCTGCTCGTTCGGCCCCTACGGTCAAATTTGTACGTCGTTGTTACCACTTATCACTACTTTACCTGACGTCATAGTTCGATAGGATTCCGGTTGCGGGGAGGACTGCGAGACTCCCATTCTGTCTTCGAGTGTCGTGGGCGGGCGGGTGGACCCACCAGGGGAGAGTACAGGGTGTGCGATGCGGGTGGATTCGAGGGGGGGACGACCGGGGTGTACGATAGATCCAAGTAGACCTGTCTCGATGTGAATAGACGTCCCTCGCTGTCACTCGATCCCGCTCGAACCGTAAGGCATATAGAGATTTATTCTGATCTATCCTGATCTACCGTTGGACGCTCGGTCGCTCAAACTAGATACCAATTGATCCTGCTCGAACCGTAAAGCACATAAAAGTCTATTCGTATCTATTCTAATCTACAGTTGGACGCCAGATTACCCAGAACTAGATTCCAATCGATCCGGGTGGAACTTTTTGGGATTTTTGTCTCAATCAGTGACCCCAGTCGACTCAGATCGAGCACGGGCGACACATCACCAGCGCTCACTCTGGCTCGCTACCGCTCGCCCGAGTTTTCACTGGCGCCCACAGGTTACCTAGACGACGTACATTTGAAGGACCTCTATATTGACTCATTGTATGTGAGCAAGCACAATAGTACCGTGATGGTGTAGTTCTACATAGCACCTGAGCAGTTCTTGGGAAAACGTAAGCAGGGTGTCGCCTTTTCGTGAAGGCATTTTCTTAATACATTGGTTGTTCACGAACAGCCTACGACGCGCGTCTGGTTGACGTCTGGGCTTGCGGCATCGTCTATTATTGTCTCCACTTTCAAGAGATGCCGTGGCGAGTCGCACAGATGTCAGACCTCATATATGCAAACTACGCCAGCGCCTGTAACTCTATGAACACCGCTACTGCGGCCACTCCACCTGCCATCGCCAATCTCAAGTTAAGGTGGACGACGGAACAGATCATGGCCCATCCGTGGATGGAAAGTATCGAAGTCTGTCATGTCATGGATAAACCCAAGCATGTTCATGTGAATGTCAGGCGCATTATCGGGTCTCATGCTAGCTAGCGGCTTGTTATGATGTTCTCACTGATTCTGCTGTATGTTTCTCGTTTCTCAATTTTCTCATCAGCGTATTCTTGAGTTTCTTCTCTCTTTTCTTTTCCCTTTCGCGTATATGTGAATGCGGTGGGACTATGCCTTCCAGGCCTGCATTTACAGCTTGATAGTCTTTCTGTTCCGTAGTACTATATCTGCAGTGTCCCGTATCGGTTATCTATTTCCGTCTCTGAAGTCGGCCTGCTGCCTCGGATCTGCACTCATGTGGTAACGTAGAAATATATAATGGTTCTGAAGAAAATGCCCGTGGCGTCTTTGAGCTGAGGGACCTGTTGGAATGAACTTGGCTGCGAGTCGAGCGTCTCTTCTCAACTGTCCTCCAGTGG
>Ga0307514_10003142_pt1 | contig 16219 bp, 10 predicted proteins | sample 16_EM_MG_FD_203088 | JGI IMG/M metagenome (GOLD analysis project Ga0307514, IMG submission 203088) | Populus trichocarpa ectomycorrhiza microbial communities from riparian zone in the Pacific Northwest, United States - 16_EM | ecosystem: Host-associated > Plants > Roots > Unclassified | place...
TTGGAGTAGGCTGCATGAGACTCACCCAGGTCTCGCATCTCTTGAACGAGCTCGGCATCCCGACTATCCCTCACGTGTTCTCAGATTCACAGTCACTGATCGCGAGCATCAAGAACAGAATCTACCGTGGAACTGCAGTTGCACACATTGCGACCAAGTACTATCTTGCTGCAGATATGGCTAGAGATGGAGAGATCGACTTGAGCTACATACCGACTGCTGAGATGCTCGCTGACTGCTTCACAAAGCCACTGCCAAAGCCCGCCTTCTTGAAGCAGTGTGCTGCGATGGGAATGATCGGAATTGGACTCGGGAATAGCCTCGGGATTGGAATTGGGAATGGCCTCGGAAATGGCCTCAGTACAACTGGAAATGGCATCGGGAATGCCGTCGGAAAGTAAATTGATTTGGCACATTTGTTTCGAGGAGATCCACGATGTTTGATTGGCTCCTCTTCTCCTTTGTTTACTGTTTTGTTTGAAACGGACGTGATAGCCGTCCTGGAGGAGTGTTGAGCTGATTGGAAGTACGGATATCACTATGCCAAGGACTATGATGTAACTTGCCTCTTTTGTAGTTAGCACCATTAGTCATCAATCGACCTTATGTCGATGCGACATGTCTCGTTACACGATACAATAGACACACCTTCGCATACGTCCGCACACACTCGACTACTTGAGCGCACGCCACCGTACAACATCGCCCTGGCATGTCTGGCCAAGAATTAGCACTTGCACCTGGTAATCAAAATAGTCAACTTGAATTTCAGACAATCAGGTAGACTTGTTGTTGCTTTCACTTTTACTACTACTGGTCTTCTGATCGGTATCATTGTCCTGCTTCAGTAAACAAAGTAGAAACATTACTCAACTATAATATGCAACATGAATACAGAGAGTTGGAAGGTACCCATTTGATGGACAATGATGATTGGCTGTTTTCTTGATTGTAAGTTCTCTCTCAAGGTATACTTCTTGATTCTTTGGTAAATAGTGATTCTTTACCTGGATGAGTACTCGTTCCATTAGCTTCAATCAGGATACAATCTTGCAGAATATAGAAGACATTGGATAGGAATTTAATATAAGATAAAGAGTATTGGACTAAGCTGGAAAATGTGACAAGAAGTTACACAAGGTTGAGAAGGATGCAATTTGAGGTCCACCTTGGAAGGGTTCTGGAGAGATGATGTCACTGGTCCATATTAGTATGGAGAAAAGCACTGTGGGGCGTCAATTTAGATAGGTATCAGGCGCACGGAAATGGATGGCATCCCAATACCGAACATTTGGGCTCCTTACCAATAGTAGTGTGTATGGATGCAAGAATTAAAGGTTGGGTTATGCCAATGCACATAAAATAGAACCAGATCCACCTCAAGTACACACAGTGGAAGAATACTCCCCACAGTAACAAGGTTTGTAATAATAAGTAATGCTTTGTGCTGGCCAAATGGAGCACTGAAAACCTGAATGAAAACATCTGCCCCAGCATATGACTCCTCTAAACATAGTAATTATGTATAAAAGTTCAAGCATTTGAGGTAACCACATGGCATAGAGTTGTTCCACAATGGAGAATCTGCAGACCTCCATAGATTTGGAACTTTGTCAGTAATGGCTGAAATGCAAGTATTCATACTGAGTATATTATCAATAGAGAAGATATATACATCTCCATATGTGCTGTGTCCAGTTGAAGGACACAAGTATATTCAGCATATTCTATTATAGTAGAATGCTGCAGCTATGTTAGCAGTCTATTACGCAATATTGTAAGCATAGCTTCCTCTTTGTGCATTCTTCTGGAGCATGTCTGCAGAATATTGTTCACATCAATTGTGCACTTAATTGGAGATGGATAGAATTTAGTGCCCAGCAGAAACATTCAGGAGTAGAGACAATGAAAAGGTACAACACAGGATTCAGGGGTATTCTAATCGATCCAAGTGCTGGTTAATACAAAGATTGCTACCAAGTTAGTCACAAATACCCAGTCACATTCTAATTTTGAGTATAATACCTAGTAATCACTCATCATGTATATACAAATTGAACATCAGGTTTGCCACTACAATGTTGACTTCAGTAACATATTTGAGTTGAAAGCTATATACAATGCTATGAACACATAGTGAGACTCTGTAACAAAATGGGCAGAGCAATGATTGCAGGCAAGTTCCAAGGTATTGAAGTGCGCTGATGTTTAAATGGTGATGTTGGATACACTGGCTAGGGATTTCAGGCTCACCATACTCTGACAGTTAATTGCACACTTCCAAGGTGTCTTTGCTTAACTCGAGCATTTAAGATTCTCACAGTTTGGACAGTTTCTTGATGGAAATAGGTTCCCAATATTAATTTTTTGGTATGAGTTTTGGCAGCCAATATATACATTTAGTCGAAGTCCAGTTACATCTGCACTAGTAGCACTGAGATTTTGGGCATCTTGGAGTATATGCCGTACATGCAGCAATTGGGAGTTGTCAGCCGTCCTTCTGCAGAGTTACTGAACAGAATGTTGCATTTGAGATTCTAGGTCTAAAGCTCCGACTCTTTGATGGAGCCTGAACTTGCAGTGGTGATTTTAGGATTTGGAAGTGTAGGTCTATTCATACTATTTAGTCACAATCAATTTACATGAGGTTACTAATTGGCCAGGGCAGTGCATTTATGGTTTAGTGTGCAGCGGCTACCTACCTTAAATAGATAGCTGAAAGAATGCTGAGAGTTGAAGTAATTTTTGTGGCGGCTTTTATATACCGATCAGGCATAGATTCATAAATTAGCAGAGACCAAGCAGGAAGGGCAGCCAGTACCTATTTGTATACTGCCTTGCTGGATGAGAATCAGTGAACACTGCATCCAACGGGGCAAAGATGAACAAAATATGGTAAGAATGAGGGAAAGCAAAATGTACAGTACATTATTGACTTGCTTCATGAGCTTCGGTGGCTTATTGACTATGCTGAGACGTGCCAGCCCTGGTACCATATATCTATAATGACTTCATGCTTATCAAAGTTCAGTGCATGAAAATCCAAGCACCTCATACTGAGTGAGATTGCCGATTTGAGTTGTACCTGAACATGAAGTGCAGGCCAGGTAATACCTAGCAGCAACAGCGACAGCTGTGCAATCAATGAGTGAGCTGTCTGACAGTATCTGATGCCTTGGGATGAGGATCTGAGGCGGGCCTCAACATGCAACATGTGCCAGCAAAAGCTACAGTTCGGCTACAAATCAGGTTGCCTAGTCTCATGTTCTTACCCTGTTACTCAGTACTACCTAGACCATCTTTACTGTCAAATGGGATTGGCAAATATGCAGTGCTCAATGTGTCAAAACAAGACTCTTGACATAAGTGAATGATTTTCTGGTGCATCTGAATTTCAGACCCTTTCCAGCAAAAGCAACAGTTTTGCGAAGAAAATGCTTGCTTTGTTTCATATTCTGACAGTGGAACTTAATACCAGCGAAACTGTCTTTACTGCAGAAGAGAAGTAGCAATTATTCATTAATGATTTGGTTATAACCAGACGCATGATATATAATCAGCATTGTCCAGTATATCTGAAGAATAATCATATACTGGGAAACACTGTCAAATGTCGAAGAATTCGCAAGCCTGCATCTGATATACCTAACCAGGTCCTCAACATTGCCTTTAATGACTTTATTGCCAGCTGGCATTGACAAATACATCTGCAGAATGTAAATAAGTTGGGAAGCAACTCATAATTCTTCCAGACACTGCGGGCGACCTCATCCGTGCTTTTAAATACTTCTAGATGCTTCCAGAGACCCCTGGAGCTAAGCAAAGTGCTCTCAGACTCTGCAAGAGCATTTTCAGGTTCTGCTGGAAGCACACGCAGTTATGAAGGTGCATTCAGGATGCTACAAGAGTTGACTAATAGAATAGTCAAATTTTAGTGCTCCTGTGACCTCTCTGCATGTCTGCAGGATAGTTCGAGAGAAGCCGATATCACTGTGCAGCTCTTTGGGAGACTTGGCGCCATATTCAAGCAGCTGTAGTTCTTACATAACCAGAAGGCATTTTGTCTTATCGTAATCGTCTTTGTTACAGTGACATGATTCGCTACAGTGTAATATGGCATGCATTATATATGTCTCTCTATATATATACATACAGTCAATTTGGCCGCAGATGGTACTCGAGCATAATTGGAGGAGCACCTGGACCCGACCATGGAGAGAATATTGAGATGCAGCGTTTGGAGGCTGTTGTGGCAAAATGATAAAGCTGGAAGGCAGAGTCCCCACCATCAACACTCCGCTGCACCTCTCGGAACATCCAAATGGAATTCATCAAAAAGTGTGGTTCTGGTTGGAGTAGCGTAGGAATCGGGTGAGGTGATATGATACTACTCAGTATTGAAAATCCACGAAATCTCGGACAGAGCGAGTGCGATCAAATCTTGGGAAAGATCGAGTGAGTATTGTCATTGTATGATAAGATGAGACGGACATGAAATGATGTCTATCTACTCTGGGATCTGCTGACTATATACTTCCAGTCACTCTGTCCGCCTCTGTTACCCTGGTATCACTGTACAACCAGTGTCGCTCTTTGTGGAGGTACTTTGAGGCCATGATTGTGCGAGTTTGGAAATGCACTTGGAGACTGAGATCGAGTGAACTGACAGAGGCACTTGGAGGCTAAGATCGAGTGAATTTGGTGATGTACTTGGAGATTGACTGAACTCAGAGATGCACTTGGAGGCCATGATTGAGCAAGTTTGGGGATATACTTGGAGGCCGAGATTGAGTGAACACAGAGATACACTTGGAAGCCGTGATTGAGTGAGTTTGGAGAAGTGCTTGGAGACTGAGATTGAGTGAACTTAGAGATGCACTTGGATGCTGTCATTGAGCATGGTGGGAGATTCACTTGAAGGCTATGATTAATCAAGATTGGAAGAGAACTTGGGGGTGGTTGACCTGGAGGCAATTCATCTGAAGGGGGTTAATCTGAAGTCAGTCAATGTGGAGGCAGTGAATCTGGAGGCAGTGAATCTGGAGGCAATGAATCTGGAGGCAGTGAATCTGGAAGTAGTGAATCTGGAGGCGGTAGATTGGGAGGAATGGGCAATTGAAGCTGAGACTCTATTCATTGGCTGACTCATAATTGTGGGAATGTAGAGAATTCATTACAACAAGGTTCGCTGAGAGCTGAGAGACTGGCTGGGAGCAGGAGACAGTCGATCTTGGGATAATGCAGTATGCGGTGTATACAGTGTTCAGTGTATGCTGTACTCGGTGTATGCTGTACTCATTGTATGCTCTACTGGGTGTATGCTGTACTTGGTGTATGCTATACTTGGTGTATGCGGTACTCAGTGTATGCTGTACTTGGTGTATATTGTACTTGGTGTATGCTATTCTCAGAGTATGCTTTACTCCGGATTAACTCTGAATCATGGCATGGAGAGATAGGGAGGGATGACTTAACTTCGTGTTCATAGGTGATGGTAGAGTTGAGGATGAGAAGGCGAGAGATTAGAAGAGATGGGGGATATCAACATTACATATGGGGAAATAGAGAATTCCGTGTGCGAGTCGAATTATCATCCTCGATATGGCTGGTAAATGTTCCGATCTGGCGTGTGATTGCACTGATACAAGGTTGTCCTAACCCAATCAGGCAAGGTGTACCCCTGATTTGTCATATCTGCTTGGATCCTCCACATTGATCTCATCTACATCCCCCATCTCACTCTGTCTCGTGTACCACTCTACTGTCATCGCAGCACTCAAAGCTAAGCAATGTATCTCAATCTCTCCATGCCATGATCATGAGTTGACACTGAGTACAGCAGACAGCAAGTACAACATACACCGAGTATATCACACACTGAGTATAGCATCCACTGAAGCTTGTTTGTCCTCCCTTTAGTTTCATGATTACGAGTTGACCCCTGAATGAAGCTTCCCCTTCTGGTGTGCCTCCCATCACGATCGACCACCATCCGCCAGCTCACCATGAGAGCTCAAATGAAATGTCACCTTGTATCATTCCCATGTTTGCTCGTCAACTAACCAATGAATAAAGTCTCAGCACCCAACATGCTGTCCATTCACTGCCTTCAAGCTCTCCTCTGCTCCAGCTCGGTCATGGCCTCCAAAGTTCATCGCCACACTTGCTCCATTATGGCCTCCATGTTCGCATGATTATTGTCTCCATGTGCATCTTCATACTTTCTCAATTATGGCCTCCAGGTGAATTTCCACACTTGCTCGATTACAGTATGCAACTTCACAAGATCACGGCCAACACCTGTATCTGCCAGCTTGCACAATTGCTGCCTGACAGTTCGCACGTTCATCCACTCCAACTGAATCGCCAATCTTGGTTGATCAACATGTTGGAGTGCATCTCTGATAGCACTTGATCACAGCCTCCAAGTGTATCTCCAAATAACCTCCATTTACACCTCAAAATGCATCACCAAACTCACTCGATCATGGCCTCCGAGTGTATCTCCAAGCTCACTCAATCATCATTTTCAGGCACTCCTCAAATCGCTCTCATATGCTGTCTGCCACCAGTTCAGATATACTCTGTGTAGAGAGGTAGGTATAGAGATAGATAGATGAGAATAGAAACTGGATACATGAGTTTTGAAAATTATTGAATGATAAGTAGTAGCTATGATTTACAAGGACACCAGCAATGTTCCCAAAGAAGATGTAGTTTTCGCTGACTGTTTTACAGTGATCCGAGGTGCTCCAAGGTGATCCCAGGCTTGTGGTTGGGGCTTTGAAACATGTCGTTGGGGCTTCCAGACTTGTGGTCAAGGCTCTCAGACATGTCATCGGTGTTCCCAGACTTGTTGCCGGCGCTCCCAGGTGCTCCCAGGTGCACCCAATGTTCTCTCTAGTGCTCTCAGGTGTTTTCAAACTTATCACAATAACTCCCATGGTACTCCTGTACCAGTCATCAGAGATTCCTATTACTCTGAAGACTGGCCGGAATGTCCACCTAGGGTCTGATAGTCTCCTGACATTGATGCATCTAAGTTTACACTCCAGATCCTCTCAGACACTCCTGGTGGCTTCCAGTGACTCAAGTATATCTTGCTGGTGTATGTAGTGCTAGATCTGGCATAACAAGACTCAAAATATATGCTGAGGATTCTGTAGTGCACCTGACAGTTGTTGAGAAATGCTGTTTGCATTTGTTTGACTTCAATAGTGGTATAGACCATATAGTTCAGGTGCACAATTCATTTGCAATTGATGATTCATTTGAAATTCTTTACTGAATGATATCTTGTACTCTCAATTGATGCAATGTATTGTGAGATAGGCCAGCTGGAACCTTGTCATTATTGCATATTAATTGACTTCTTCTCATATTTGTCATTGATACAAATCCTGAGCACCAATGAAATTCCACTCTAACGATTCCTGATGTAAGTAACATCAATTCTGACATCAGTATGTTGACTCACTTCAAAGTGACATAAAAATGAGTAATATATCCTGTAGAGTGTATCTTACACATGTCATATTGTGACAATATGTAGCAGTGAAGATTATTAGGTTGGTTGAAAAACTAAAGAGGTATACATTGATTTACTGTCCTAACAATCTAAGATGACGATGCTTCTGACTGAAACATATCTCCATTCCAGGTCAACCAATTTGTATGATTGCCATGAGACATAAGTATCAGGTAAATCATTAACATTATAATCTTTGTGCAACTCAATATGCCTTGCAGGACTCTTATTTGTGCAACCCTACAGGGTTAGTAGAGTTTACTCATACAGTTATCATACTAACAAAACCCATATTCAGTAACCCTATGTACAGAAATTGGATTTGCCCTCTCTGGACAACTTGTGCAAATGGCCTGGGCTGCGTATTCCTTACCTAGAACTTCTGAGTTACCACCACATGGATACCTGCTGTATGTACTTGTCCTGTACTGCCAACAATAGGTGCGGTAACAAATATAGAGTGATTAAATAAATTATTAAATTAAACCAGCATTTCTGTTTGTTCATTATTGCCCATTTCTGCCACATTTGGAATCATTCCATGTGATCTGCAACATACTTGGTCATACAACTGTTCAAATAATGAACTGGGCCAGACAGAATACAAAACAGCACCACCATTTGTGTAGGTGGTGTACCAGGGTGTGCCTTGTCATATCTCTCGTGTTCCGAAAGAAGCATGTAACGTAATTTATTGCCGTGAGCAGGTTTCGCATACTGCTCTGAATCATTGACAACCAATGGAAGATATAGCTCTCTCATCCATTGGTAAAGAGGAGAAACCACCTAAAATTAATGGGCCTTTGAAGATACTCATGTTCTGAATGGTAGTGGAAATCTGCCCTGTCTCACAACACAAATGAATCACATGCTTGATTCGATATTTGAACTCTTCATGCTCCCAATGTACCTTATGAGTGGTTTCATACCAACGTGGTAATCTGTTGAGCTTGCTCTTCTGTAATCCAATTGAGATCAATGAGGTGTGCATTCTCCTTCAGTATCGAAAAGAGTGGTTGTCCAAAAGAATAATTCCACTTTGACCATTACATTATTGTGCAAGGCTGTGTTATATTTATCATCCGGTGCACCACATCCTGTTGAGCTTGTTCATCTTTAGTCTGGATTGCATATATTGATTTCTTTGCTGCAGAATACGGTGCCTCTGAACTGTGGTGTTCAACCACAGTGTGATTCTCTGAATCTTCAGGAATATCTGAAAACAGCCATATCATCTACTATCACCAGTCATAGACTGAATGGAATCACAGCATTGCAGTTACATTAACATTGAATCTAATTCTCAGATTTATCACAATTTGCACAGTCAACACTATTTTATATATTGTACTGAAGGGGCTTTTCATAAATCACAATACTCTTTGAATGGAATCATAGTTGGCTGTTGCATGATAGTTGTGCGCTGTAGGATTTCTTAATATATGAAACAGGGTGCAAACTCCATTGGTTGTCTGGCTTATTGATACTGGTCTTCGGTTCCTTATTGGTGAGATTTGTATTTTCGGTATATAATATGTCCACCTGTTTGAAATTGGTCCCATATGTCATCTTGTTGATGATACTCATACATCTCTGTACCTTGCCAGGAATTGTAATCACCAGGATTGCTTCAAGGTCTGGTGTAAATGCTGGTAGTATGGATATCCCATCGGATAGGACAATTGTGCTTCATCACTGCACATTTATTTTGTTCACTTTTTAAGGTGTTCCGTGGCTAATCTTAGCTTTTCTCAGTATTGAAACACTACTGTTTAGTTTAACGACACGGTGTACCTTCAAAACTGTTTCAACTTGTTCTGAAACAATCATTAATTGTCGCCTTGACTGTAAACTACTTGCGAAGTGATATACTTAAAGAGCGGTTATTAGTAGTAATTTCACATTATTACGTGATGAAGACTTTGGTTTGCAGAGCATGGTCATGGCAAACTTTGTGGATAGTCATTGTCAGAGCAGTTGTCAGCTCGCTGTCACAGTTGTTGTTGATGGACAGCTGTGAGAAGGCTTCTGTCTGAGTGTCTGCTGTCAGAGTCAAAGTCAGTGACTAAATTACTCCATTCATCAGTACTAGTCATCTATACAGCTTGACACTTTCCAAAACCCTAACACCAATGTATACTCCAAAAGCGACACATAACTGAGCAGAGCAAACCTGGAAATCCAAACTCAATCCCAAGAATGTGCATCTGCATACCCAAACAAACCTGGAAACCTATGAACCAGCCCAGAAAAAAACAAGCACAGACTCAAAACTGGAATGTAGATAAAGATCACCAATTAACTAATATCCATTACATTGTTATATTAACCAATCACAGCAGATTAGAGTGCCTGGGAGAATATCTTTCAACTCAAGGTAACATGCATAATCAGCATCAAGATCATTGTCCTTACTGGCTACATTCTGGAGAACCTCCAGTGCAGAAATCAATAAGTATTGCTTCATACACTGGGTGTTGTCAGGGAATGAAACAATCATAGCAAGGTTAGGCAATCGAGTTGTGCATCGCATTTGCTGCTGACCTATTCTCCAGACACTCAGCCATACCTGATGTTCCATTTAGTAATTTATAGCATCTGTTATGATGATGGAAATTCAGCAGTTACAGTGTAGATTCAAGCCCTCATTGACTGTCATAGAGAACAAGAGTAGGGCACTCACCTGCCCGGGGTTGGTAAATAACATCTTCGCAGAGGCACTTGCATCCGCACTAATGGAGCTATGGATTGTAACACAATTGTAGCTGAAGAGGCGGCAGAATTGCGCACAAGTTAGTATTATTGTCATAGAAAGAATTGATGTCAGAGTTAAACCTCAGATGTAAATGTCGGAGCCAATATAAGTGGCAGAAAGTGGGATTGTGAAAAGTGTGCTAATCTGTTCTACAAGCCACTAGGTAAGTAGCCAATATACCCTGAAATCACTTTCTCTCCATTGTCTTTTGTAATCAGGGTGTTCTGCATATATTGTTTGAGCCAAACCAACATTGGAGCCCTGAACCGCAATGCAGCCTCGATCTAATCATAAATCATACCCTTCGCCTTTCCAGGCTGAGGTATTCGGTCAGTCTTCCATGTGAAACCGTTTGGAAATTTGGAAATCACCATACTCTGTATGATCATGCTTAGTATGTCCATGTCATCGACTCTGAAAGGTAATTTCAATAATGATTTGGTTGATGTTAATTTCGGATCCATCGAGACAGAGCCTAGAATACATACTACAAACATCGGGAGTATCAACACCAAACGAGGACCGAATGGCTTCGAATTCTCCATCATTGTAAGTTGTGCGAAGGCAACCTCTGTGATTCACTTGCTCAGCCCTGTATACATACCATCTAGCAAATTAAGGTAGAACTGGCCCATTTCAGAGGACTACATGAATGTAACAAGTTCAGTAGTTATATGCATCGGAGGGATATTGATGAATGGTTTTACATTCTTGAATATAATGTGGCTCACCACTGTGCCCAATAGCATTGGAGTGCATACAACCACAACAGTTCACTTGCCAATTGCTTCCTTGTACCGGTGCCATCTAATTACTATATCTAATGTTTACGTGGCACTTTGTAATTTCCACACTTCCCCAATTAGATGCAACATATAAGTATCCCAAGCCATCATTACATAGTGAACAACTGATCCGAATTCGGGGTCATTCTTGTCTGGATCTTTAACTGGCATGAACTTGGCAGCACATTCAGTATCTGAGACATTACTCCGGTTTATGAACCAATGAGCATCAACGTTGATAGAAAAGTCAAATGTATCTGGTGGCAGATAAAGTGTCAACCACGATGATCTCTTCAGAAATCACAAAATCAAGCACTAGTCTTTGATGGTATTTACCAATGGGATTGCTGCCAACATCCATTGGTATTGTGGCTGCAGACTGTGTATATGGGAAGCCATGTGCATACTGTGATCATGGGAGTCCATTTTAACCATCATGACATTGGCCTTTCTAAACATGTAGATTTGGGTTGCGCGGGTCCTCAAACTGAGAGACTCATTCAACATAACCTGATGAAATATGAAATGGCGCCAAAATTCAAATCTGTCTGCTTCATCTGGACTGATCTTGTGGTAGAATATCTCAATGGTCGAGATTATGATTATTCACCCTGGTGTGCCATAATATGCCACTCGATGGGATGCTCTCTTCTTGGAAGAAGTACTGTAATGGAGATGTTGAGTTAACACAATGAACTTACTCACTGCAGCTTCCCATTCTGCCACCGTCAGCTTTGGACTATTTCAACATTTGTTTAAAGTCACTATAGTGGTATATATTCCAGTCATAGCATTGAATTAATGTTGCGAAAGGGACCTCCCACTGTGGCTCTTGTGGCTCACTTCCGATCTTCTCACCCCATTCAACTTTTGCATTGTGATTATTCATGTCAATCTCCCATTTATTGAAGCCAGGTGGTGGATACTTGATTTTTCATTTATGGACATTTACCTAGCGAGATATTAAAGCAAGCACTGTCAGAGTCTGATGATTGTTGGTATGGCGAATTGTATATCAGGAGCAGAGCAGGGTCCAACCTTACCAATGCGGCAGTCATCAGCCAATAAACCAACTTTTGCCCGACGATTATGCTTTGCTGGCATCCAGTTCACCGCAATATATTGGTGAAGTTGTAACTGCATGGGTTTGTGGGGCGGCTTGAAAGTTCTGGTCCCTATGGTTATACCTAATGCTACTATTAACTCCTTCAAGTTTTCTCTCTGAAATTCCTGGTTATCCATCAGCTCTGCTAACCTGCAAGTAAAAATTTGCTATATTCAAGTATTCTGACAGCCGCTGAGCAATGACAATAAATTTAACAGTTACTCCGACAATACCTCTCACAGTAGCTCAGAGACCAGCTGACAGCGGTTGAGCTCTGACAACAACTCTGACCGTAGCTCAGACAGTAGCTTAGCTCTGACAGTAGCTCAACAGCTCAGACATGTAAAGTGTATCACCAGTCCATATCGACATTATCTGCCTGATTCTCCTTCTGTTCTTGCCCATCAGGGTAATCACATCCCACTGGTGTGGTTAGGGCAATGTTGTTGAGGCCAGTGGCTATCTGATCCAATTCTTCTGTGATTTGAATGTCGCAATCATGATCCTCCCAGTCGACAGTACAGGTGGGATACTTTCTCCGTGGTGTATTGATTGTAATCAGCACAATCCCTGGTTCATAACCGTCATTCCACATCCCCTGTAGCTCTTCCTTCCTTTCCATCCCATCCTCTGCTGCCATCGTCTCGTCCTCCACATCATCCAATTCATCGCCACTGATTTTGGTTTCAGAACAGTCTACTAAGTGAATACACAAATGTTCACTACCTTCCTCCTGTTGTTTCACTGTAATGGTCGATGGTGATTCAAGCTGCAGGGGGTTGGGCTTGATATATTCAACTTCATTCCCAGTGACATCCACCATGACTGTCTTATTGATGGTAATGAATGTAACCATCAGACAACCTTTAATCCCAGTGAAGCTCAGACAGTCATCCCAGCTCGATTTGTCGAATGAAGGGTCAATCAGTCCAAATCTAGAAATCGACTCTCACTCTGAGTGGAAGTTGTGCTTGCCAAATAGGAGTCAACAGCCCACAAGTATGTTGTTAGTTCATATTGCCCAGTTATCCAGGCAACTAGATGGTCATAACACTGGCTCTCATTAGCATCCACGGGGAATCCTCCCAGAACTCAAGGCCGTTTCTGTGGGGATGGATTGGAGTGCGGTTAAGACGTGGGTTGGTTTAGGGTTGAGCGCAGCAGAGCCCCATCCACTTTAGTTCTTGTGTACCTGTCAATTGGACTTAGAGAGTCAATGAGTTTAGGTCAATAGAGAGATTCAGTACAGCAGGCACAGCACAACAGTTTCAACTTTTCCGGAATATCTACGGGGAGATTATTTTCCATCCATGTGATGACAAGATCAATACGATCTTCTTGGGCTTTTTATTCTGGATTTGCTGGTGAGGTGCCTACCACGACAAAGTGAGCTGGTGCGCTGGTTGCACCACATTGAGGCCTCCTCCTATTGAGACTTACAGGGGAATGTGGCGAGGGATTGTGTGGATCATTCCATCTGAAAATGTGTCACCGGAGGGTACTGCAATAGGTACTAATCTGTAATGGGTCAAATCTGGGTGACTGAACATACCCCGAAACTGCGGAGACCATAGGAGACAGTACCACAGATACTACGACCACTTATGTTGTGCCTCTACGAGTGGTATTTCTACCCTTTGGTAACGAATCTCCCCTTGGCCACAATAAGGTTGCGGTAGATATTGTGGATGTAGTAGATCCAACCCAATCATCTGAAGTGTGTTTGATTGGTGTAGTAGGAGTGATCTGAATATGGTCTGATGAAGAAGCTGATATAATCCGCATCTTTCGCGCAAGGCAGAATCCGGCCTATCGCTTTGTGTGGGGCTCGTTATAGTATTCGACTTTCCAGTGGACCTTGGTGGGGCATTCTTAAATGTGGTGGTGGCCCTTCAGGAGACTCATTTCTATAGAGATGAGACTAGTCATTGCATTGTCCGGACATGGTCATCATCTATCTTCACATCTGATATATGTGCTAGCATATCACGAGGGTTTTGAACCAGTGTCTCACATATGTCGGTAAACTACTCTTTGTCGGGTTGAGATCAGACAATTTCAGAGACTCAATGTCATACACTCAATGGCAGAGACTCAATGTCAGAAACTCAATTTCAGAAACATAATGTCAGAGTTAGATTTTCTAACCTGGTTACGCATCTTTGCAACTCCTTACACCTGGTTGTACAATTTGACAGTGGGGTACAAAGGTATAGTGGATTTGTCGTGTTGAGTTTTCCATTCCTGGGCTGCAACATATCCTTCAGTGAAACCTGACCAGCTACTCATGGCATCTATATCTTGGGTCATCTCCTTCGGCATGATAACAAAGATGTCTGTTGTTCAGGTCCAGCAGCCAGGAAGCAATCTTTGTGCGACTCACTGTGGTGCCTTCAAGATTGTTTTCCTGGGGATATCAGTGTAGCTGTATGGATTTGAGAATTGTTGAGTGGATATAATAGTTATCAAGATAACGTTGATTGATCAGCGTAAACAGGTGAGGAATGTATGTGTTATATACCAACTATTACAACTGGATGCACTCTGACCGAAGATCGAAGAGATGACCACTCCAACAAACATTGTCATTGTGATGCGAACATAGAAGTTGATCCAGCTGTGAAAGCGCCACTTTTTGAAGTGATGAGGGTCTGAAGAAGCCAAATGCTAGTTCGTTGTGACAAGTCAAATAGGTAAGAAGCAAAAATATTAGTGATTCTATTGACAGCCGAAAACAATGAGGTTCATACAGTAAGGGGTTGTGTGGTGTGGAATGGCAAACCAATTTACGGCCGAAACAGTGGCATAAAGTGTCCTGTTTAGAGATGCCGAGATTTGTTCTTAGAAGTGGAATTGCCATACTAGGAAACGAAAGCGACAAAAGATTGAGTGTGCTACAACAAACATCACAATGGGCAGCTAGAATCCAATTCTGTTTATGTTAGGCTGAATTCACAACATTGGGACATGTCATGGGAGTCTCACTATGAGTATTTTCAGCGACATTGTTGCTCAATCGGCACTTCTCACCTTCAACAATACGGTTCTATATTTGCACTACTTATCACCGTGACCTTTCCCGACAAGGTGGCTTCAGTTGTCACCACCATTCGGCACTGGTGCATCTTCCCCCGAATTTGAACATTCAATGTGTGGCAGATGGGCTCGACTACGAACTAGCAGATGACATTCCCCAATTTAATGATGATACACAAAGCAGGTAACCTGAGATGGTGACATTCCACAATGCAGGAGCCCCAATAGTGACACTGTACAAGTTCAGTCTTCTGAGGATGATATGTAGAACCCCCTTTCTCCATTTGCTATACTCCAATAATCGCAACTTTGTTCTTCTATTGTGGATACCAACCTAGGTAAAACAAAACTCAGCAACATTCTCATACAAAGACTTATTGTACCTGACATCAATGCCAGACCCCATGATCAGCTTTACCTACTCTTTGCAAACAGAGAAGAAGTGGATGGACTTGGATGAAAATGGGAGGTGAGTTCAATTTATATTGAAGGCGAAGCTACTCCATTCTGGGATTAGAACCCCATTGCAGCATTACGATATATCCTAGGACATCCCCCATTCAAGGACCAACTCTTGTCTGTGCCAGTCAAACAAATGGATTCCAATTGTGAGCATATACACACTGAGATGTGGACTGCAGGTTTAGGGTGGAAAATACAGACAAGTTTTCTTGTATTATCAGAGAGAGGCTGTTATACACAATGTGTCAGCGAGAGCATGTCACAGAGAACAAGTCAGAGAGCGTTATAGTCAGAGAATTGGAGAGTGTGTGTTGGAGAGCGTATCAGAGAGTGTGTCAGAGAGTGTGTGTTGGAGAGCATATCAGAGAGTGTGTCAGAGAGTGTGTCAGAGAGTGTGTCAGAGAGTGTGTCAGAGAGTGTGTCAGAGAGTGTGTCAGAGAGTGTGTCAGAGAGTGTGTCAGAGAGTGTGTCAGAGAGTGTGTCAGAGAGTGTGTCAGAGAGTGTGTCAGAGAGTGTGTCAGAGAGTGTGTCAGAGAGTGTGTCAGAGA
>Ga0307514_10003143_pt1 | contig 16209 bp, 16 predicted proteins | sample 16_EM_MG_FD_203088 | JGI IMG/M metagenome (GOLD analysis project Ga0307514, IMG submission 203088) | Populus trichocarpa ectomycorrhiza microbial communities from riparian zone in the Pacific Northwest, United States - 16_EM | ecosystem: Host-associated > Plants > Roots > Unclassified | place...
ATGCTCTGATGACGCTCTGATGACGCTCTGTTGACGCTCTGTTGACGCTCTGTTGACGCTCTGTTGATGCTCTGATGACGCTCTGTTGACGCTCTGTTGATGTTCTGTTGACCCTCTGTTGACGCTCTGTTGACGCTCTGTTGACGCTCTGTTGATGCTCTGTTGACGCTCTGTTGACGCTCTGTTGACGCTCTGTTGACGCTCTGTTGATGCTCTGTTGACGCTCTGTTGACGCTCTGTTGATGCTCTGTTGACGCTCTGTTGACACTCTGTTGATGCTTATTTTCAGAATGTCGCTGTTACTCTGTCACTGTCTCTTTTGCCTATAAAGGCTGCCAATATGTTGATTAGGGATAACAGCGAGCAAATCACTTCCCAATTAAGTTGCTTACAAGTCCAAAAATTGTTAACGCTCTGTTGACGCCCATTTTCAGAATGGGGATGTTACCGTGTTGCTTTCTCTTTTGCCCATAATGTCAGCCAATACATTGGTTATGCATAACAGCAATCAAACTGCTTCCCAAATAACTTACTTCCAAGACCAAAAATCATTGACACTCCATTGACTCTCATTTTCAACATGGGGCTGTAATTGTGTCACTTTTTCTTTGGCCTACCATGGCAGCCAATATGTTTGTTATGAATAACAGAAAGCAGATTACTTCCCAATTAACTTCCTTACGAAACCAATAGTCATTGACGCTCCATTGAGACTCACCATAACCATGTCCTAACTGTTGATGTATGATTAATAATTTTGAATAAGTAATCATATAGTCATGATTGACAGCCAATGTATAATTTGTATAAATTCTCAGTTGCATCCAAATGCTTCGTGGTGTCTCAATTTCTGATCCACTGATGCACATGTTCTATGAGCGATTGATAATGTAGCACTGTCACATTCCAGCGCGTTCAGCTGGCAATTTGCCGCATATAGATCCATACACTAATTTTTCGTTAATATAGACCAATATCCTCATTTTGCCATATCCAGTTACTTTTCCTCGATTTCCATGACCTACCATGAGCAATTTTCAAAATGTTGACTATGTGCACCAGCTCTGAATGCAGAGTGATGTAGTTGGATGTATGGATGGATGCAACATGATGGTGCTCATTCCTACAGATTGGCGTTGTGGATTGACCGCTCCTTCTATGACTCGTATGCCATCACTGACCCAAATTTTGTTAGTAAATTTTGTCTCCAATTTAGATTGCGCATTCTCACTTTACTGTAAGAGACATTACGATATCACATTGATCAATCATCAATCAACTTGGTTTGGAGTCTATAACTTCCGTATGGCACACACGACCCTTGCACATGCACAGCCAAATTATCACGTCTCACAATTTGGTCACTGAAATTAAAAAAATGTAGACAGGTAGCAAACTATGTACACCAACTACTTTTCGCGGAGATATGTCGTCAATAATCGCAAACTGTGCAGGTAGTGTACAGATGACAAACGAGCCATTGCAATATATCCATCCAAATCCAATTCCTGTATGGTACTTATGTAGGGTGATCATATGCGGGGGTAAAAGCTCATCGGTTTACCAAGGTTCGATTTTTAAATCAGTAACGACATGGGTACCGCGTCGGGTGTGACAGCCAACATGCATATGTAAGACTGCGGTTTCCCGGATGCTAATCTCATATGGCTACTTTCTGCTCATGGAGTTTCTTGCTGCATTGCGATTTTCCGCTTACACTATTGCGTATCTCCATCAGCTGTCCAAATCATGTCAGGGCAGTAGCAGGTGCAAACTGATCCATTTGCGGCTTGATGACTGCCTTAACTGTCAATTTGGCTGTTCTGTACCTCAAATCTTACTAATGATGCATGATGAAAAATCGTTCACACTCAACTTCAGGATGTAGCCGGGAGCATCTCTCTGCTTGTTTTGATTATAATGGCAGCCAATAAAACAAACAAAAACAATGATGTACCAAAGTTAATATTTTGCACATGACAGTAGAATATCTAAATGTGACCATAAATAGAAAATCCCGAAAATAAGAACCAGAGATTGGAACCGACGGGTCAAGCCGAATCCGGCAAAACCCGCGGGTTAACTGGTACAGGTACAGGTTAGGCCTGCCAAGGAGCTGCAGGTCGGGTTTCTGGACGGTTCTGAAACTGAACTGAACCATTTGTCTGGTCCAAACCAGGACTGCAGGCGAGTCACCCGGACCCGTTGCTATCACTATGTGGAGGGCATTGTTATTGGTCATGTACATCCAGAGATCATCAGATACCCCCTGCAGCCCTTTGAATAGATATCCGTAAGAACCCAGCCATCTCTCAGAGTTAGTTTGTGATTCCCGTATTGGTTGTACGATAGTCCCACGTGCTCCCAGACTTATCACATCCGCTCCAATAGTGCTCCAATACAAGGCATCAGAGATCCCAGGTACTCTGAAGGCCGGTCGAAATGCCCTCCTAGGGTGTGATTCTCTCCTGGAATTGGCACTTCTAAGTTTACACTCACCCTCCTCTCACACACTCCTGGAGGCTCCCAGTGTCAAAAATACATTTTGCTGATGCAGCACTGCACAGCTCTCTTAGCAGCGGTGGTGTTCTGCAGTATGGTGAACCTGAGCACAGATTCTTCGCCCGGCCATGCTCATGCTCTACCTTGACTATGCATCTTGTTGTACCAGAACAGGGGTTGTAGTGTAACTCTTTTTGTTTGCTACTGCATGCATCGGCTAGCCTTGCTGTGAACAGTTGTTGTCTGGAGTGCCAGATTACAGGCATGGGGGTAAGCCCTGACTGTCTCATAAGCGCACCCCGTGGGGTTGTGGGCAGTGCGCCCAGGATGGACCTGGCTTCTTGATTCAGGAGAAGTTGGAGGGTGTTTTATCCGCCTACTTCTTTGGAATCCCACCAGAGCTTGCTTCCATATACTGTCATTGCTTGGACACATGCCACTTGGATGGCCGTTATGCTCTCTGGAGCAATCTCATATGTTTTTGTAATTGTTTGGAGTCAGTCTTCTGCCGCCCTGGCTTCCTTGATGCATTGGTTGTACTGCTCTATGAACTCCTGGTGTGCATCAATATAAACGCCCAGCAAGCATGTCGCCTGCTTGTTGAATTGTGTAACTCCATCTCTGACTCATATCTTCACTATCAGCTTTGCCTGGAGGTATTTTTCATGGCCTCATCAGGGTGTGAATTGTGCCCCCTCAATTTTTCCAGTGTCGAACTGTAGCCCGTGTTGACTATCCCACATGATACTCTTTGCAGCGTATCTTTCAAGTATTGTGATGGCTTGATTGACAACAATTCTTGTAATCACCCAGCTGAGGTTGTCCACACAGAACAGCCTGATGCTATTTACTCTACGACCCATTTGATATATCCTGAAGTGTAAATTGCAAAGACAATCTGTAACACAGGTGAGCCTTGCAGGACCCCTGCTTCTACTGGTTGACTTTCCATGGCATTACCTCTGATTATCATCTCCTCAGATCTTTCTGAGAGAAGTGCTCTGTCAAACATATAAGGTCCCTGGCTATTTTCCTAACCTTCTTTAGAATGACTTACCTTCCCCCTGGCATGGTTGGGAAGGCTGGTTTAATGTCCATGAGAAGTAAGCCTGTTATGTGGCTATTTTCCAGGCAGCATGAGCACTGCCAACCATGATGGCCGCTGCATCAATTGCTGTCCGTCCTTTTCTGGTTCCAAATTTTGCATTGCTCAGTAGCCCTCTTCTTTTGGCTTCCTCTGACATCAACTCAGTGACTACTTTCTCAACCTCACTTCACATGCAGCTCAACAGTGATATGAAGGTATAGGCCTTCAGCTGCATATAGTTGTGTTTACCAGGCATGCAAATCGCCACACCACAAGGTGGCATCCATTGAGCATGGTGTCTTGGCGTGTGAATGGCCCCCTTCATCAGCCTCATGATCCTACCTTTGTCCCACTTGCAAACCAGGCATATGGCGCAAAAAGACAGCTTGTCCGGCCGTAGTGGATTCTTGACTGATTGAGATTATAAGGCTCATTCAACTTCTTGCTCAGTGATGTGGGAGTGTGCTCTGTCTCCGCAAGGTAGTTCGTAGTACTGGTAATCTTAATTCTGAGGCAAAGATTCACGCCTCAGCATCTCCTCCTTCTCCAATGATGTGGTTGCTTGCTTGCCATCTCTGTTTGTTTAGCCCTCGATGGTCGTGCCTGTCTCAGGGTTCGCGTATTGTGCTGCTGTCTGTACCATAGCCCCCCTCAGGTATTGTAAGTACTCACTCCACGTTTTACTAAGGGACTGTTGAATTCACTTCTGCAAATCTGTCTTCGCCCTGGCAGCCTCTTCTAAGTGCTGGCTGCTTCTCATGTTTCCTCTGACCGGCTTTCTACTTTCCTTGATTTTGACATTCCACCACCGCATTGACTTGGTGTTGATCCTGATTCTCTTTGCTGTCGTGTCGGGAACACTTCCCATTGCTTCCTGGCAGCATATGGCCTCGTGCTCCACCTCATCTGCTGTGAATGATGCATCCAGGTGAACTCTCTCCTTTATTTGCTCCATCCATAGCTTCTCCACTGCCTCCATATCCTCCTGCATCATTGCAGATAAGTTCCACCCTACTCCTCTTTGATGGTGCGCCTCCACCGGCCTGTTTACTTCCACCTCCCATTGTATCACTGATGGTCAGATTCACCAGTGTGGTCATTGGACAGTTTGGACCACTGTGTGTTTGGTTGATTGGCCAGCATCAGGTCGATAACCAACTCGCCTTCATGACCTTCCCTTGTCAAATGGTTGGTGGCGTTACCATTATTTCTAATTGCCAGTACAGTTTCGTTAAATGCTTGATCCCAGAATCGAGCATTCAGCTGCACTTGGCATTTTGGATCCCATTGTGTGCTATGCGTACAGATGTCTCCTCCGAGGACAGTGCCATCCTGCTGAATGACTGTCTGCCACTATTACTTTCATGCCAGTCTCTCTCCTGATAGAGGGTTGCATTGATCGTAAATGTTGATGATTCTCGTTATCGTCTCCCCAGTCCTCCTGGCATCAGTACCAATCATATTGTTGTTAACATATCTGCTTCAATCCATCTGGTCATAAACCACCGAGCTGCTCCCTCTGCATGTGACTGTCCAAACTCTATTTCATTTATATATTTCTTATGCCAAATGGCTGATCCCAATACTGCCTGTTTCTGTCAGTAGCTCTTGCAAGCATATGACATCTGCCCAGGATTTGACTCCTGCTATTTTCGCCGTGATAGTCCACTCATATGACCTTGTGTAGTTGTGCTGGATCGCTGTAATTATTTGTTGCCAGGACTCCCCTTTCCATTTCAGTGTCAGTTTTAGTCGCGGACATAGTAGCGATCTCAGTCTCCCTTATCACGACATCTTTTGCCTCCCGTGTTGCCTTCTTTTCCTCCACACCCGCCATCTACTCTGTTTCACTTCCTCCATCTGCTACCACTCCTCCCCTTGGTGTATGACCAAGTATCACTCTGTTCGTAACCATCGCTATGTGCATGGCTTCGCTTCTGGGAAGTCTTTGAGCTGTTCCTGTTGGTCTGCTCTACTTTACAGTCATGGTGGCTTTGCTCTTCTTTGCACACCTGCTGCTGAACACAATATGATTTCCTTTGCAATTAGGGTATTTCTTCAGAATATGGCTGCAGATTGATCCTTGCCTTGCCATATACCATACAACATTAAATTTGTAGTCGCTTGTCCAGTGATCTCCTGAGCAGTAGCCACACTTGGACTTCCTGCTGCACCTGTTTTGGATGAGGCCCCATCCACAGCAGACCTCACACCTGCTATCCAGGCCAGTATTCGTCAACGCCTGGACATGGTAACACACTCCACCCACCTTAATTGGTTTGTTGATTCAGTGCTGTGTCACCTTTCTTCCCTTTACAACAAAAACTACTGATGATATGGCGATTTTTGCATTCTGCCTCATCTCCCTGATGATGCAGCGGTTCCCCAGTCATTGTACGTGGGTGGAGATTGCTCTGCCCTTGTTCCCAGCTTCAAATTCCTCTTGCATCTTCTATAGACCTTATGTGCCTTTTCCCATGTACTGCATGAGAAGTCCTGCATGGATCTGTAGCCTCTCCCAAGACTCATGTTCTTCTATACCAACGACTCCATTGTCAACCGCGCTTGCTTCTGTGATGATAATGTTGCGGTATCATAGTGCCAACTATGCTGCCACATTCTCGTATGTGATTGCCGCAATCGCACCCTTGGCATTCCATGTTGCAGTTGTCACCCTACTGTGGGCTGGGGTCCGCTGTTGGAAAAGTGCTCTGTTAATGACTGAAGTAATTTCTTGGTCCAACTGATTGGGTGCCGGCAAGCGGTCGTCTCTCCTTAGAATAAGGCGTCTGGCTACCATACGGCATGCAGCCATCGATGTAGGACCTAGCCTTGTGGGTGCCTTCTGACTCTGGGTGCAGGGTTCAACTTTCTACCACCATCTGGCCGGAGTGGGTGCTGGCTTATGGTTGGGTTCGTGTTGCTGTTCAGGCTTCTGTTTGAGTTGCAGTTTCAGTTTGGGTTGAAGTTTTGGATGATGCTGCAGCTGGCGCATCTCTAACTCTCCATCCTGTGTTGCGCCTGCAAGCTGTGAGGCCTCTAGGCCTCCACCATCCCACCTTGCAGTCTCATCACTTTCTTTCTTTCTCACTTCCTGGGCATGTGCTGCATTACCTACTCTTGATTTCACCAGCACGTCCGTGGTCATGTCTGTGATGCCTGTCTGCCATCGTACATTGTGCTTGTGGCAATCATCCCACTTTGTCTCCTTATACTGCAGCTATTCTTTCATGCCAAGCCATTGTGTCTCTTCACACACTGTATGTTCTAGCATTCTGGATATTTTGTTGATAGTTTGGTGCAGCTGCATCACCTCATGCGCCTATTGCCTCATTGTTTGCTCCATGCGACTCCTCCAGTCTCCTTGGACACTTGCTGACTCTGTGGTTTCGCTCCTCAGAGTTGTACAATTCTTGTTACGCTCCCACTGCTCGCTTGCAGCCATGCAGGGCCCACATGCAGTCACTGTAGAGCTGTGTGGGCATAACATCATCTGTGTAAGGTATGCTGCTGGTGCGTCTGGAAATCAGAGGTACTACTTCTTGTTCAAGATTTTTGAAACTCATGTATTCTGTCTGTATTCTCAGCTATATATCTATCAATCTATGTATCAATATAGGCTCCCATCTGCACACAATTATCTGGGCCGGTTGCAACTGGTACTTGAATAGCATTGCAAGCTGTGCCTGATGATTGCCATCCAGTGAACATAGTGATGCACTTTGGAGATTTTGATTGAGTGCATTTGGAGATGCACTTTGAGCCAGAGATCAAGGGAACTCAGAGATCCACTTGCAGGCTGTTAACTTGTGAACAGAGAGGTGGACTCAGAGGCTGATATCATGGCAATTTGAAGATAAACTCCAAGCCAGAGAATGACTGAATTGAGGGATAAACTGGGAGGCCATTCTCGAGTGAACTTAGAGATGCACTTGCAGGCCGTAATTGGGTGAGATGGAAGGTACACTTCCGGCCTATGATTGAGCGAGAGTAGAACAGTTCTTCGAGATGGTCGATCTGCACACAGTTCAGGGGAGGCACTCCCAGAGCTGAGACTTTCATCTTCTGATTAGTTAACTGGTAACTGTCGGAATGTAACTAGGTAACTTTACGCTTGAGCTCTATCGGAGAACTGGCTGGTGGTGGTTGATCTGTTCAGAGGCAAGCCAAAAGAACAAGCTGTTTTCAGGGGTTAACTTGTAATCATGAGAATGAAGGGAAGCCAGATATGCTTTGGTGGAAGCTGTACTCGGTGGATGCTGTACGCAGTGTATGCTGTACATTATGCATGCTTCCCTTAGTGAGTGCTGAACTTGTTGTACAGATGTACTAAGTGTGTGGGAGTACTTGGTGTATACTGTATTCGGTGTATGCTGTACTCGGTGTACACTGTACTCGGTGTGTACCGTACTCGGTATATACTGTACTTGGTGTATACTGTACTTGGTGTAATCTGTACTCACTGGATACTGTGCCCAGTGGATACAATATTTGGTATATACAGTACTTGGTGATCACTCAGGATCATGGCATGCAGAGAAAGAGAGGGCTTACTTAACTTTGGGTACATCAACGATGCCAGAGTGGTGGACAAGAAAGAGCAAAGGGGGATGATGGTGGTGATGATGTGGAGGATACAAGTGAATATGACAAATCTGGGGTATGACTTACCTGATTGTGTCTAGAAGACCACATATCAGTGTGATTACCCACCAGATTGGAACTTCTTTCTGCCGTAACGTTGATGGTCAATTGACTCAGATATGATATACTGTTATGTTCCAGTTTTGCAAGATGTTTTCCCCCATGTCCTTTCATCTCTCTCTTTCATGTCCTCAACTCTACCATCAGCCAAGAACACCAATTTAGTTCATCCCTTGCTGTCTCTCCACAATATTATCATGAGTTAACTCAAGGTACACCATACACCAAGCTGATCGAGTACTGCATGCACCGAGTACTGCATAGACTGAGTGATTCACACACCCAGTACAACATACACTGAGCAATTCACACACCATGTACTACATACACCAAGTGCTGCATCATCCGAGTAAAGCATACAAGAAGTACAGCATGCTCCCAGTTCTCTATACACCAACTGCTGCATACCCCAAGTATTGCATGCACAGAGCATTGCACCATCCCAATGTTGACTGACTCCCATATCCAGCCAGTCTCTCATCTCTCATTGCTTATCTCTCCATAGAACTTGTTGTACCCAACTCTGTACATTGAAATGATTACAAGTTAACCAATGAATTGAGTCGCTGCTCATGTTTTACCACACTCGCAATCCACTGCCTCCAGAATGAAGACTATCAAGTACTCGGATCTCGTTCAATTACAGACTCCAATTGCATCTCAAAACTCGAACGGTCATTGCCTGTATGATCGCAAAATCATGGCCTCCAAGTGCATCTGGAAATGTATTCGATTGCCACCTGCATGTGGATCTCTATGTTTACATGATCATGCCATCCAAGTGTAAGTGCTGAGTTCACTTGAACTCTAGCTGAATGTCAGTTTCCAGATTCCCCTGACCATGGCTTTCCAGTACAGCTCAAAACTCATGTAATCATAGAGTGGTGAAATCACGGAGCTATAGAAAGCAGAGAGGCTATCATTAGCACTCCACAATACCTCTCAAGACTTTGACAGGAACATCATGAGCAGGAGCAGTTCTGGCTGGAGGATGTGCTAGGCTACTAGGCGGTGATGAACAACACAAATTGGGTTGATGTTTGAACACTCAGCATGAGTGTGTGAAGAACCACACAACATGCACTGATCTATGAAAGCTCAGCAAGAGTGTGTGGGAGCAAGAGCTGGGAAAGATACAGTAGGTATTTTGTATAAAAACATAATGGCTATGTATCCAGGGGTACTCAAAATACATACTCCCATTTGCTAATGTCATCTCGATTGTCCCTGTAGTTCCGTACACCCCCCGCAAGCTTGCCCCTGCCAATCCGAATGGTGGTGGTGGTGGTGGTTTGAAATGGATTTTTATGCCGCAATGCCTCCAAGTGCATCATTAAGTTCACTTAATCTGAATCTCCTCATGCTCCTCTAATTATGCTTGAGTACTGTCTGTAGCCAGATTGACAGTTTGGATATAGATAAAGAGAATTTGATAATTCATGCCAGAGTATGATATATCCAATCTTGTGACTGCAACAAAGACAAATACTGTAGGCAAAATGCATTGTGGTTATGGAATCCGATGAACCACAGCTGAGAGAATATGGCAACATGTCTGCTGCAAAGATGCACCAAGGTCCCAGCTGGGCTCGAAGTCTGTTCCAGACCTGTGCTGCGTTTTCAGATGCTCCAAAATGTACCTACCACATGAGTCAAATCTTGTAGCCTCATCAATGTACTTCCATAACAGCAGATGCTTTCAAGAGCACCTGAGAATGCCCTTGCAGAGTCTGAAAGCACTGTTCTTAGCTTCAGGGAGGCATTGGAGCATCTCAAAGTATTTAGGAGCATGGCTGAGGTCGACCAATGTAACTGAGAGATATGGGTGTGGCTTCCAAATCGATTTACATTCTGCTGAAGTAATGTTCAATATGTGAATGATTTCATTCATCTCTAATTACGCTGAAGCAGTTGACTTCCAACAGTGCATACTGATCCCATTTGTTACTATCTCCCAAGTTTGAGTAGTTTGTTGCTGAAGCAAGTTGCATTCTTGGCAGTGGTGTCCTAGCACTGTAACTGAGTGGCTGAACTTGCAGCTGGTGATTTAGTTGTGCACAGCACCATCTATTGCTGGCGAATTGATTGCTCTACATCACAATCCAGCAGCCATAGAAGCTTCAAAATGGCCAGATTTATGGTAAGAATGGAAATGATGTCACCTGGTGGTGAAAAGAGTCAATTGTCAGTATGTATATCTTCATTTCATAGGTCTGTGCTTCCACAGTAATTATTCCTTCTGTGCCTGAGTCCTCTGCCAGTCTTGGCAGATTCCACAGTGTGACCATTGTAGTACCCATGATCCTGCAGTTTGCATCATCAACTAATGAGCTCAAGGCCTGGGTTGACTCTATTGAAGCAATGAGTTTGTCATACAGTGTAACAGTATGTGCTAGAGTTGTTGATCATCATGGAATCAGCCTCTTGGATACAATCTCTTTGTTATATCATTATGGTAGTCCACTTGCCAGGTTACTTCTTACTCTATACACAACAAATTAGAATCAAAGATGACGACAGTATCTCTGCCCATCACATGGGTCATCCGGAATGGTCCCTAAACTTTTGTGGGAGTCAAGGTTCACTGTACTGAGGGACCTGAAACCATCCATCCAATTAGGAATTCTGGTGTAAACATAGCAGCTGCTAGTGTTTAGCAAATTGATTAGCAATTGGGGTTGGAAATGCTGCAGGATCAGTACATTGGCAAAAACTGTGTAATGTTTCCTGAAGGCCAGTTTGGTATTTTGAGCCCTCACCTATATGTATGAGGGTTTGATTGTCATTCAGCCGCATCAAGGTTACCATGTAGTCTCAGCTCACTTTGGTAACTCTGTTTGGACAAACTTAGCCATTGAATATCTTTCAATAAACTGTCAGTAGACGATTGCCAATCGAAGCATGATTTCCTCATTCCACCATAGCTTTGGGATTGTCCAATCCTTTATGATTGTGATTCAATCAAATCTTTTCCTGATTACTTTTCACTTGATGCCTAATGCAAGATAGCCAATAACTGAGACTTCAAATTGATACAGCTTACCGACACAGTGGAGGGGAAAATCCCGCATTCATTTCATCACTGTTCTTATATGGCTGTTATTCTGTTCTTATTTTGTTGAGCAGATGGGTATGGTGTGCGGTTGTACCCAGTGAAGTGTGCTATATATGGCTGTAGGCTGTCATTGATGTAACCATGGAAGGCAGCTGGTGTAGTCTCAAACCAGTTGGACTCATCTTCAAATTCAAACAAGATCATGTGGGCATGAAATGCCATCCTGCACTAGCTACCATCCATGTTTCCAATGAGATAATTAAGACATTCAAGATCAAGACTGGTAAAAATCCGAATATAATATATCTAATCGAGTATTACTAAGATCGGAGGCAAAGTTTACAGTGTAATACTGAACTCAAGTTCTGTGCCCAATCATGAATATGCAGCCACTGGCTACTGTTCTGGATCGTGGCACATGGTTTGGGTACTGCTGCCAGTGAGCAGGACCAGTAGATAGAGCTGTTGGCAAAGCACATTTCAATGTAGATTTTTGACATTTTCAGTTTGACCTTCAATTGGTGGTAGATCCACCCATACTGTAATGTGCAGTCAGGCTGCAGGTCAATGACAAAGGTTTCTAGTGGGTGAGGTGGGAATGTTTCAGATTTGATTTTAACAATGACCGTGATAATGTCTCAGTGCCAAAGTTCAATGTAAATTTCAGCATCTGTCATTAATATATCTGAATTGTAATTTCTGGACATTTGTATGCCTTTACTTGTTATACCCATGGGGAAAAAAATGAGAAGTATTGGTGTTGGTGGAGACTGGATTGGAATAGTTCGACATTGTATAGTGAACGATTATACTGGGACTACTTCTATTTGGGTCCCAGCAAGCCAGTATCAGTCAATTATGGTTCGAATCTGGACTCTCTCCCACTATAGCTACTGTGGCTACTCCATGCTTCCACATTTAAAAGTCATTGTGGCTTATTGCTCTAAGGATTCCCTTGGTTATAACTTACAATATATGTGGTACTCCCAGAAATTTTGTATTCTTGTCAATTGGCATCACAAATGCTGCCGTAATCAAGTTACTAGCATCTTTGTCATTGACTGAAGCGGCTGCCATGCATTGAAAATCTTCTGCTGGAGGTAGTAGTTCACAATTACTGCATTGCGCACATCCACTTCGCTTGGGCAGTAGAGTAATATTCTGCTAATTTCCAGGGTTTCAGACTGTCATGTGCAAACCGATCAACTGACCATTTGACCACTCAATGGTGTCATTCCTATACTGGAACAGTTGATTGCCATGTATGAGATTGCAAGCAGTTATAGCTAGAATTACAACATGCAGTTTGTCAACCAGCATGAAATACTCATCATTGTGACACTGCATTGTAGATTTCTATCTACATCTCTTGAATATCATTACCTGGCTATTATGACCTAAATTCAAAATATGTCACTGCATTGATTGCAGTTGAAGTTGGTGAAGAAGTCTGGTACCTATGACAATGCTGGCAGGGCTTCGATAGATACTAGCCGACATGCGTTGCTGCTATTCATCTACGTATTGCACAGAGAGATTATGCAGAATGTGAGCCATGTCAGGATTTGTGGTTCATTATAAATATTGACTTAACTTGCCAAGTGAGGAACAGCAGCACATTTTAAATGAGAATGGAAGTCATAGCTAATCAACTCAGCAACTCTGATCAGCCATACAAAAGCTTCTGGGAGCTTCCAGATGCTCCTAGACAGGCTGAGTTCAAAGGGAAGTGCATTCAAGTGTTCTGAGACCACCTTGCGGTACCCCTCAATCCTGGTGAAGATGTAGAAGTTTATACAGCAATATTCAGATCAGTGAATTGTTGTTTTTAGAATGCAACAAAGTTAAGCCATTAGATTTTTCAAATTTCGGACCAATTAGAAGTATTCGCCACATCCCCAAGATGATTTGAGTGCATTACAAACCTCGACCCATGCACTACTGTAGTGATTGTTGGAATATCAATAGTAATGTTGTATAAACTATTTAACGCCTACTCTTGTACACCTTCATTCAAATGAATACATATTCCAGTAGGTATTTAAAGTCACATGATAATTCACAAGCAATACACATTTGATTCTGTCTGATGAGGCTTTCTCTCACACCAAATGTACTAGTTTAATTATATCTCCAAAGGGTAGAAGATGTTGTTTAACAGACTGTTTGACAATACAGATCAAACTGTAATAACAATCTGCTGAGATGTGCAGATTATTGTACTCTGTTAGAATGTCCAGCACATATTCTGGAACTTTAGGATACAATACCCATTATTGAGACTTCATGCATCTTTTAGAAATGGTTAATGTCATTTTCCCAGCTGCCAGATAGTCATGACAGTGAATGATCTGATTCTGTAGGGTCCAGCCAAAGTACAGTACAAGATACACAGGAATTTATCCATGAAAGGTGTTATGAAGATTGTTGTATTGACTTTCTGTATATTGGACATATAAGTTATGAGATTCAGAGATAATTCCTTGGTTGAAATAGGTTGATTCTATCTCGCAATCCAGTTCCAGATAATCACCAGAAGTAGAAATGTGACATGGTTCACAATAGAGCAACAGCTCATTCTGCACATTGATCAATATACTGTCAAGAGGTACATTCTGATTATATCAGAACACATATCTTCCAATTTTGTCTCCGCTGCCATCTCTGATTTGTAGGTGGCATAGCTTTCCGGTGTTTGATATTCAGAACTCTGTGGATACATATCTGGATGATGTTAATTGGATATTTCTACACAATCTGTTGATATATGTTTCTCTCAATTAATGTATCTGTTTAGAGACAGAGTCAAAAACCAGTTCTTACTGGTTATATTGATTGTAACGGCGGCACGTGATCCGGGGCCGGGTAACGGCCAATCTATATATTCGGCTCGCCACGATCCTTAGATCTCTAGCGATAATCTTCCTATACATCGACACCTAATATCACTCGCATCCACGTTTGCAACCGTATTCCTATAATTACCATCCGTATGTCTACGAGGCCGAACGCTGGCATACGTGCCCTTAGACTATTATCGCTTTTTCAGTAAACGGATATATTTCGCTAACGGGATTTCGCGAGTTTACCCCTTTTTCCGACGCGTGACATCACGGTGTCAACAATTGAGAATACAGCCCTCCAAACGAGATATCGAAGCATCATTGCTGCGAAGCATGGAGCATTGATCATTGCATCATTTAATTGAGCCACCTGATGGCAGTGCAGAGTTCAGAGACCAATTGGCGCACGAGGCACGTCACCGGCAATTACGACGAGTATCACGAGTACAAGACACAACTATCCGACCCTACCAACGTGGGAAATAGAATACGATCGATCCAATCAAGTTCGAGTACACTTCCTGCGAGTCAATTGAGCACGATCATCAGCCCGAGATGCTGCAACAGAGTGATCTTACCCCTGAATCGGCAATACCGTGAACCAATGGCGAAGTCGAGAGACGAATTATGAGTCAGCACAGTTACAACAACCTTCCTTCTATTTGAGCGAAGTGCACCTATCTCAGTTTGCGTGTACACATACAGCTCTAGCAACCTCGAAGAAGCCCACTTGCGGAGGCATTCTACGGCCACTTATACCTACGGATACACTATTGGAGCGAAGCATTCCTACGGAGGAGTATCAGTCTACGAATGAAGCACGCTTACTGCCACGAACGTTTCCACGAGTGAAGTGCACTTACGGAGAAACCTACCCCTCAATTAAACCACATTTACGATGAGAAGCTTTCCCTCGATTGAAGCGAACTCATAGCGGCGATACATTGCACAGCGTGAAGTGCATTTACGGTCGAGACCTACACAATTCCGCAGACCAACTACGAAGACCACGATGACTACGATGACCTCTCAGAGCACAATTATTATGGACGATCAATGTCCATCTACCATACCAATGATTTTCGACTGCAATATTACATTAATGGCAACGGAGTCTACATATGACTATTATTATGTACGGACCAAATAAGCTCTGCACTTCCGGCATCACCACGACCATGACTGCGAGCGAGTCAAGAAAGGCAACCAGGATTGTCTATATTTGCTACGGGAGACGACATTATGATTCAAGACTACCACCTCCAGAGGTACCACTTTCGGGAGACCAATTGGAGAATCCAATCAATTGAGGAGATATGGATAATACGAGTTTTCATTAATGCTGGGACCCATTCCACGGTACTCAGTCAATATATATCTGTACCAGCAAAATTACTATTATTAACCGACATACATTACCAGTCCTTATGGTGATATGGAAGGGACTTAGAATTCCGAATGGATCTGCTGGATGTGCCCATCTCGATGTATGTGGTACCAAACTGCCGCGGTTAAGGGCCCAAACGCGGTAATGGTCGATCGGTCACTGTGCCGGTCCTACCATCAAATAAACAATATACTTCTCTCGCAGCCTCCATTATGGACTGCCCAAGAGCAAGTTGATATGCGGATGCTATCGTGCAGCGGAAACATGTCTGTAGCGCGAGATATGCTACCGAAACAATCGCAGTGAGGAGTTCTTCTCCACAAGCATCATCAAGCTTCTGGACCGTCGTAGGACATACCTCTCCCGGGGATACCAACTCGGGGACCGCATGATGACTGCTAGCTAGAAGGCAGTTATCATGGCATTCACCCAACGGTCTGGGGTTTGCACCAGTTTGCTGGGAGCTGCGGTATAGGGACCTATGGATGCGGCATCGTCAGCCAGCAGAAGTGGTAACCCTCGCAGGCTGAATGAGCGAGCAAGGAGCAGCGGCGGTAGTTGCGGCAGAAGGGGGTCCACATGGGAATCCTGAATGACTGCTACCGGCTCGCCGAGACACGAAGGGAGTGAC
>Ga0307514_10003144_pt1 | contig 16208 bp, 11 predicted proteins | sample 16_EM_MG_FD_203088 | JGI IMG/M metagenome (GOLD analysis project Ga0307514, IMG submission 203088) | Populus trichocarpa ectomycorrhiza microbial communities from riparian zone in the Pacific Northwest, United States - 16_EM | ecosystem: Host-associated > Plants > Roots > Unclassified | place...
ATTAAAATTCATAAGATTCCGTCGCATCGGAGGGACTATATACTTATTATTATCTGGACGTTCTGCGCTGTTGATGGACTGTAGGCGGCCTGCAGGCGGACTAGCCGGACTAGCCAGCCTGTAGGCGGACTAGCCGGACTAGCCGGCCTGTAGGCGGCCTGCAGGCGGCCTAGGCCACTTTTCTCATGGCCCGGGCCCGCCCGTTTATGGCCCGACTAGGCCGCCTATAGTCCGGCCGGCCTGTTGCCCACACTGGGTGGCCCGGTCCACCCGAGAGTCTGCAGAATAGCCGGGCCCCCCGCGAGTATGGCAAAAACGTATCGGAACAAACGAATCAGCATGCGATTACAGAGTAAATAATAATAATAAAATATGGGAGAATCAGTAACAGCTTGTTTCGGTATTACATTTGGTTAACTTGGTTAACTAAGTATATAGAAAAGCCAAAGTGAATTATACGGAAATAACTTTAAGTGTCTCTACATTATCCTGATGAAAAACTTCTAGCATGTGCACTTCGCTTAACTCAGAACTGCCTTCACCTACTGGTGGAAGTGTTCCATCTATAGCTGATACTCCTCCTATCCAGCCGAATCACTCTAGCGGTTTATCACTTAGCATCTCGGATATAGGTGTTTACCAAGCCGAGATTACTGCCACTCAGTGATTATCGCCACTTTAGAAATTATCGCCGATTTAGTACGTATCGCCACCTCACAATCTTCCATTGCCACAGCGGTCTCATTTTGGCCAAACGGTGCGACATTGGGATAGTTAGCTCGGCTGCTGCTTCTTTTTTTAAATTTTTTTTAAGGAGTCATTAATTGCGTTTAGGCTATCTAGATTCTGGCGATGGCGCAGGGGGCCTCTCTCTTCCGCGAGCTGGTGCTTCTCTCTTTAATGGGAATATATATTAGATCGCGACTACTCCACTCTGTATATTTTCTTTTATTTTTAATTCAGCAAGCCTTCACCACATCGTTCACTATTACTAGTCCATCGCCATATTCTATCTAGGATGAATGCGATTAATGATTCTTTTAAAAAAATAAATAAAACAGAGGTTCACTATTACTATCGGTGACCCGTCTCAATATATTACTGTACCTACTCTACTTAGATTACCAATTCCTCTACAATACCATTACAATTTTTGCTAAACCAACGGTGATCTTGTAAAAGTAATGCACTACCGGCTGCCATTCTCAAAACCTTAAATGTACGAACAAATCTTGTTCAACTGCAGACTCCTAATCGTCCTCTTCAGGGTCTTCAAAAGAACAAGATCTCTATAGTACTATTCGTGTTTCCAGACGTCTGTTCTTAAGCTTTTTTATTTTTACTATATCCGAGTTTTGTTTTCCCACTGGGCCATTGTGTTTTTTTTTTGGGGGGAATCATTAATCGTTCTACTTTTTCGCCTTTCTTGTTGATTTTTACCTGTACCAAGGATAGCGTGGTTGAAAAAAAAAAGTCCTACTTATTTGATTGTGTGCATTATCTCATTTCCGAGTTTGGCAATAAAGCGTGATAGCCTTAAGCCGGAATCTGAGACTTCAAAAAAAAAAAGATTGCTAGCAGATAGCTTGCTCCCGCGGGGCCCGGGCTCCCCGCGAGAATAAATTCATCTCCCGCGCGGCCCGCGGGGGCCCGGAACAAACACCAGTGGGGAATTGGAACTGGGCAAAAACAGAGATGGTGCGGTGCCTTTTCTGCGAGGGCTGCGGCGGGAGACACGGCAATGTACTCGCTGCAAGAGGCACCACAGGGAGGTGTTTGTGAGCACAATTACGGATCTGAGTTTCCTCAGAAACCTGATAAAGCGGTGCCAGAAATTAGAGCTTCAGGCGCTCATCGGGGAGAATGAGAGTTAGCCGCCTGGGTTTCAACACTTTTGATGTTTTCGTTCGGTACAGGCTGCCCACAATACCCACAAAACCGCTTTCCCCAGCACTTCCAAGTCGGTTTCTGCCAGTCACGGTGCAAACCACTGTTTGGCTTCGAGGCCGTGTTGTCGCAAGTTAGCCTTTCTCCCTTGTGCGTTTCCTGTGGTTTATATACTTGGGACGTTCCTTTTCTTTGTACATTTATTTTCGCCTGTTATTCGGTTCCCCGGCCTGCATTTATTTCCTGACCTGTTTTGTCATTCATTGGTGTTTAGGTGTCTTGCTGTTATATTTTCTGCACATTTTGATCCAAAGCCTCAGGGCTGGTAATACTCTTGCAAAAAGCTTTTTGTTTTCGTGGGGGTCTGTTGTTAGAAAAAACTTGGAATTTAAGTTTCCAGGGATAGAGAAGAATGTTATTGTGCACGAAACTGCTGTGTGACCCTAGTATAATTTTTAACTGCCTTGGAACCTCAGTTAATTTTCGGTATCTCCCCAGCACCACTTATGAATCCGGTCTATTCATGTGACACTCCCACTAACTACCTCATACCTTATCGACTCACATGAGCGCCCTGGGGGCGGCTAGGTGACCGGTACGGTTAGAAGGTAGTGTACAGGTACCCAAAGTGCTCTTCCACCTTGGGGTCGCTCTCCTTCTCCTCCCAGATCCTGTTGCACAGTCCCTGCAAAGTGCTTGTGGGCCAATCGTCTTCGTCCGTGCTAGTGGTGGCAGTCTTTTTTTAAAAAGATGATTATTCGTGTGCATCTCTAGTAAGGGTTATATGACGAGCCACTCAAAATCCCAAGGGTGTTCATGGCAGTCTGGTTGCGATTCGGTTTTATTCTGGGTACCTACGAGGCTAGGGAGGGCAGGTTAAATTTTGCAAAAGGCCGCGCTATCACTAGTACAATAGGTACGATCAGTGCAGCAACACATCTGCATATACTTGCATACATCAAGAAAAAGCGGAGGTTACTGTACAGAGAAAATGTAGTATTTACCATGTGAAGTCGGAGGCTGTCATGTACTGTATATTTATACGCTGATCATGTCGCATATGGTTAGCCTGTCTAGACACATTGGTACTAGCACTTTAAGTAGGTACCTGACAAGATATATATGTGTGTATTCATCTGTCTCTCTATCTATTCATTCCCCGAGCCTTATATATCCCTTCCATCCCAACCGTGAGTCATTGATGTAAGAGTCATTGGTATAAGGTTCCGTAGGTCAGAGTCATTGATATGACATATAGAGTTGATGATGTCGTTGGTGATGTAGTCGATCCGTACTAAGGACAGGTCACCTGACCATGTCCTGTCAGTACCTACCAGATTACTTTTCCACCTACATAGAGTAAGTAGCTCCTGGAACAGTGTAGCCGCCTTAGAGTGTTAGGTAGTGTTATTTACATGCTCAAAGGCCTAGGTACTTACGCACCAAGCTCTGTCCAGAAATTCCTTCACTATACCTAATCACGCGAGCAACAAAAAAGCGGAGTTAGAAAGAGTTTCTGTATCTGGCATTCTCTACATATGATGGTTACATCCAATCACTGCCCGAATATCTTCATCATGAAGGTATTCTGGACCTGCATGCTGATTCTTCTCTTCTAGTAGTTCTTGGATCTTCTTCTATTAATATTGATCTTGCGAAATCATTGTCTAATACCCACCGATCTCGCAACCAGTATCTAGTGACACAGAAGGAGCCTTGATAGTTGTTCACCCATGCTCATCTTAATTCTTTTGTTTTTTTGTATGCTGTGGTGCCAAGGTGATTGCCGGTGCCACTGCGCTTCATTATATCAAGTGTACTCTAGATATAGCTGAATTAGTAAATCACTGGAAGGTCTTCACTATCACTATAATGTAAGTATACTCCCCTCACGTGATTTTAACCACGTGAGATGGGAAGTGAATACATTCAGGGCAATATTTTGCAGAGAATAACCCAATAGTCCCATAGCCTAGTCAATAGCGATCACTAATAAGCCTCGAATATACTTTTATTTCCACCAATTCCTCTCCTCGTAATCTTGTATTCTTACATATTGAGGAATAAATCCTAGCAACCTATCTTCCTAACGAGGTTCCTGTATGCGGTAACCAGTGTGCGTGAATCCGCAAGTTTCTAGAAACCTTAAATATAGCCATGAATAGACTCCGATATCGATAGTTAGTCGGGTCATGTATGCCTCGCATAATTTTGTCATTTGCAGGTTGCTGGAATCAGACTTAAATTGTGTGTATCCACCGTAACAGCAGGAGTGTTTTGCATACACTTCAAGCTCCTGACTCGCAGTGAGATATTAGGGACGACTACCGCTACTGTGCTAGTGGGGGGTTGCTCGGGGTTGTATATGTTCAATACGTCGCTGCTGACAAATTAACGACTGGGTACGCAAAGGCTATTCTAGGTACATATGTACTCGAGTACATAAAGTACAGCTGTATGTAGTTACCCAAGACCGGTAAACGCAACAACCCAGTTTCAGCAACTAACACCCCTCTCACTATATATTAGATAGTATGGATGCGAGTAATGATTTGCCCCCTCAAAAAAAAAAACACACCCCTCTGGGGCCACCCCAGTTTCAAGAGCCCACCCCCTCTAAGAAACTGGATGATACTCCAGGGCAGGCCGGCTCCACCTTCGAAGTACCCCGCCAGAGAAGCGTTAAGATGTCTTGTGAATTCACTTCCATTATCGATTTTTGCCCTCAATGAGTATGACTCGCAACACTCATCTACCGACTGAAATTTGAGAACAACAGCTTCCGCGAAATGAACACCAAAATCAACAACGCGGACTACAGAATTTCTAAGCCTTCCAATCCGGGGTAAAACGTGCACATCCAAGAAAACGAAGTGTCTTGAGAACCTTAATTGAAGAAACTGGAGCAGTAAATGACTCCAGGTAGTTATGCTACGTTCGCATTACCCATCAAAAATCAAGGTCACTATTGCTAGATCTGGAGAAGGGGTCCTTTTGGCCAAAAATAATTTAGTCCACGGAGAAAAGATTTAGCGTTGCATTGACAAAATTGTCGAGATAGGTGTAAATCAACCAGAATGAACCAATAAAACCCAACCAAAAAAGTCCCTGCTTCTTAGTCCCCAGATTCCCATCCCAATGCCCCTCTAGCCATCCCAGGCCGATTCAAGTTCCCTCTGCTCCTTCCATCCTAGACCCACTAATCCCATCAAGATGTTATTATAAAACTGTTTACACGCAATCAACCCACAAGCTAGAAGCCTTATTATCATTTGCCGTACTGAGAGCTGCAACATTCCAGGTCCCGCCGGAGCTAGCAAGCTTTGTACCCGAGCATCCATTGCCGTCATAGAGCTTGAAGCTGCACGTAGCGTGGGTAGCACGGTACCACTTGAAGGAGGACATCTTGTTATCGACATTGTTGGCGATATCGGCACAGAGGTTGTTGGTCATGCCATTCCCTGAGCGGTAGATGATCACACCACCTCCGTAGTTTCGGTCGCGGTAGCCGGTGAATTCCCAGGCAGAGGCAACGGAGGCGGCCGCAGTGAGGAGGGTGAAGACGGTGGTGAGTTGCATTTCGATTAAGGTTTGAGGATTGAAGCGCTGCTTAAATGTCAGTTAAGGACTTCTGAAATCTCAGTTTGGATGGGAGATGATAAGGAGGGACCCACAGTAGAGACTTTGGTGGAGGTTTGTTGAAGTTGGTGTACTTCAGGATCGTCGAACTGGGCCGGGCTGCTCTGCTGGATTGTGGTGAAGGTCGTGAATTGGAACCCGGGGGCAATTTGAGTGATATTTATACACGTCAATCACATATACAAGAGGATAGCAACCCAGATTAACGTTGCAGGAAAGCACATTGGTATTCATGGCAAGTGGATACCGTTCCCGTGACTCTCCGGAATAAATCAACTCCAAAGGTGTTAATTTGAATTGCAGGAAGTTCACCATACCTAGCAGCATGTATACGTTATGCAACTCCTGACATAGTATTGTGCAATATTGGAATAACCGGCAGGCAGTATACAGTGAGCCTTGCCCCGTTTCTCGCCGGGAGATTCGTATACTCAGGTAGCGTGCGTGGATTCCCCAAACTACTCAAGGCAGAGTCTCCATGCTTCCCAGCTTGGTAATTCCACATAAATCTTACTCAGGCTGGCAAATCGCAAGATCGAAAACCTGAAGCTAAGCGCGAAAGAATACCGCAGAGCCAGTAATCTAGGGAATCTCCTGGTGGAGAGCACCTTCGTGAACACGAATCAACGACGGAAGCCTCAGACTAGAGATCACTGCATGGCTTTTTGTGGCGTTTCGATCATATACCACCCATCAAATTAACCTACAACCCTCCAACTATGTGTGTACAGAAAAGTGCCGTAGCATCACATCAGGACTGGGAAGGTGGCCCGCGGCCGGGTTTGGGAGTTTTGCTCGGGATATATCTATTCTCTTGACACGGATTGTGGTGCTGTGGCAATAGTGTATTGCACAAACAAGGCCTTATATCCCCTGTTTATACCAGAAGACTCGACCGGCCCAACGCGCATCACAATTACTTTGTCGGGAAGTCGAGCTAATCTGCTACGCATTAGTGAGGTATGGTTTTATGACATCTATTGATACCACGCCCCCTACGGATGTGTGTTTGGTGAAGTCCTACAGAGCCCAGAACCGAAAGCCATGCTCACAGAGCATCATGCTTAAGCCTGGTAGAAATTTTCTGTGGGATTTGGGCTGTTAATGAAACTCAACTATAGCAGAAGTGAGATCACTTGCCTTGCGGAATTCACCCCTACAGCACTGGCACCGGTTGAAGGGATAGGACCTGCACCATGGTACCAATACCAGGCATACGTACGTATACTCAATTTCCATGACATACATACATACATATGTATAATTGGGTGTCTGGACACACGGATTCATATGACATGAGTAAGAGATACTCAGATTATAGAAGTCAGAAATAACCGACTGTCTTGGCTCAATTCGCACTTTGATACTGCTGTATACCATGCCAGTACCATGTGGGTCAAAAACGCCTGCCCAGCTAAAATACTGTACATATACAAAATATTAATCCTGGGGGACATGTCATGCGTGCACACATGTTATAGGCATTATATACACACAGCCAAGTAGGCTCCCAAGACTATATAGTCTTATGAAAAGGACGGTAGCTCTCGTAGCCTGAATACGAGTAATATTCTTTTCAGAAAAAAGAAAAAGGATGGTAGCTATTAGTGGGTGGTTAGGAGTGCACATAAGCACGAGGCTAAATAAATTACATTATCCTGTTCTCAAGATACGTCTGTCAGGCGTTTTGACAGGTCGCTTAGAGCAAAATCTGACCACAATGTTCATACGGATACACTGTATATCATGAATCGACTTGTGGGCTCATATTTGTGAGGCTAAGTTCGCTGTCAGGTCGGTAGCCCGACCGGCTTTCAGTAAATCGTTTAATTTGCGGAGGCAGTGCATACCAGCGCGTAAATCAAATTAATAATATATACCCAGGCAATCCTCATGTAGTTGCCAACACCCCTACTGTAAGTAATTCTCCGAATCCTTCGATCGAGGTCATGTAGATCGTCTGAATATATCCGCGAATAAAGTTCCCTTGGAGTATCCGTGTGCGAGTTACTAGCAGCGGTGCAAATACAAAATAGTAAGAGAGATAACCGTACGAAGCCTCCAGAGGGATTTGCGCTCCAAGACCCACTCTAAGTAGACACCAGTAACAAGTACCGGTACCGCATAAATTGACCCTCCTGTCTTTCTGGCCAGACAGGGGTCTTCACTCGGGAAGGCTGCTGCTGCAACATGTTGATACCCATGGCTCGCGGTACATAATACCATGGTACATATACTCCAGCAATAACTCAGGTATGGTCGGCGATCAAAAGTCCTTGCCCGGCGCCGTTCCTACACCAAAACATGACAACTTTGCGAAAATATTAAAAGCTATCATCTGCGGAGCTCTAAAACTTAATTACTAGCAGGACCCAAAGCTCCAGGCTCCAGATCCTCGCAGGCAGTGTATATGGGGGATGCCCTAGGTAAAAATTCCAAAAGTTAAAAGAGTGGTTGCCAAATTTATGACAACGCCAATGTCTCGGTCCCTTCCAGTTGATGAAATACCAGTTCAAGGGCTATAATTTATGGGTTAATTTGTATATCATGTTTTTTTTTATCGGCGTACCGAATATCTCCACAATGCACAGCATTATTGATTTTTGATATTTCCCCGAAAACAATGTTTCCATTGGGGGGGGGGGGCAATACGGGGAATAACATAGCTTCAAGTGTTAATCTGACATTCTCTCCCGCATTTTTATCTACTAATGAGAGCACCTTGGGCCCTAATATGTCAACACTATGGGTTGAAGTGGTATTGGTTAGGTCAGCTTGCGCAATGCTCTGTGGAACTTGGGGTAGTAAAACTTGCGATATACAATACCAAACCTCACTATAAAAATGCTGTCTGCGGTTATGTGCATCACATACACCTACCCAATATATGTACATGGTGTCGACAGCTGGTGGTTGTGACTTTGCTACACCACAATGAGCCACTAAGCCTTGGGAGCCGAAAGGTACCTATGGAGCACATTTCAAGAGTCTTGCTGGGAGGCTACTTTCGACTCTCCTAGCATATAACGTAACCGTAGTGAAAAGTCATACTTTTGCTCCCCAGAGGAATTTGTCCAATGGATCACTGAATTTTGACCGCACATCTTGGTTTCTTCCACAGCCAATTGGTTGCTTAAACAAGTACTTGGAAATACGCATATGATTGAAAATAGTATACCTCTTCCTGGGATTCGGTGATACGTAACAATAGAGTGAAGAACAGAAAAAAAAATCGAGCACACACACTTCCTTGGATACCTGCTCATCGCTAGCTGTGGAGGTCATCAAGTTTTGCTTCTTACAAGTTACTTCAGGTACTTTACTTTATGAAGCAAAGCATTCATGATGAGAGAAAAGTGGTAAAAACAGCAAATACCTGCATGGGTTGCTTCAAATGCAAATTTATGGAAGCAATATACATAGATATAGTTCATGATATATAGTATATTCTCTGATCGATAAAAAACATTTCACTGCCCTCACATGCAGACTCGCAATTGCGAAACTAGCATAATTGCGCCTGAATTAGGCCTCATCTTTATTTTTCTTGTACTTTATTTTTGTCACTCATCTCTACGCATGTGTGAACGATGGTTGTGTGTAAGCCCGAGTCACGATCGAGTGATACAATTATACATAGTATGCTCGCCCCAGATCTACTGTCAGATACCATTATAACCCGCGCAGGAGTCGCCAAACTTCCACATGGCTGCCTGCACGTAGACTTTAAGTACCGCACTCTGTAGAGACTGCCTTACAGTATAGGCGGTCACGGGACTCACGGCACAGTCAGCTGATATCAATATATACAAACATTTCGGGTATCAGTGTGAATACAAGATGCTTGCTGTACCAATATCACATCTGCAGCCCTATCCTGACTTACCTGCTCTACAACCAAAATGCTGAAAAACACAAACCACATGAAAAAAGAACTCCCCTCCTCACACAATATTCCATCTATCCCCAAATTGCCATCCCCCTTCCTCAACCCCACCACTACCAGCTACAGAATGATCCTCTCCTACCCGCAAACCTATTCCCAAACGGCAGCCGCTCCGCTCCATCCCCCTCTCCCTCCCTTCCTACTAGCTGCCTTCTCATCATCACCATCACTCCTGGCATCCCTTGAGTGATATCGATATCTCTTCACCGCAGGTGCCTTCGCCAACTACCTACCCGATAATTGCAAACTCTCCAGCACCAGCACTGACATTTCTCACTACTCCCCACCCACTTAGACCTAGTATCTCACACCAACGGTGGGAGCAGCCCCAGTTGTATGTGTATTACAGTAATCCATCGACTAGCCTCGCTATTATTATTGTCATCCTCGCCTCCTCTCTCATGTGTAATAAAATGAGAAAACCACATAAATGAAGTAGATACTTGCATATGTACAAGATGCTGAGGAGTCGGTACAGCTCAGGAGTATCAGGAGTTTGACAATTCATCTGGGTTCCTACCGGGATGCGTACCCTCGTCAGGAGTAATGATTCACAAACAAAAGAATTGTCCAAGAAAAAAAATGTACAAGATGCTTTGAAATAACCAATGAATTGCAACAGGGGGAGGGCTGGGAGGGTTGCACAACGGCTCACTATTTATGTCAAGTGCACGAGAGCCAGCCCAACCACTCGCTGGCATGATAATCACCCGTTATGTTTCTCATGTTTCGCGTAGCCTAATCGTTCAAGTTCTGTACCATCCTATGATTACCCCCAACCTGCAGCTCCCGTGACGCTGCGAGATTACCTCATTCTAACAAAAAGACTAGAGCAAACTACATATAATAATAAAAGAGATTTGATACAGCGGGGAGTCATATAAGCGCGGGGAATGGATTTCGCTAGGCATAGGCAAACTGACGTTTTCGCTAGGAATAGCTAATACCCCCTCTCAGATGGGAAATTGATCTCACGAGCCATTGCCCACACCCCGGTGGATGGGGATCAATTTCGCCAGCAGTAGATAATGGCGGATAGGGAATTGAGTTCACTAGCATAGGTAAATACTCACTGGATGTAGAACTGATTCTGCTGGCAACAGCTAATATCCACCCTAGGACTCAAGAATAGAAAGGAGCACCTGCTATCACTGGTGGAATTCAGCCTCCATCTACTGACCGCTGTGAGAGGTATTTTAAGGATGTACTAGGAGACTGTGGAGGCCGAGGGGAAAGTATGGAAAATATTCGCTACAAAGCACAAGGTAGATATTGATGGAAATGCTTGGCATTATTTCAAATGCCGTAACTCCTGAGCATGAGGGCATCAGTGAGACATCACCTAAGTAATACATGAGGACTTGTATGATGCTGTATGGCTGGTCAAATGGAAAATTTAAAACTAATCAAAGACCCCCACAGTTTGGCAAAAATCGTTCAATTCGCAGCATAGTATTACGTGAACAGAGTTGTTTAGACAAATGTATAAAATCAGAGGGCTCAGAAATATTCCAACCAAAATCCAACACTAGAAAACCCCTCCTATATCCAATCACCTAAATAAACCCCATTCCATTAAGATCAATGTCTCGATATAAGCCATGCCAAGCCCATCACTCCAACCAAACCAACCAAACCCCATCAATCTAATGCTGGCACCAGATGCATCAAGGCATCGAAGCAGCTTAATATGTAAAGCAATCAACCCACAAGCTAGAAGCCCTATTACCAGCTTGGGGCGTAAGAGTAGACATATTAGGAACACTCAGCTGGCTCATCATTGAGCTAGCAAGCACTATGCCTTCGCAGCTAGGGAGGTCGTAGAGCCTGAATCTGCAAGGGTTATCGGTGCCACGATTCCACCTGAAAGAGGACATCTGGTTATTGCCACCGATGAGGTCAATGCAGGCGTTGTCCGAGAGACCACCGGTGGCGTGGGCGATCAAGCCTACGAAGTTCGTGCCGGAATAACCCTTGAAGTCCCAGACGGCCGCGGCGGAGGCGACAGAGGCAGTAGCGGTGAGGAGGGTGAAGACGGTGGTGAGTTGCATTTTGAGTGGGGTTGTAGGCTAGAGTTCGAATATCAGTCTTGCATATAGACGGGAGGTGGTCCAGAGAGACCCACAGAGGAAAAGGATTTATTTGGAGATTATATGCTTGAGGATCTTCGAAGTGGGTTGCTGTGGGGATGGTAGATTCAAACTCGGAGGGTATTCTAGTTAGTATTTATACAGTAGAGCGGACATTAAGCACAGAGCAGGATTTCAGTCCAAATTACTTGGCTCTATCAATAGAAAGAAGAAACATGCAAAGACCTTTGGTTCCCAATCCGGTATTCCCATGGTTGTCATACCCTGGAGTAGCCCCTGAGGCTGATCTTGGTAACACAGGACTCTATTAAGGTGATTGGATAGGTTCGATGACTGCCAAGCCTTGATCTTGGGATCGGACCTATCGAATTGCACTCTGCCTAACTACCTATGCTTTTAGTAACTCATTCAAAGCTATTGAGCCCTGTAGCTGTCACAAGCAGCATGTCTCCTCTATTTACGAATTTCCCAACCGTTAGCCCCTCCCGCAGCTGCTCTCATACCCTATCAATCAAATACCAGTCAAGGCATGTAATTTCAGCCCACGAGAGATATATCGATATCCCTTTGATTAGACTTATCTGTGCTTATGCCATGATGCTGCGTACAGTAGCACATACTGACTTGGCCCTCACATGACATGTATCACCAAGCACCTCTATACAAATCGCATGTCTGTTGGTATACGTCTGCTACGACTTCAATGAGGGTACTTATACAAGATGCGGAACTCTCTATTTACCTAGCATGAACCCTGGCAGCGAGGCCCGTGCCAGTTCAGAGCAAGGCTGGGAGGCAGGAATCATAGCTACTGTACTTGATGATGCTAGTGGTGCAGCTATGGATAAAGATTTGATACAGTGGAGTCATATAAGTGTGGGGAATGGATTTCGCCAGGCATAGGCAAATTGGGAGGTCAATTTCGCTGGCAATAGCTTGGTGAAAGCCTAAAAACGGAGTCAAAATAGCCAAAAGCGCCCATCGTAGATGTCTGCATAATTGTACTTATCTCCTGGATTTGGAGGCGGTTTTGGGATTAGATCTAATATAAAGTCCCTAATTAGGTTGAGTGACTCCTCGGCTGCATTCGGCGACTTCTTGAAATCGGTGAAAAGTGGAAAGTTGCTACCTACTCCGTACCTATTCCCCATACAAACTAGAATCATTTTTGACACCACCCAGAGCTTCAACTCTGCCTCCCAAACCAGAGAAGGGACCATGAACTTTCTTAAATGTGAATTTTTTTTGTATGTTATTATTTAACTTTTAACATTTTTTGTACGAGGGGTGTTTTTTGTCATTTTGGCTGTGTTTTCGATGTTTCACCAAGAGTTTTGCCCAAGGATTGTACTAGGATGCAGAATAGGAAGAAGTATGTGCTATTGAGTAGTGGAATTCGATGCCCCATCTGTTGGGTGTATTAAAGAGTCAAGAAGAGAGTATGGAGAATATTATGTTGGAGTAGAGTCGGCGCATTATTTCACAAGTATGCATATGCCAGGGTCAAACAGCTGAGAGGCGTCAAAACTCGTTTAGTTCGCAGCATAGTATTACGTGAACAGGCAAGTGTAAATCTGAAATATTTAAACGTAAATCTTACACTAAAAGAAACCCGATACCCAGTCACCTAAATAAATCTCTATTCCTTTTCTCGTACCCAGACTCTCCACTGCGCTGCCAAGACAATTAAAATTGTGCGACTAAGTCTGGGTACGAGAACACTCTATTCCATTCCATTGATATCAATCCAACCCAACCTCATCAATTCAATCCGGGCACCAGATGCATCAAGGCACCAAGCAGCTTAATATGTAAAGCAATCAACTCCCAAGCTAGAAGCTCTATTACCAGAAAAAATAGTCGGAACACTCATGCTCACCGTTGAGCCAGCAAGTTGCGGCCCTTGGCAACCAGGGAGGTCGTAGAGCCTGAATCTGCAAGAATTATCGGTGCCATGATTCCACCTGAAAGAGGACATCTGGTTATTGCCACCGATGTTGTCGATGCAGACGTTGTCCGAGAGACCACCGGTAGCGTGGACGATCAAGCCTGCGAAGCTCGTGTCAGAATTATCAACGTATTAGGTACGAGGATAGGCACAGTGGAAAGAGTGCTAGCAACAGCTTAGAGAGTCTTGAACACAAGAGTGGTATATCGCACACTGGTGGGCGATGAAGTCAAGTACGTTGGATGGTAGCGGACTTGTATGATAACTTCCTTAATTCCTATACTCTATTTACCGAAGGAAAATATAGGAGATTATATATTAGGAGGACGGACGGAAGTACGGATGACGTGCAATACTGTGAAAAACAGGATAGAAAAGTAAAACCGTAAAGATGTACGTCAGCCCTATAAGATCAACAATAATACAGTCGGATTATTCCATGACTGGTGGAAGAAACAACCGACAGGTGGAAAAACAACCGATATATTACTTGATGAGCTAGGAAAGGTATTGATCTAACAGAACGCATGGAAGAAATAAACACACGAATAATGGTAGGTCAATACACCAGTTAAAACACAACGTTAGGAAAAGAGGGTGTGGTGGATGTCATGTTCCAACAAGAATAGCCCTTGAAGTCCCAGACTGCCGCGGCGGAGGCGACAGAAGCAGTAGCGGTGAGCAGGGTGAAGACGGTGGTGAGTTGCATTTGAGTGGGGTTGTAGGCTAGAATTCGAATGTCAGGCTTGCATATACACGAAACTGTACGGGAGTGTTGTCCAGAGAGACTCACAGAGGTAGGAGCTTTGCTCGCAGAAGCGATTATATGCTTGAGGGTGAAGATAGTGAAGTCGAACTTGCAGAGTATTCTAGTTGGTATTTATAAAGTAGAGCGCACATTAAGTACAAGGAGGATTTCGATCCAGATTACTTCGCTCTATCGATAGAAAGAAGGAACATGCAGAGACCTTTGGCTCACAATCCGGTATTTCCATGTTCATTTTACCCCAGGTAACACATAAAGCTGATCTTGGTAACACAAGAATCTTGTATTAAGGTAATTGGATAAGTTAGATGACTGCCAAGCACTATTCCTGGCGTGGGACCAATCGAATTGATACCTACAGTAGCGCTCTAACTATACTCAGTAACTCATTAAAAGGTATCGAGCCTGGAGCTGTCAAGCAGCATATTATTCACAAATTTTCCAACCGTTAGCCCCTTCCGCAGCTGGCCTCATACCCTATCAACGGATCAGACCAATGTTAGCCAAGGCTCGTAAGTACTATATTTCAGCCCACGAGAGATCGATAGATATATATTAATGTCCCTTCAATTAGAATTATCTGTGCTTATGACATGATGCTGCGTACAGTAGCACATAACTGACTCGGCCTCCAGACCACTCACATGACATGTATCACCAAGCGCCTCTTTACCAGCCACATGTCCTTGGAGCAGTGTGGTATACGTCTGCTACGACTTCAATGAGAATACCTATACACGATGCGGGACTCTCTACTTACTATGGCTACACCATAAACTGGTGGCTAAGACCCCGGGACCCCCTCTCTCGCCATACAAGATAATCACCAGTTGATGCGGTACCAGCATGAAGCCTGGCAGCGCGCCTGTGCTAGCTGAGAGCAACGCTGGCTGGAAGGAATCATAACTACTTCATCACTGCAGCTATCCCTTGGGCTGCTGAGACAGAGCCTACCATGCATTAGGTAGGGCGCAAAATGCGGCGCATCTGATGGGGTGCCCATGGGTGGGGGATGGGAAGGGCAGAACGAGCGAGATGCTGTGGAAGCATGAGAAGTGGTGTGAGGCGGTGGCAGAGTTTATCATGTAAGCGTGTTTATGATAGTTTATGTACTTGTAGACAACGGGGAGGGCAGGGACTGGCCCGCGGGGAAGAGAGAGGCCATCCGGGAAACCGGGAGCCGCAGTCCATCGCCATATTCAATATCGGATGAATGCGATTAATGATTCTTTAACATAAAAAAAAATGCATTAGGTAGTGTGTTCTAGGTAGTTTAGCTATATATGGTATCTATCGGTATACATGGAAGCCATAGGTTCGAGTTTGGCAGTTCAATGCGGATCCTGTGAAACGGGAGGTGGGGATACATGAAAATATCGGTTCATTTGCAGAAATCGCTGCAAACCCATTGCATCTATTATTTGCTGCCTTGTTATCCACTCCCAGTAGCCATCCACACTAGGGCATGCTACTACCCCCATATAGCTACCCAAATTTTCAGCTCACGAACTGTACAGTTATGCCATGGCCATGCACTTGTAGCAATATGCACATGTCGCTTGTAGCGATAGCAGTTATTTGTATTCATCTTCTCATAGATCTAGTGTGAAGAATAATGGGAGTACGGAGTATATCCAATTGAATTTCCGTTTTTGTTACATCCTCTCTATGCTTTCCGAATCTTTTTTGGGGCGTCTGTATGTGGAGCCTATAGAATATTTGGCTAGACTGCCTAGAAACACTAATGCATGGTGGGTGTTGAAAAGCCACAGCGTAATGATCGCTGTTCTTTATTCTTGCAAGCCTGTATTCTCTGACTAGTATCATGATCGCTGTTCTTTGCAAGTTTCTATTCTTTCACGTATGTCATAGCATACGACATCCAGCACAATCATGTACGCTCACTTGCTCTATATAGTGGACGCTCCCTCG